>OCZA010000485.1_pt1 | contig 13637 bp, 9 predicted proteins | sample 1539021 | NCBI WGS metagenome assembly OCZA01 (sample SAMEA2619376, study PRJEB22493) | marine metagenome | biome: marine biome (ENVO:00000447); feature: surface water layer (ENVO:00002042); material: "saline water (ENVO:00002010), including plankton (ENVO:xxxxxxxx)" | depth 5 m | reverse complement strand
AAAATATGCATTTTTTAACAGCCCAACATCTTCTTCAGACTGGGGGACCAAAGAAAATTTAGAAGGTAAATCCTGTGGGGATCCTAATAATTTTTGGAGCCGAATATTAGAGCCAGTGAATGAAGATAAAACGCTAGTTCATTGTTTTGCCTCTTGTTTTGGCAATGAATCTGGATTATGCGGATCAAATTATTATGATGTTACCTTTTCTGTCAATGCAAGTGAGATTGAAGTTACTGAGGGTGTGTATGTAGGTGGTGGTGTACTAGGCGGCTCCAACGCATACCCATTAAGTGATAATGGTTCAGGCACCTGGTCAACAACAATTTCATTGCTTGAAGGAACGGAAGGAAGTTATATTTTCTTCAATAGTCCTAATGGGGATTCTGATTGGGGTACAAAGGAAAATATTGCTGGACAAGCTTGTGCTAACCCTGACAGTAATAATGACAGGTACCTTGCTCCTATTTCTGGAAATACAACCTTATTGCATTGTTGGGAGACTTGTTTGACAAACGGGACCTGTGATGTTTCTTCGTTTTTAGTCACATTTTCTGTAAATACAGCAAACATTGAAGCAGACGAAAACGGTGTTACTGTTGGTCCAAATGGCATGTATGCTGGTGGAGGGTTTTTAAATTCTGCAATGGCTGTACCACTGTATGATGATGATGGAGATGGAATCTATGTGGGATCAACATTTGTCAATGCTGGTCAAAGTGGAAACTATGTTTATTTAAACAGCCCTAATGACCCAGGAGATTATAATGCAAAAGAAAATTTAGCAGGTCAATCATGCGCAGATTCAGACAATTGGAACGATAGGTTTTTACCCCCAGTAGAGCAGGACACTAATTTGCTTCATTGTTTTGGAAGTTGTGCTGAAGGTGGAGAATGTCCGGAGCCTGCAGCCTTGATGTTGCAAGGAATAATGGACTTTACTACTCCTGCACCAGGTGGAGCGGATGGTAAAGCTATTCACCTTGTTGCTTTAGAAGATATAGCTGATATGAGTGTTTTCAGAATGCAAATATATGCCAATGGAGAAACCGAACCATATGTAAACAATGATGGAGATTTGATTGATTATCAATTTCCTGCTGTGAGTGTAAGCGAAGGGGAACACATCATAGTTGCTAGGGATGTAGCAGCAATGGACATATATATGGATATCAGTAATATTTATGACTTAGTACTTGATGGCGAAGGATTTCCAACAAGTAGTGGAAATGATGCTATTGAATTATTATTTAATGAAGAGACCCTGGAGGTTTTTGGTGTAATTGGAGAAAACCCAGATACTACTGGTGATGGGTGCTCAACAGATGATTGTTGGGATCATGAAGACGGTTGGGCTTACAAAGTAAATGGGCAGTGGATCTACTCAGATGTAAACTGTACTGATAACACTGAAACTATTTGTGATGCTACTTGTGTCTACCCGTTTGCCTCGTGTTCAAACGAAGAGCTTGCAGCTTATTTAGTTGGTGGCAATGGATGGAGACTAATGGTTGAGAGTGAAGGATATAGAGCGGTAGGTCCTGGTGGTGATGCAGGATTCTATAAATGGTGGGAATCCCCTGCAGACTATGATGTCAATTATCCTGATACAGGCTATGCTACAGGACTTGTTGATGATGTTATGTACTTCAATGCAGATGGCTCATTTAATTATGATACAGGAATTGACGAATCTATTATGGGCAAGCAGGTAGATATTGATGCTGCATTTAATTTTGATGGATCCATTGATGGCGGGTATGTAAATGGGGATCAAGAGTATACCAATTTCCCACTTGCAGATTTTTCTGACTCCTATACTTTAGGAACAGATGGAGTGTATGATTTAATTGAGTTTTCAACAGTTGGGAATCTTGGCATGTACACTTCTACAGGAGCGGCTTCATATAAGGTTTTAGAAACTACAGAAAACACAATGTACGTTGTTATGCAAGGATCTGAAACTCATTATTGGTATTCATTACTAACTTCTGAAGGAACACTTTCAACCAATGACAATCAGTTATTGGAAATGAGAATTTTCCCAAATCCAGTTGATGCTAATTATATTTCAATTTTATCTCCAATTGTGGGTGATAAAGAAATAGAGATATATACGCTAACTGGAAAGAAAGTTTTGCAAACTACAATATCGAATTCTATTTTAAATATTGAATCCTTAACAGCAGGATTTTATATGATTAAAGTTGCAATTGATGGTATGAGTAAAACTTCAAAATTGGTTGTTAGGTAATTAGAACAATTATTAAATAAAATGCCAGATAATATTTATCTGGCATTTTATTTTTATTTAAATTGAAATAAATTCATGGTATGAAAAACTTTCTTGTTATCACTACTATTGTTGTTGCCTCACTTTTATATTTTCCAAACGAGGAAAACTTAAAAGAGAAATTTGAGGAAGATTTTTTAATAGGAGCAACAATTAATCAAGAGGATTATCAAATAGTGGATAAGGACGCCAAGGCTATTAAAATTGTTCAAAAAGATTTTAATGCTGTTACGCCAGAAAACTCTATGAAGTGGATGCATATTCACCCCGAGTTCAATGAGTTTACTTTTTCTAATGCCGATAAAATTGTTGATTTTGCTAAGGAAAACAACATGTATCTATTAGGCCACACTTTAGTTTGGCACAATCAAGTTCCAGATTATATTTATAACATTAAAGACAAAGAAACTTTCCAAGATCATGTGCAAAAACACATCAACACTGTTGTTGAAAGATATACAGGAAAAGTTGATATGTGGGATGTTGTGAATGAAGCACTTAATGATGATGGCACATTAAGAAAAACAGTTTTTTTAGATATGCTTGGTGAGGATTATATTGAACAAGCTTTTTCTCTAGCAAACAATGTGGACCCAAATGTTGCTCTTGCTTACAACGATTATAATTTATATAAACCCAAGAAAAGGAAAGGAGCAATTAGAATTATAAACTCTTTAAAGAAAAAAGGAATCAGAATAGATGCTGTGGGAATTCAAGCACATTGGGATTTGCATTTTCCTAGTATTGACGAAATAGAGAAAACAATTGTGGAACTTGCAGCAACAGGGGTTGATGTGATGATTACAGAATTAGACATAACCGTAATACCTAATCCGTATGAGCTTGCTGGAATAGCCAGAGAAGAGTTTAAAAAGTTTGAAGGAGATAAAGAGTGGGATCCTTACCAAGCTGGGATTCCGAGTCATATTCAAGAAAAATTAACCAAAAGATATAAAGATATTTTTGAGTTATTTGTTAAGCATAATGATAAAATTAGCAGGGTTACTTTTTGGGGAATAAATGACAAATATACTTGGAGGAATGACAATCCAATTAATAATAGAACGGACTACCCGCTATTATTTGACAGGCAATACAATGAAAAACCTGCTTATGATGCATTAATTGAACTAAAAAATTAGCATGAGTGGACAGAGTCTTTCAATTAAGGAAAAAATAGGATATAGTTTAGGAGATTTATCTGCAAACCTAGTTTTTCAAACACTAATTACATATCTCGCATATTTTTATACGGACATATATGGCCTTGAGTCTGGAGATGCAACAGCAATTATATTTATTGTTGGTTTTATTGCTGCTTTTGGATTCAACCCAATTGTGGGAGCATTAGCAGATAGAACAAATACTAGATGGGGTAAGTTTAGACCCTGGATTTTATGGACTTCAATTCCTCTTGGTGTGACTGCTGTTTTAGCTTTTACAACTCCAGACTTTTCATATAATGGAAAAGTAATTTATGCAGTAATAACATATACATTATTACTGCTATTATATGCTGGTAGCAATTTACCTTACTCTGCACTTAGTGGAGTCATCACTGGGGATATGAAGGAGAGGAATAGTATTTCAGCTTACAGGTTTGTTGCTGTTATGTTTGCACAATTTTTTGTTCAAGTTTTTATGCTCCCAATAATTAACTATGTTGGTGGCGGAGATAAAGCTTTAGGAATTGAAATTACAATGACCTGGCTTGCAATTATAGGTACTATACTGCTAATTATTACTTTTATTACAACCAAAGAAAGGATAGTACCAAAGCCTGAACAAAAATCAAGTTTGCAGGAAGATGTAAAAGATTTGATTAAAAATATACCCTGGTTGATTATGCTATCGGTCACCATTTTATTATTTACAACTTTAGCAATGAAGGGTGGTGCATATGTCTATTATTTTGAAAATTATGTTTCTAAAGAGTCGCTAAGTGATTTTATCTCTCCAATTTTAAATTTATTTTCGCAAATAGGAATTAATTTTTTTGGAAATGACGCTGTGTCAGCTGGTTTTGGTCTTTTTAATGCTGGGGGAATTATATTCATGATAGTTGGAATTGGACTCTCTAAAATACTGGCAGACAAATTTGGTAAGCGAAATGTTTTTGGAATCTTTTTATTTATTTCTACCTTATTTGTTTTGGTCTTTTATATTCTTTCACCAGATTCAATAAATTTAATTTTTGGTGCTCAAATTCTTCACGGATTTTTTTATGGTATCACGATTCCTTTGCTTTGGGCAATGATAGCGGATGTTGCAGATTATTCTGAATGGAAGAATAATCGCAGGGCCACTGCAATAATTTTTTCAGCCATGATGGTAGGGTTAAAATTAGGACTAAGTATAGGCGGTGCTTTAGTTGCTCAAATTCTAGGAAATTATGGATATGTGCCTAATAGTATCGGAGAACAGACAGAGTCTGCGATATTTGGGACAAAAATGCTAGTAAGCATTTATCCTTCCATTCCATTTTTAATAGCCGCTGGGCTATTATTCTTTTATGTTATTGATAAAGATTTGGAGGATAGGATTGAAAGTGACTTATCCAAAAGAAGGTAGATCTAACATAATATTATGCCTGAAGACAGTATTGATCACATTGATTTTGAAGAGTTAAATAAAAAATCTATTTCTCGACCAATTGTTTCTCATTTGTATACAGCAGATCCCTCGGCTCATGTTTTTAATAATAAAATATATGTGTATCCATCACATGATATAGACGCGGGTGATGCCTTTGATGATTTAGGTAGCCACTTTGCAATGAAGGATTATCATGTGTTATCTATGGACGATATTGATGGAAAAGTTATTGATCACGGTGTAGCTCTTGATGTGGAAAATGTACCTTGGGCAGAGCGTCAGATGTGGGCGCCTGATGCCAATGAAAAGAATGGAAAATATTATTTATTTTTTCCTGCAAAAGATTACGACGGTATCTTCAGAATAGGAGTTGCTATTTCTGACAAACCTCAAGGCCCTTTCACACCAATGAAAGATCCGATTGCTCACAGTTTTTCAATTGACCCAGCTGTTTACAAAGACGATGATGGAAGTTATTATATGTACTTTGGTGGTATTTGGGGAGGGCAACTACAAAGATGGAGGACAGGACTTTTTAATTCGGATCAACCTGAAAGCCCCACAGCATTTTTGCCTGAGGATGATGAGCCTGCACTTCTACCTTATGTTGCAAAAATGTCAGATGATTTACTTGAATTTGCTGAAAAACCAAAAGAAGTAATGATTGTTGATGAAAATGGAAATTTATTGCTTGCTGGGGATAATGATAGAAGATTTTTTGAAGCAGCATGGCTTCATAAATATAAGGGTAAATACTACTTTTCTTACTCTACAGGGGACACACATTTTATTTGTTATGCAATTGGTGAAAGCCCTTATGGACCATTTACTTACAAAGGCCGAATCCTTAATCCAGTTGTTGGCTGGACATCACATCATTCGATATGTGAATTCAAAGGAAAATGGTATTTATTTTATCATGATTCTTCTCTTTCAAAAGGTGTTACCCATCTCAGATCTGTAAAAATTGCAGAGATAAAATATAACGAGAATGGAACTATTCAAACCTTAGATCCCTACAGGTATTGAATTTAATTTTATGAAAATCATTAGGTCTGCTAAATTTAATAAAGCAAGAACAAGAAGGTATTCTTTGTTTCGAAAATGGTCTGACAAGCCAACTACAGTTTGGATTATGTTAAACCCATCTGTTGCTGACGAAACAAGTGATGATAAGACTATTTCAAAGTGTATAAAATTTTCAAAGTATTGGGGGTATGGAGGGCTTTATGTGATTAACTTATGCAGCGATATCAGTACTTGTCCAAAAGAAACGATTAACAAACTAAAAATTAATGAAGAAATTGATTCAATTAGTCTAAGACAAATAATAGATGTGATAAAAAAAAACAAAACTGTTTATTGCGCATGGGGATTTGGCATTTCAACACCAAAATGGTTAATTCCATTATTAAAAAACAAAACAACAAAAGCATTAGAGTTGAGTAAATCAGCAACCCCCAAACACCCTCTTTATTTAGATTCTAAATTAATTCCTGTTAAATTTATTTGCTAAATTTTTTATGTTCAGCGTCATAAAGAGCTCTTAAAACAGCATAATAAGCACCTTTTCTAGAATAGTCTTTATTTACCATCCATGCTTTTTGATCTTTTCTCCAACCACCATAAGGGATGTCATCTCTAAACCCCCAATCACTGATAATTTTTACACCAGACTCTTTTGCTGTTTTAACCAAATTGTAATAAATATTATTTTGCTCAGTAAAGAAATTTTGCCAATCCCCGTCAGATTTAATGACATCAGAAACTTTTTTGTGCTTACCTGCTTGCCCCCAAAGATTTAACCCTACATCAAGCTCTGTGATATAAACTTCAACGCCTAAGTCAATAAATCTTTTAATATTCCTTTCAAGTTTTTTGTAGTCATATTTTATACCAACATTAAGATGGCACTGAAACCCAACAGCATCAACTCTTACTCCAGTATTTCTTAGGTGTTTTATAAGTTGATAAAGACCATCTGCTTTTTTCCCACCAAAAGCAATATTAAAATCTCTAATTTCTAATTTTGCATCAGTAAGTTTTGCAGCAATATCAAAAACTCTTCGAACAAATACAGGGTGTTCGTCATTAATTTTTGCCTCACCAGTTAATCCAGATTTATCCTTTTCAAAACCCATATCCATCCATTTGCAATCTTCTTTTTCATCCCCAGAAATTCTATAGTTTCCGGATTTTCCCATTGCAAAAATTTCATTGATAACATTGAAAACATCAATTTTATCTTTATTGTTGTTTGCAGTTAATACTTCTGTTACAAATTTTTCAATGATGAAATCAAGCTCTTCTGCAGAGTAGTTGGTTTTAGAAAACCATTGGGGAAAATATTTGTTTGGAAAAATTAAGCAGTGGTGCATGATGTGAAACCCATTGTCAACACCCCAATTTACTAATTCATCTAAAAATTCAGTTCGTATTTCAAAGTCATTAAGGCTTTTTGGTTTCTTTTTAGGCCAGAACCCACCATCCCACGCAGGATAAATTGATGGCTGAATACCAGTGTAGTTTTGTAACACAAAATCTCTGTTTTTATTTGCCTCTGTTCCTCTTAATATTGCTTTATTTCTCTCCCCTCTTACTTGGGTTGTGATGATCATATCCCCTGAATAATCTTTCAAAAACCCATCCTTGTCAAATTTTTGTGCATTTGATACGTTAAGAGATAGTATTGCAAGAATGCCTATGTAGAATATTTTAAATTTCATGTCCTTTATTTATACGCACATAAAGTTATGATAATAATTAAATTTTATGGATATTTAAGTATAACAATTAAGTTCAAAAAATGAAAAAAAGAAGTTATCTTATTTCAATCATATTTTCTTTAACTTTTCTTCTCCCCTTTTTTCTTTCAAGTCAAGAAGATAAGCCAAATATCTTATTTATTTCTGTTGATGATTTAAAGCCAAGCATTGGAAGTTTTGGAGATGAATTTGCAATCACTCCAAATATTGATAAACTTTCTGAGAATGCCACTGTATTTCTCAACAATCAAACACAACTTGCCATTTGTGCTGCATCCCGTGTTAGTTTTTTAACTGGTTTAAGACCAGATAAAACAAGAGTTTGGGATTTAAAAACTAAGATGCGCGACATGAATCCCGATGTATTAACACTACCGGAACATTTTAAAAATAATGGCTATCAAACCATCGGGGTTGGTAAGATTTATGACCCAAGAGCAGTTGATAGTGGAAGAGATAGGCGGTCTTGGTCTCATCCTTTTATTACTCAAAATAAATTAACTTTTCCTGAAGGGTATAGCTTCCCTGCAGGGGGTTTTTATCAAGGCAAAGAAAATAGAGAAATTAGAGGTAAGTTAAGAAAGGAAGCCATTGCAAAAGGAGTTGAAAACATCAATAAGTATGAATCAGAAAGGTACAAGCCTCCATATGAAAAAGCTGATGTTCCAGACGGTGCATATGTAGACGGCGCAATAGCAAATAAAGCGGTTGAGGTTTTAGAAAATATTGATACATCTCAGCCATTTTTCTTGGCTGTTGGATTCAAACGACCACACTTACCATTTAATGCTCCCACAAAATATTGGGATTTCTATAATGAAGATGAAATTAAATTAGCTGAGTTTCAAACAAAATCTAAAAACCCAGTTGATATTGCATACAAAGGTGGTTGGGAAATTAACTCCTATAAGATGCCAGGAATTGAATATAATGAAAATGAGGATGGGCTGTTAATATTACCAAATGATATTCAACGAAAATTGATTCACGGTTATTATGCTGCAACAAGCTATATAGATGCTCAGGTAGGTAAAGTCATGGCAAAACTTAAAGAAAAAGGACTTGATAAAAACACTATAATTGTTTTATGGGGAGATCACGGGTTTCATCTGGGAGATCATAGTCAGTGGACTAAACATACTAATTTTGAGCAATCAACTAGATCTCCATTATTAATTAAAGATCCGACTATAACAAAAACAGTTCAGGTCAAATCGCCAACTGAGTTTATTGATGTATTTCCAACGCTTTGCGATTTATCAAATATTGAAATCCCAGAGGTTTTAGATGGTATTAGCCTAAAGCCTCAGATTTTGGGACAAGGGGTATCCTCAAAAATATTTGCAGTCAGTCAGTATCCAAGACACGGAGGTATTATGGGATATAGCTTTAGAACAAAAAGTCATAGATATACGGTTTGGATAAAGAATAAGAAAAGTACAGATCCTATTTATATTGAAGATATTTATGCTGAAGAGTTGTTTGACTATGAAAATGACCCTTTGGAAACAGAAAATAAAATTGATTATCCAAAATACAGTAGATTAAAAATTACTTTTCAAACTTTGGCAGCAAGATTTTTTAATTCTCAGATAATCAATAAGCCTATCGTTGCCAAGAATGAAATAAAGATTGAAAAAACTGTTGTAAGTAGAAATAATAAGTGGGCTAAAGAAAGATCAAAAGTTATCAGTCAATATATTGTATCAGAAATGTTGATGAATAAAAAGCAAGCAACTTTTTTAGAGCAAGTTCTTTATGAAAAGTATGCTAGAAATAATGAATTAACTGCTTCTAAAGATCTAACCAAAGATGAGGTTCAGATTATTTACAGAGAAACCTATTCAATTGCCAGTAAAGATTTATTAAGTAGATTCACGAAAAAACAATTTGACAAAATCGCTGAGCTAGAAAAAGAGAAATTAAAAAATTAAGAAAGTAGGGTCTAATACTATGATTTGTAAAAGATTTTTTTTAATAACTTTTTTTTCACTTTCAACAAACTTTACTTTTGGAGAAACTAATATTTCTGAAATAAATCCTGAGACTATATTATATAAATCAATTGATAATATTGATTTAAACTTATATGTATATCGTCCCGAAAACTTTAATAGCTCAAAAATTTACAAGTGCATAGTTTTTTTTCATGGAGGTGCTTGGAAGAATCAGTATATTAAACAGTTTGAGAAGCAATCAGTTTATTTTGCCTCACGCGGTATGATTGCAATTATTGCAGAGTATAGAGTAACAAGTATACATAATTCTACTCCTTTTCAATCTGTTGAGGATGCAAAGTCCGCAATTAGGTATATAAGGTCAAATTCAAAATCTTTATCATTAGAACCTGAAAAAATTGCTGTTAGTGGAGGCTCAGCTGGCGGGCATCTTGCAGCTGCATCAGCAAACATCTCCAATTATGACAATATTAATGAAAATCTTAAAATAAGCTCCAAACCAAATTTGTTGATTTTGTTCAATCCAATATTAGATACAACCCCTGGAGCTTGGGGATATGGATCTTTCATGAGAAGGGTCGGAAATAAAATAACCGACAATCCTTATGAGATTTCCCCTATTCATCATATTTCTAATAACACCCCACCGACTATAATTTTAACAGGTACAAATGACAATTTAGTGCCTGTAATAAAAATAAATGAATACAAAGAAATAATGATATCTAACAATGTTAGATGTGATGTAGTCTTCTATAAAGACGCTGAACATGGTTTTTTCAATAAAGGTGAAGACTTTGTTGATACCGTTTATCAATTGGATCTTTTTTTAAAATCAAATGGGTATTTAACTGGAGATCCCACCATCAAGGATTAAAACCTCTGTAAGAAGCTCCAAATTAGATGAAATAATTGTTGAGATCCAGGGCCCCAGTGAAGGTTGTGTTCCCCATTTTCAATTCTTAAATACTGAATTTCTTTATCGTTGTCGCAGGATTCAAAAATGTAAAGCGTATCATCTCCTAGATAAATTATGATTGGAGAATTATTACAATTAAATTCACTTGCCCATAGACTTGCACTTTCATATGCATCAAGAAAATTATGCCCCATTCTTAGCCCTCCCTCAATTGGAACTGTTGTATCCGCTGCTCCATTTATTTGAAAAACGGAAATAGGCTGAGTTGTTTCGGTAAATTGAAGACTTTCAATTAACTGAGAAACAACAGGTGCAATTGCTTTAAAGTGGTTTGTTTCTAAGGCAAGCTTATTTACCATCCCGGCCCCATTGGATGTTCCAATTGCATACATTCTTTCAAAATCTAAATTGTTATAGTTTTGCAATTCTTCAACGATTAAGTCTACAAATTCAACATCATCTGCTGTAGATGGTTCCGTCCCCAAGTTCCAAGACTCTAAAAACCCTTGAGGGTAGATTCCAATAAATTCACCAGTTATTGTAAATAGATTAAGCTTATTAATCCAGCTTACATTATTCCCACCTCTTCCATGAAATGCAAAAACAATCGGATATATTTTGCCCTCTTCAATGTTAATGGGAGCCTGGATGATAACATTTCTCAGGTAATTCTGGCCTTCAATATTTTGGAGAATATCTATTGATTTTGATTCTAATATGTATGAATTCTCTGAGGTTGTATTTTGCTGACTACTATTGTCATCTTTACATGAAAATGTTAAGGAAAGCATGAAAAATAATATAAAGTGTTTCATATAATTAACCTGTAAAGTAACTTAGAATAGATACTACTATTATTATTAGAATAATTGACAGAATTACATCAACCGTATCATAACTTTCACTATTTTCTTTTCTGTGATTTTGAGAAAGTGTTCCATAGGACAATCCACTAATTTTTGTATAATTTGGGGGGCTTGTCAAAATACTTACCGAAATACATAATAAAATAGAAAATATAAACATTAGTATGGCCATGTGTGAAAAATTAACTGTGGCAAATGCAAACATAAAATTATCTATAACTTGCCCTGAAGTAATGATGGGTTGATAATAAATTTCAGATCCTAGTCGAAGTACAAGTAAAATTAATCCAGCCAATAAAGTTGTTATTGCAGCCTCTGCATTTACTCTTTTCCAAATAATACCAAGTAAAAACACAGCAGTTACCGGAGGCGCGATATATGACTGAACATTTTGAAGATATTGGTACATAACCCCACCTCCAATCTTTTCCATTATTGGAATCCAAATTATTCCTAAAATTACAATTACAGTTGTAGCAATCTTCCCAATATTTAATAATTTTTTTTCTGATTCAAGTGGCCTAAGTTTTTTATAAATATCAATTGTAAATATTGTTGAGCAGGAGTTAAATACTGATGCCAAAGAGCTCATTAAAGCTGCCATAAGACCACCTGCAACAAGACCTTTTAAACCCACTGGGAGCAGAGTTTTCACCAACATTGGAAATGCCCTATCAGCTTTTTCAATGGAAAAAATTGTTGGGTCTTTAATAGAAAGTGCAAATGCGATAATCCCAGGAATTAGAAATATAAAAATTGGAAGTAATTTTAAGTATGCTCCGAATATTGCCCCCCTTCTTCCAATTTTAATATTATTTGCTGCAAGTGTTCTTTGAACAATATATTGATCTGTACACCAATACCAAACCCCTACAATTGTTCCACCAAATAATAGCCCTGTCCAAGGAAAGTCAGGATCAGTCATTGGCCTCCACATATTAAAATGGTTAGGACTTTCAGCAACAACAATATTTCTTAATTCATTCCATCCGCCAACTTCCTGAAGCCCCAGGTAGGTAATGATAAAGGATCCTATAATTAACACTATTGCTTGTAAAGTTTCTGTGTAAATTACCGCTTTCATCCCTCCGATTATTGTATAAATTCCTGTAAAAACAACGACCCCAATTGCTCCGTACCAAAAGGGTATTCCAAGTAATTCAGAAACAACTATCCCACCAGCATAAATAGTAACAGAAACTTTTGTAAGTACATACGCAACTAGAGAAAATAAGGATAGAAACCATCTGGACCGTGAGTCAAACCTTTTTTCTAAAAACTCTGGCATTGTAAATGCACCGCTTCTAATGTAAAATGGGAGAAATAGCCAACCTAAAAGTAGTACAATCCATGCATGTAGTTCATAATGCGCCATTGGTGTGCCTGACTCAAATCCGGTTCCAGCCAACCCAACAACATGTTCGGATCCTATATTGGAAGCAAAAATAGAAGCACCTATAACAAACCAACCTACATTTCTGCCTGCTAAAAAATAATCTTCTGTATTTTTATTCTTTTGAACCGCTACCCATATCGCAACAAGAATTAGGGCAAAAAAATAGCCCCCAAGAACAAACCAATCTAACGTTTCTAAAACAGTTGTCAAAACAATTAGATATACTGATTAATTATATTTTCAAAAAGTTCTTGTTTACCACTTTCTAATTCAATCTCATTAGAATCCTTTGCTATATTATATAGATCATTTAGTTCTAATTTTCCATTTTCAAAATCCTTTCCATTACCGCTATCAAAGGTTTGGTATCTTTTTCTTCTTAACTCAGAATATGATGATGATGAAATAATTTTATCAGCTGTCATTAATGCTCTAGCGAATGTATCGGCACCACCAATATGAGCATAAAAAATATCTTCAATATCAGTAGAATTTCTTCTGATTTTAGCATCAAAATTAATTCCACCTCCTTTCAAACCCCCTGCTTCAAGGAAAACAAGCATAGCTTCTGTTGTCTCTTGGATATTATTTGGGAATTGGTCTGTGTCCCAGCCATTTTGGTAATCTCCCCTATTTGCATCGATACTTCCCAGCATACCAGCTTTGGCAGCTACAGCTAATTCATGCTGCATTGTATGTTGTGCCAAAGTTGCATGGTTAACCTCAATATTAAGCTTGAAATCCTTTTCTAACCCATATTCTTTTAAAAACCCAATTGCAGTAGCAGAGTCAAAATCATATTGGTGTTTCATTGGCTCCATAGGTTTTGGTTCAATAAAAAAGGT
>OCZA010000484.1_pt1 | contig 13665 bp, 11 predicted proteins | sample 1539021 | NCBI WGS metagenome assembly OCZA01 (sample SAMEA2619376, study PRJEB22493) | marine metagenome | biome: marine biome (ENVO:00000447); feature: surface water layer (ENVO:00002042); material: "saline water (ENVO:00002010), including plankton (ENVO:xxxxxxxx)" | depth 5 m | reverse complement strand
CTATATAAAATATTGATTATATTGTTAAATAATCTCCTTTATAGAAAATTAATGGTTCTTGGTTTCTGTTTTCTATGCTTTTTACTTCACCCACAATAATCACATGATCACCACCATCATAAAGATGTTTGGTTGTGCATTGAAGGCAAACGCTAAAATCTGGAAGGATCGGTATATCGTTCAAACCATTTGTACAATCTATGCCTTCAAACTTATCAATCCCAGTCTGAGCAAATTTATTTGATATACCCGATTGAGTTTTATTCAAAATATGCACTGCAAATGATTTTGCTGCCATGAAAGCCTCGAAGCAGTTTGCATCTCTGCCAATGCTCCATAGAATCAAAGGAGGCTCTAGTGAGACAGAATTAAAACTGTTTACTGTCATACCTATTTTTTCGCCGTTTTCGGTGGTTGAGGTAACGACGGTAACGCCAGTAGCAAAAGCTCCCAAACTTTCTCGTAATTGTTTAGAACTAAAATCAAACAGTGGACTAGTTTTATTGTCAGCGGGTGTCATATTCATCATAGCTTTTGGTTGGAGGCAAATAATCGCGGTAGTTTGTGATTTATGCAAGTTATATTTCGACTGTGTACGTCTCAGATTAGTTAATGTCTTGTTTTGTATATCATGAAAATTGTTGCTGATTTTGGGGTGCTATGGCAAAATCCCGCCTCTTCGTAGAGTTTAAAGAAGCATAATAAGAAATTAAGTTTCAAGATCTTATAATTGTGCGAGAGTGGCGGAATTGGTAGACGCGCTGGATTTAGGTTCCAGTGGGGTGACCCGTGAGAGTTCAAGTCTCTCCTCTCGTACCATATTTTATCAAAAGGATTTTTCATGAAGGTATCAATCGATTCAGCTAATGGGCTAGAGCGGACATTAAAAATTGCAATCCCATCCGATAAAATTGAATCTCAAATAATGGAGAGAGTTGAAAAAGCCGCCAAGACAGTCGCTTTGAAAGGGTTCAGAAAAGGTAAAGTTCCAGTAAGAGTAGTACAGCAGCACTTTGGCCGAGGTATTCGTCAGGAGATAGTTGGTGAAGCAATAAACACTGGATTTAGTGATGCGATTTCGCAAGAGAAACTCAATCCTGTCGGCCAACCCAAGGTAGAAATACTTGTCGATAAAAAGGGCAGCGATCTAGAATTTAGCGCGACTTTTGAGGTTCTGCCTGAGTTAAAACTGTGCGATTTAAAGAAAGTGAAAATAGCTCGACCGGTCGCTGATATAAAAGAAAAAGACATCAAAACAATGATTGAACAGCTGAGGAATCAGCAGTCTAAATTTAAATCCTCCAAGAAAAAGGCAGCATCTGGTGATCAGGTAAATATAAATTACTCTGGTACCAAAGGTGGCGTTGAATTTGAGGGTGGCCAGGGACTCGATCAGGATTTAATACTAGGTTCAAACAGCATGATACCAGGGTTTGAAGATGGGATTATTGGTATGTCGGCAGGAGAGAATACTACCTTAGATCTTAAGTTTCCCAAGGATTATCATGCTGAAGACCTCAAAGGTGCAAAAGTAAAATTCAAGGTCGAGGTAAATGATGTCTCTTCAAAGAAACTTCCAAAGCTTGATGATGACTTTTTCAAACTATTTGGAGTCACAGAGGGTGGGGAGAAGAAATTTAAAGAAGAAGTTGAGGCAAATATGCAGCGGGAGCTGAATAATGCTGTAAGGACCAAAGTTAAAAATAGAGTGATGAACCAGCTTTTTGATCTAAACGCAGTTGAGGTACCCCAAAGCCTGATTAAAAATGAAATTAATCAGTTGAAGCAGCAAACTATTCAGCAGTTTGGCGGCGGACAGAAAATCGACATGGATATGTTGCCAGATGATATGTTTTTTGATCGTGCTGAAAGACGCGCTGCTTTGGGTATTATTGTCTCTGAGCTTGTTAAGAAAGAGAATATGAGTGCAGATGCGGATAGAATAAAATCTCGAGTTGAAGAGATTGCTTCCACATACGAGAAGCCATCGGAAGTGATCGAGTATTATTATGGGAATCCTGATGCACTCGCTTCGGTTGAGTCAATGGTTTTGGAGGATCAGGTAACAGAGCTTGTCTTATCAAAGGCGTCAGTGAAGGAAGAGAAGCTGCCGTATGAAAAGGCCATTCAACCTGATCCAGAGCCGACATCGAAAAAAAGCAAACCTGCCAAAAGAAAAGCGGGGGTAACTAAAGCATCAAAAGTTGATGACAAAGCTAAACCAGCCGCGAAAGCCAAAACAAAAACAAAAGCAAAGCCAAAACCGAAAAAGTGAATAAGCTATTTAAATCCGCGTTACATTAGAGATCGTAACTAAAACTAAATACAAGGACTTTGACATGTCGAGAAACACAGGTGATATTCAAGAGCTAACTGCGAGTGGTCTCGTTCCTATGGTGGTAGAGCAAACCTCCAGGGGTGAGCGCGCTTTTGATATTTATTCAAGGCTATTAAAGGAGCGCGTCATATTTTTGGTAGGGCAGGTTGAAGATCATATGGCAAACCTAATTGTTGCGCAGATGTTGTTTTTAGAGTCAGAGAATCCAGAAAAGGACATACACTTGTACATAAATTCACCCGGCGGCTCTGTTACGGCTGGACTATCGATATACGATACAATGCAGTTTATAAAGCCAGATGTTAGCACCATGTGTATAGGGCAAGCGTCCTCGATGGGAGCTTTTTTATTAGCGGCTGGAGCAAAAACTAAGAGATTTTGTCTGCCAAATGCTCGAACAATGATCCATCAGCCAAGTGGAGGTGCTCAAGGCCAAGCAACTGATATTCATATCCAGTCACAAGAAATTTTAAAGATGAAACGCAAGTTGAATGAGCTTATGGCTCATCATACCGGGCAAAGTGTCGATAAGATTACAGAGGACACTGAGCGAGATAATTTCATGGATGCTGAAGAATCAAAAACTTACGGGCTTATTGATGAGGTTCTGGACAAAAGATCTTAGACATATTAACCTTTAAAAAGAAAAATGCGTGTGGACGCTATTGTAAGTAGGGATTGATCATGAGTGATAAGAACGGTTTAAGCGACAGCAGCAAACTACTTTTTTGTTCGTTTTGTGGAAAGAATCAAAATGAGGTAAGAAGGTTGATTGCGGGCCCTTCGGTATACATTTGTGATGAATGTGTGGATCTTTGTAACGACATAATTTCCGAAGAGGCAGAAGCATCTGATGCAGATGCAACGAGTGATAAGCTCCCTGTACCTGTCGAAATCAAAAGTATTTTAGATGATTATGTGATCGGTCAGGAAAAGGCTAAAAGAATTTTAAGTGTTGCGGTATATAACCACTATAAACGCCTTCAGAGTTCAACTAATGCTAACCCAATTAAAGACGCCGTCGAGTTAGGAAAAAGCAATATTCTTTTAATAGGGCCCACTGGGTGCGGAAAGACTTTACTTGCAGAAACACTAGCTAGACTTCTTGATGTTCCATTTACCATAGCAGATGCGACTACTCTTACTGAAGCGGGATATGTTGGTGAGGATGTAGAAAATATTATCCAGAAACTACTCCAAAAGTGCGACTATGATGTCGACAAAGCACAACGAGGAATTGTTTATATTGATGAGATTGATAAGATTTCTAGGAAGTCTGACAATCCCTCAATCACCCGTGATGTGTCTGGGGAAGGCGTTCAGCAGGCCCTGCTCAAGCTGATAGAGGGTACTGTTGCTTCTGTCCCACCGCAAGGCGGAAGGAAGCATCCTCAGCAAGAGTTTCTGCAGGTGGACACTTCGAATATTTTGTTTGTATGTGGGGGCGCGTTTGCTGGCCTTGAGAAAGTTATTAGAGATAGATCAGCAAAGGGTGGTATTGGATTTAGTGCAGAGGTAATGAGTAAGGATAATATTAAATCAGTCGGTGAGACTCTCAATGACGTTGAACCTGAGGATTTGATTGGATTTGGTTTGATTCCTGAGTTTATTGGAAGACTTCCGGTGGTTGCTACTCTGCAAGAACTGGATAAAGACGCCCTTATGAGTATTTTAGTTAAGCCAAAAAATGCGTTAACAAAACAGTATCAAGCAATGTTCGAGATGGAAAATGTAGACTTGGATCTTCGTGAGGATGCACTAGAAGCAATCGCAAATAAGGCTATAGACCGCAAAATTGGCGCACGTGGACTTAGATCAATACTCGAAGCGACACTACTCGATACAATGTACAAGGTTCCGTCAGAATCAGGCGTTGTGAAGGTCGTAGTTGATAAAATGGTCATTGAAGGCGAGAGCCCGCCCAAACTGGTTTATGAAAAGTCTGATGCAGAGTTAGCCATTAGTAAAAACGAGCGCCAAAGCGGATAGATTTTTATTTTAGGCTTCACCTTGTAATACAAACTTATGCCCTCATGTTATTAGCATTGGTCCGATAACCCCGAATGGAGGCATACCTTGGAAAAAGATATAAAAGCTAAGATTTCACTTCTACCAGTCTTACCCCTGAGAGATGTGGTGGTTTATCCGCACATGGTTATGCCCTTATTTGTCGGAAGGAAAGCGTCGATAACCGCTTTAGAGCGAGCGATGGGAGCCGATAAGCGAATCATTCTTGTGGCTCAGAAAGAGTCTTCAAAAGATCATCCAATCAAGGATGATATATATAATATCGGAACAGTAGCTTCAGTTTTGCAGATGCTTAAACTCCCAGATGGCACTTTAAAAGTGTTAGTTGAAGGTCATAGCCGATGCAGATTAGTCGAAGTCTCCGACAATGCAGGATGTTTGGAAGCATCGCTTCAAGTTATAAAGGACGATAAAGACCTCTCAGAAGAAGAAGAGCTCCTTGTGAAATCTGCGAAGGCATTATTCGAAGAGTATGTCGATTTAAATAAGAAAATTCCCGTAGAAGTGAAATCAACTGTCAGCGAGATTGATGATGCTAATCGTTTAACAGACACCGTGATTTCTCATATGACTCTCCCACTTGATCAGAAACAAAAAATTCTTGAGATCGAATCATTAAAAGATCGCTTACAGCAGCTTATAAGCTATATAGATACGGAACTTGATCTATTGAAGGTCGAGGCAAAAATTCGAGGTAGAGTGAAAAAACAGATGGAAAAGAGCCAGAAAGAGTATTACCTCAATGAGCAAATGAAAGCTATACAAAAGGAACTTGGAGATGATGAGGGTAGCACATCTGAAGCTGATATTCTTTTGGATAAGATTAAAAGTGTTGGTATGCCAGGACTTGCATCGGAAAAGGCAGTCTCCGAGTTAAATAAGTTCAAAATGATGTCGCCAATGTCGGCAGAAGCATCGGTTATAAGAAATTATCTAGATTGGATGGTTAAGATCCCTTGGAAAAAGCGAAGTAAAATTAAAAATAATCTGGAGACTGCGGAAAAGACACTGAATCAAGATCATCATGGTCTGGAAGAGGTCAAGGAGAGAATTCTTGAATTTTTGGCTGTGCAGAAACGAGTCAAAAAGTTGAAAGGTCCGATCTTGTGTCTAGTCGGCCCTCCAGGCGTTGGCAAAACATCTTTAGGTGAGTCAATTGCAGCTGCTACTGGTCGCAAGTTTGTCCGTATGAGCCTTGGTGGTGTCAGAGACGAAGCGGAGATCAGGGGCCATAGGCGGACATATATTGGAGCTCTTCCTGGAAAGTTGATGCAAAAAATCTCAAAGATAGGAACAAAGAATCCTTTATTTTTACTAGATGAAATAGACAAAATGGGGATGGATTATCGTGGTGATCCTGCATCGGCACTTCTAGAGGTACTCGATCCGGAGCAGAACCATTCATTTAATGATCATTACTTGGAGGTGGATTACGACCTTTCTGAGACAATGTTCATATGTACAGCAAATTCTCTTAATATCCCTGGACCTCTTTTGGACCGTATGGAAATTATCCGAATTCCTGGCTATACAGAAGATGAGAAGGTCCAAATTGCTGACAAATATCTTATACCGAAGCAAATAAAAGCAAACGGATTGAATAAGGATGAGATTGAGATAAGCGCGGATGCACTGAAGGATACGATTAGATTCTACACCAAGGAAGCTGGTGTGCGTGGTTTAGAAAAATCCATTGCCAAGATATGTCGAAAAGTAACCACCAAACACGTGAAGCTCGATGCTTTAGATAAGGATGTCGTGCAAGATTCTGACTTGGAAGAAATACTCGGTGTTAGAAAATTTGATTATGGTCGAGCGGAGTTGAAGAGTCAGATAGGACAGGTGACCGGACTTGCTTGGACTCAAGTTGGAGGGGAATTATTGAACATAGAGACATCAGCGATTCCAGGGACTGGCAAAGTTATAAAAACTGGTTCACTGGGTGATGTGATGCAGGAATCTATTCAAGCCGCTTTGACCGTTGTTCGGAATAGGGCTCAGTCGTTGGGCGTATATAGAGATTTCTATCAGGAGAAGGACTTGCATATCCATGTTCCAGAGGGCGCTACACCAAAAGATGGTCCATCTGCCGGGATAGGCATGTGCACCTCTATTGTCTCTGTTCTCACTGGTATTGCAGTGCGTTCTGATACTGCAATGACGGGAGAGATAACACTACATGGCCAGGTATTAAAAATTGGTGGTTTGAAAGAGAAGTTACTGGCAGCCCATAGAGGCGGTATTACAAATGTAATTATCCCTAAGGATAATTTTGGCGATTTAAAAGAAGTTCCTGATAAGATTACTCAAGACCTAAAAATACACCCAGTCAGCTGGATTGATGAGGTGCTTCAGTTGGCCCTTGAATCAGAGCCAAAACCCATGAGTGAGGCGGAATTTGTTGAGAAAAGCAATCAAAAGAGTGATCTTAACGATGCCAATCGCCCAAGCACGCATTAGTTGCCAAAAAAAGTCCAATTTTTTACAAGACTGCTTGACCCGCGGTAGCTCGTATTGGTATAAAGTACAACAGCGGCGACATAAACGCTCAAAAGAAGGCGTTCTCGACTTTGAGGCGCGGCTAAAGGAAATTTAACTAAAAAAGGGGAATATTGTGAATAAATCTGAATTAATTGATGCGATTGCATCAGGCGCGGATGTATCTAAAGCTTCTGCAGGAAGAGCTCTTGACTCTGCTATTGGCGCAATTATGGGTGCGTTGAAAAGTGGAGATTCTGTGTCTCTAGTTGGCTTTGGTACTTTCTCTGTAAAGCACAGAGCTGCAAGATCAGGTAGGAACCCTCAGACTGGTGCGGAAATACAAATCGCAGCAGCAAATGTACCAAGCTTCAAAGCTGGAAAGGCTTTAAAAGATTCGGTGAACTAATTATTAGTTAGTTTATTCGAATATTAATCTAAAAGGCGCATCTTAGATGCGCCTTTTTTAATGTTAGGATTAAGAGATGTTAGATAGTTTTAGATCCAATATGAAAGGCGTTGCTCTCGCGATTACTATTTTAATAGCAGTCGTTTTTATTCTCTCTGGTACAGGGACAATGTTTTTGACTAATTCAATCGACGGAGCGGTGGCTGAGGTTGGTGAAGTAGAAATCAGTGAATTCGATGTTCTCCGCTCTATTAGTAATCAAAAGCAGCAGATCTTGGAACAAAATCCAGAGATTGATAGTTCTCTGCTAGATGATGATCTTTTGCGACCTAGTGCTTTGGAGAGACTTATTCGTCGTGAAGTTCTTGTTCAAACTGCTGCTATGAAAGGTCTTAGGATGTCGGATTCTTCAATTAATGGTGAGATTCTTGCGATTGATGGATTTCAAACAGATGGTAAATTTGATCAAGATCGATATAAGTTTGCGCTGCAGAATCAGGGATACACGCATGCCTCGTTTAAACAAATGCTCAATAATGATTTGATTGTTCAACAGCTAATATCAGGAATATCAGATACCGCATTTGTCACTGAATTTGAAGACCGAGCCTTATCCAGAGTATCGGAACAAAAGCGGGATTATTATTATCTGACCATTCCATCGGATCAGACAAGATCCTCCATAACTATTTCTGAAGATGATATTGAGACTTTCTATGGAAACAATCTGTCGAACTTTGTAACAGAACCTATGGTAAAGATTGATTACATTGAATTGTCGCCAGAATTACTGGCTGATAAAGATGCAGTTACTGATGATATGATCCGTCAGCGCTTTGAAATGGAGCGTGATAGCCTTGAATTTGCAGAATCTAGAAGAGTTTCTCACATATTGATTACTGAAAGTAATCCAGCACTAATCAAAGAGATACAAGAAAAGCTTGAACTATCGATACCTTTCGAGGATTTAGTCACAGAGTACTCAGAAGACTTTGGATCTGCGTCGATTGGTGGAGATCTTGGTTTTACCTCTGGAGATACATTTCCTGAAAATTTTGAAGATGCAGTGAAAGTGTTAGAGATAGACCAGATATCAGATCCGATTCTGACCGAAGCAGGGACGCATTTCATTAAACTCACGGATATACAAAGAAATGATCTAGTATTTGAAGATGAGCGGGATCGAATTTTACAAGAGCTCTCCGGGGAGTTGATTTCGGATGTGTTTATTGAAAAATTAGAAATATTGAAAGAGCTTAGTTTTAATGCGCAGTCTTTAAATGAAGTAGCAGAGGATATGGAACTTGAAATGAAGACTACGGATTTTTTTGCTCGCTCTGGCGGAAATGGGATAGCCTCCAACGGCCAAGTTATTGATATAGCATTTTCTGATGATGTGCTTAACAATGGTTATGCAAGCGAAGTAATCGAACTTGAAACTGACAGCTACGTGGTATTGAAACTGAATGAATTCGCGGATGCGCAGCAAAAGGTGATTGCTGATGTCAAAGATGATATTTCAGTGCAGTTAACAGATAGCCGATTAGAGGAATTAATGATAGAGAGATCCAATCGGTTGCTTGAACTCGTCAAGGCAGGAGAGACTATAGAAGCAGTAGCTAAGCAGGAAGATCTTGATTGGCAAGTGGTGCTTTCTGCGGGTCGGAGAGTCACCGATCAAAACCCGGAAATTAATTCCGAGGTCTTTAGAATGCAGAACCCCGATTCAACTCCTGAGATTGACTTTTTTGTTAAGCAAAGTGGCGATTATGTTCTGGTGTCTCTCACTTCGGTTGTAGCAGGAGACTATGAATTGATTGATGATTCGATAAAATCTGGTATTGCCTCAGCGAATTTATCAATGAATCAGAACTTGGAGTTGCTAAGTTTTGAGGAAGCATCTCGATCAAAATTAGCAATAGCGCAGTAGTGTTGAATTCATTATTTAGTTAGATCCGAAGGCTATCGACCATCAATATTAACGTCTCTCCAGGATGAATGTATTTTGATCGCGTAAAGGTATTCCACTTACGTATGTCATTTATAGAGACAGAAAATCTTTTGGCGATCAAGTAGAGTGAATCACCCTCCCGTATTTTGTAAAAGACCTTTCTAATATGAGACTGAGCGATTGTGTTTGTGCGAATCTGGATCTCTAAGCTCTGACCTGCAAATATCTTTGATGATCTAAGCTTATTTTGTAGCATAATATCCCTAATTGTTGTCTTGTAATTTTTGGCGATCTGAGAAAGTGTATCTCCGCTTAAAACTTCATGAGAGATGATCTGTGTTGTTACAGAGCGTTTGTGAATCACTGGTGTTCCCCGATTATGAGGAACTTTTAAGATCTGTCCTACTCGCAATAAATCTGTATTCAGATAGTTAATTGTTTTTATTAAATCAACGGAAGAATCATGATCTAAAGCTATTTCCGACAAGGTATCTCCAAATTTTATTTCATATTCTGAAAAAGGAAGCCAGTTTTCAGGATCCTCAGTATTTATAAATTGAGTTAACTTAGATGCTGATTCTATTGGGATTAAGATGTTTGATATATCATCTGGAGGGGTTATCGATCGGCGATAACCAGGATTAAACTTTGTGAAAGTTTTATAGTCAATCCCGCTAACTTCCACGATTGTTTCAATTTCAATTTGGTTTTCAAGCGCTATGACTTCAAAAACAGGCTGATTGGGTATTTCGGGTATTTCTAAATTAAACTCTTTTCTGTTTTTTAGAACATGCGCAAGGGCGAAAAATTTAGGAACATAATTTTCTGTTTCCAAGGGTAAGCTTAGTTGCCAAAAGTTAGGGTCTTTTCCAAGCTCAAGATTTTTTTTGATTGACTTTGCTACCGTTCCTTCTCCACCATTGTATGAAGCTAGCGTTAGAGACCAATCATTCCCAAACTTTTGATTTAGATAACTTAAATAGTCAATTGCAACCTCTGTTGATTTAACAATATCTCGTCTAGCATCGAACCAAATATTCCTCTCTAGACCTAAATAAGCGGCAGTAGAAGGAATAAATTGCCATAACCCGGACGCGTGGCTTTGGCTGTATGCAAGAGGATCGTAAGCGCTCTCTATAATCGGTAAAAGCGTAATTTCGATTGGAAGTCCTGATTCTTTTATCCTCGCATAGACATAATGTATATAGGGGCTTGATTTCTCGATAACACGCGTTAAATAGTCAGGATTCTTTAAAAGCCAATCAATTTGTTTTTTTACAGCAGCTTCATCTATGTGATGATCGAGCAGCAGTTCTGCGGCTATTACGTCATATATATTTGAATTAGGGGTCTGTTCATTGGTCTCTAAAATAATAGAGTCATTATTATATTCTTCAACCGCTGGATTAGTTGTCTTCGATACAGTGATCTCGGGTTCCATGATTTTACTGTCGACACTTATAACATCATTTTCTGACTGTGATTGCTCAAGAATCAAAGGTGAGCAACCAATATTCGTTATTAGTAGAGCAAACAAAGAGATGAAGGCTGCGCTCCTAATAAAAGAGCATTCTGTAAACCATAGAGTAAGAGTTTTGGACTTCATAACCGGGTTATTTTGTTTGTGGTGTTTCTTCTGTATCAAAGCCATAATATGACAAACAGAAATTGCATTTTTTCATCATAAAAACGAAGGGACCGAAATATTGATCGGTACAAATGATAATAGAAATTTTGTCGAGAAGCACGCGCCTATACCGCAAAAGATTTTGGATCGTGAGCATATGATTCTAAAGAATAAAGTATCTAATTTCGCCGGTTATAGATTTATGAGTCTCGGGGCAAATACAGATTCTAAACTTATAGAAACTTTTAACCATTCACATAAATTTTGCATTGATACATTAGACTCGCAAAAAAAATGTAATACCGTCTCCCTATTTTCAGATTTACCGCTACCCTCCGAGGCTATTGACTGTGTATTACTTCAGCATATTCTGGAGTTTTCAGAACAACCTCAATCCATTATCTCTGAGGTGTCCAGGGTTATTAATTCTGGAGGACATTTGTTTATTTTCATAGTTAATCCCATTAGTGTTCTGGGCTTGAAAAAGCTTATAGCAAAAAAAATGAATAAGTCTGAGGATTCTATTTATTATCCTTTGCGAATCAAGCGGATTACTGATTGGTTGCATCTTTTAAATTTCGAGGTTAAGTCAGTTGTTAAAGATAGTCGTTGGGCGAACGAAAATCTGTGTTCAAATAGTATTGATAAAGACACTTACACAACACTCAAAAGAATGGGCAAATTTGCAGAGTATGGTAAGTCATTAATAAATCATTTTTATCTTATACACGGTGTTAAGCGAAATCGGGCAGGTATTCGAGTTCCTAAGGTCGAATGGAGTTTATCTGCACAAAATAAGCTCTCTTTAGATAATTCGAGTTCGAAACAACCTCGGACTATTACTAGAGGTATCAGTGAGCATGAGTGATAGTGAATTAATACAAATCTATACTGATGGTGCATGCAGGGGCAATCCTGGTCCTGGTGGTTGGGGGGCTCTATTGAAATTCGGGAGTAAGGAAAAGCAACTCTATGGAGGCGAGTCTTTGACTACAAATAATAGAATGGAGTTGAGAGCTGTAATCGAAGCGTTATCTGCCTTAAAGAGGCCATGTAATGTCTCTGTTACTTCAGATTCAACGTATGTTCTAAAAGGTATAAATGAATGGCTGCCGAATTGGAAAAAGAGGGGTTGGCTTACATCTGGGAAAAAGCCAGTTAAGAATGAAGATCTTTGGAAATCTCTCGATTCTTTGAAGAGTGTCCATAATATAGAGTGGCACTGGGTTAAGGGACACAGTGGGCATCTTGAAAATGAACTGGTCGATCAGCTAGCGAATAAAGGAATTGATGAGCTACAAGCCATTTAAATAAAGAGTAGTGAATGAGACAGATTGTTTTAGATACTGAGACTACTGGTCTTGAAGTTGCAAATGAGCATCGGATCATTGAGATTGGAGCGGTGGAAATCGTTAATCGTAGATTAACTGGTCGCCATTTCCATCAATATGTGAATCCCGGGCGAGAAATTGATCCAGGGGCATCAGATGTGCACGGAATAACGACTGACTTTTTAATCGATAAGCCATCTTTTTCAAAAATAATTGATGACTTTTTAGCCTTCATCGGTGATGACACGTTAATTATTCATAATGCTCCATTTGATCTAGGATTTCTGAATAACGAACTTAAATTATTAGATAAAAAGCTTTCTCCGCTTGAGGCCAAGCATGAAATTATAGATACCTTAACCCTGGCTAGAAAAAAGCATCCAGGACAAAAGAATAATCTTGATGCACTTTGCAGGCGGTATGCTGTGGATAATTCCTCTAGAAGTCTTCACGGCGCGCTTCTTGATTCAGAAATACTTGCAGATGTTTATCTTCTTATGACAGGTGGTCAGGTTGATATGAATATTGGCCAGGAAGCACAAAGTGAATATGACCAAAATAATATATCTGAAAAAACAAAAAAAATTGATAAAGATAGAAAGCCAATTAAAGTTGTATTTGCTTCCAGTGAGGAGTTGATAAGTCATGAAAAGAATCTTCAGGATATAGAAGATTCTTCTGGCATTTGTGTTTGGAAAGAAAATTCGTATTAGATGCCAAAATTACATGACATCGGTCTATCTTTAGCTGCTTTGCCATCTGATGATAAGCTTAAAATACTATCAAAGCAGCTCTCTAAATATGTTTTATCTAGAGATCTTTATAATCTATCAAAAGCATTAAATGCAGTTTTAAACGATACTTCAAAAAATGAAAAAAATATCAAATGGACAAAATGGAATCAACGATTCGAAAAGTCTCTTGATGTAGTTAATCACCGCAATAAACACTGTCCCAAAGTAACTTATCCAGACCTACCAATTGTAAAATCGCTAGAGAAAATTAAACAAACTTTGAATGATCATCAATTTCTCATAATTGAGGGTGAAACAGGATCTGGAAAAACTACGCAAATTCCAAAAATCTGCGTAGAAATGGGTTTTACATCATATGGCATGATTGGTGTTACTCAGCCAAGAAGAATCGCCGCTAAGTCTATATCGCAAAGATTAGCAGATGAGTTATCTTCAGAGATTGGAGATTTTGTAGGCTGGCAAATTAGATTTGGTAAAAAAGTGAGTTCTAATACTGTTGTAAAGGTAATGACTGATGGATTACTTCTCTCAGAGATAAATAACGACAAATTTCTCACTAAATACAAGGTTATTATTTTAGATGAGGCTCATGAGAGGAGCCTCAATATTGACTTCCTCCTCGGATATTTGTGGAGTATCAGAGATCGCAGACCTGACCTAAAGGTGATAGTGACCTCAGCAACCATTGATACTCAAAAATTTTCAAAATTTCTAGCCAAATCTCCCATCATTAAAGTTCCGGGTCGAA
>OCZA010000480.1_pt1 | contig 13685 bp, 7 predicted proteins | sample 1539021 | NCBI WGS metagenome assembly OCZA01 (sample SAMEA2619376, study PRJEB22493) | marine metagenome | biome: marine biome (ENVO:00000447); feature: surface water layer (ENVO:00002042); material: "saline water (ENVO:00002010), including plankton (ENVO:xxxxxxxx)" | depth 5 m | reverse complement strand
TACCTTTTTTATCTAGATAATATAATTTAGGGTCACCTCCCGAGTCATTATGAGTGATGAATTGGCCATCTACAATTTCTAAACCTGAGGTCTCGTCAATTTTTTTTGATAGACTGATATCTTTTGTAAGCTTTTGTGAATACGAAGAAAACAAAAAAAGAAAAGTAACTAAAGTGAGAAGTTTTTTCATTTCAAAATTTTATTCCAATCTACTAATTTAAAGTTTTGATTTAAACCATCATTATCATCATCCTGAGCAATAAAAAAACCATTAGGAAACTTTAATGTTTTAATTGAAGTTACATCTATTCCGTCAGTTTCCGTTGTTCCATCAATTTTATCGCCATCAATTATTCTAAAAAATATTTTAGCGTCAAGAGACTTTCTTTCAATAATTAAATAACCATTTGAACCTTGCACGGAGGCGATTAAATAACCTTCTCCATTTCCATCATCTCTCAAGGCTAAACCTTCAAAATCAGGCTTAAAATTTTTACTTTTTTTAAAGATTAATTTTTTCTGTGAATCAAATGATGGAAAAGCATTCAACTCCCAAATACCTTTTCTCTCTTGCCCTATATAGATTTTTCCTTTTGACTCATCAGCAACCAGGCCTTCAACTAAAGACGAAAACTTTAATTTTCTAACAAATTTGATTTCTGAGTTAACTTCATCATTGTTATAACTCCATTGTTCAACATTTCCTTTTTTGTCGCTTATAAATAAATAAGTATTGAAGTCATCTCTGTAAAATGTGACACCATACACATCTTTTAGGCTCGGAATTTCTTTTCTTAAAATTAGATTTTCTAATTCTCCCGCACTATTAAATAAATATATATCTATGCTATTATAAGTTCTATTGGTTCCTGCAACGACATATTTATCTTCAAAAGATTTGGAGGATATGATATCCACATTATTTATTCTCCCAACTTTGTAGTCATGCAACTTCGCTCCATTAAGGTCATATACAATTATACCATACTTCTTGTCAGAGGAAATGATCAAGCTATTTTCAGGTTTGTTGAAGTTTTCAAGAATACACATATCATCAGCAGCATCATCTCCAGCAAAAACTGGTTCAGTCTCCACGTTTGCAGTGACTTCTTTATAAAGCAAAGAGCCCAATGTCTTGGGCTCTTGTGCATTTAAGTTTATAAAAATTAAATTAAATATTATAAATATTTTTTGCATTAAAAGTCATATTTCAAACCTACATTCCAGCTTATGTCATAGTATTCTAATTGCATTGTTCTGGATTGAATACCTTGATAATATCTTAATGGCTGATTTGTTAAGTTTTTACCTTCTGCAAATATACTAAGCTTTTCATTAATTCTATAATTGGCATTGATATCTAAAAATGATTGCTCATCATAATATCTATCCTCAAAAGCATCACCACTTAGTTCATCTAATGAAGCATCAGCAAAGTTGTAAGATCCTCTTATGAAGAATCTGTCCGTTTCAAATGCCAATGATAAATTATACATATTGTCAACCTGACCAACTAATGGAACATTATCTCTACCTTCAACTCTATCAGTTGAAGAATCAGTAGTCGTATAATTACCCATAAACGTGAAATACTTTAAGAATTTTGTTTGGAAAGTTAGCTCAAGTCCATCTACTGTAGCCTTTTCTCCATTTCTTAATTGTTCCATTTCATAATCAGAGTCACCATTATAAGTGTAATTGTTAGTCTTATATAGATAAATCCAATCATCGATGTTCTTATTAAAGTACCCTAATGAAAGTAAACCAACTCCTTTGAAATAGTATTCAATCATAGCATCTATGTTAGTTGATAATGATGCTTCAAGATCAGGATTACCAAGCGCAAGCTCTTTATCATCTGAATTTGAATATTCATAAGGAACTAGATCATAATAAGCAGGTCTAGCAAGTGATTGAGTAAATGCTAAATTTAGATTCCATGCATCATTTAGATCCCATTGTAAAGTAACATTAGGTAAAAAATGTGAATAATCATAAGAATCCGAAACTTTGATTTGATCACCAGGAACATCCATAGTTTCTTCGTCAAACTTATATCCAGTATAACTAATTGCAGTATTTTCAATTCTACCACCTGCGATAAGAGTCAAATTGTCAGATAACTTGTCTTCAATCATAGCATAAAATGCTGTAACTTCCTCATCTGCATCATAATTTCCAGCTCCAAATTCATCCATAACATAACTATCAAAATTTGGATCAGAAGGACCACCTAAACTTAAATTTCCTAAAGCTTCAGCAGTCATAAAAAGACCACTTTGATATTTTTTTCCAGCTTCATAAGTCGAAATAGTAGCATTAAAATTATTTACGCCATCCATGTTTGGTAAACCGTTATCATACTCATGCCATATATCATCTCTCATTTTTTTCTTGTCCTTATACTTAAATCCAAACTTGAACTGGTCATTTACATTGTAAGGAAGATCAAAATCTAAGGAAAACGATGTGTTTTCTTCTTCAGTTGACTTAAAAGCTTCTTCAGTTTTTCTGTATCTGAACTTTGATGCCTCAGTCCAGTTATCACCAAGCCAAATAAAATTTGGATATTTAGGATTACTTATATCTAAAGATTGAAATGGAACATTCCTTTGTTCATATCTTACATATCTTTCGTCAGGTCTATCCTCGCTAGCTTTTGATGTACTGATTTTCCAATCTAACCCTAATTTACCTAACTGATGATCCCCACCAAGTGTATATTTTTGTGTTCTTTGATCCTCAAGTCTAGTCGCATCATTTTCATCATTATTAATTCCTCCTTTCGTTTGACGTCTGATTCTTACTGTCATATCATCCATATCCACACTACCAACTCTCATTCTAAATCTATTTTCCCAGTCATCTCTGTGATTATAAATTGATTTGAAGTAAATTTGATTGTTCTGGTTAAGATTCCAATCTAAATTTAAACTTACACTTCTTCTGGTCCTTTTAACATCATATCTTCTTATATCCATTTCACCGATAGCTCCATCGTCAGCCCAATCGGCAGGATCATTCCATTCAAACTCAATATTGTCAGATCCATAATCCTTAGTTTGAATTGTACTTGAAAGTGTGTAGCTAAATTTATCAGATACTTTATCAGCTACAACCAATGCAAAGTTTGAATTGTAACCATTAGATCTAATTGGCTGTCCACCAGCTGCAGCAGTTAGAGATGCTCTAAATCCACTAGGGTTTGATCTTGTAACAAGGTTTACAGAACCACCAATTGCATCTGCTTCCATGTCAGGAGTTAAAGTTTTATTTACCTCAATTGTCTGGATCATTGCAGATGGAATTAAATCTAACTGTACGTTTCTATTGTCACCTTCAGCGGAAGGAATTCTCTCACCATTTAAAGTTACAGCGTTTAAGCCAGGTCCTAATCCTCTCATCACAATATTTCTAGCTTCACCTTGATCACCCTGCATACTAACTCCAGCAATCCTTTTCAAAACATCTCCGACATTGTCATCAGGAAATTTTCCAATTTGATCAGCTGAAACAACATTTGTAACATTAAGATCAGATTTTTGTTTGTTTAGTCCCTTAATAATACCACTCTGATAACCTGAAACTACAACCTCAGAAAGGGCACTCACTGCTGTGTCAAGAGTGAAATTTAAACTTTGTGTTTGTCCTGAAGAAATCGAAATTGTCTCTTCAACTGTTTCAAAACCTAGGTAAGAAACTTTAATTGTTTGCTCACCTTCAATACCGAGCATAGAATAAAATCCGTTAAAATCTGAAACAACCGCTTTACCCGAAGGAGATGCTTGAACAGTAGCTCCAGGAAGAGCAAAACCATTTGCATCAATTATACGACCTTTCAAACTTGAAGTTTGGGAATACGTTAACATTACTGAAAGTAATGTAAGCGTTGATAAAATGTAATTTTTCATAATTATTGTCTATTGAAGACAAAATTATTTTATTACATCTTTCAATACATTAATTTAATGTTAAGGTATTATTTATTTATTGGAAAGTTTAAACTATTTAGAAGCAATGCTTTCTGATGAATTATCCCACGAATGATGACTCAAAACTTTATTATTTTTAAAATTAACCTCAGTTAATTTATTGTCATTCCAAAAAATCCATTTACCAGTTTTTTTACCTCTGACAAATTCGCCCAAAACAACTAATTCACCTTTAAAATTATATGACTCCCATCTTCCGTGTAACATATTGTTTAGCAAAAAACCTTTTTGATAAGTTTTTCCATTATCATGCATAATTTCTACTTCTACTATGGGATCAAACATATTTAACTCATGCTCTAAATTTTCGATTCCAGTATTATTTAACTCAATTTTTTCTTGGCTATTTACAGGTAAAAAAATAAAAAGTGCAAATGCAGATATAAATAATTTTTTCATAGCTAATAATTTTAGTATTCAATACAAATATACATAAAATTTACATTAAATTAACGTTAAATTAACATTAATCTTCTATTTAACTGATTATTAGATGATTAAGTATTTGTTAAAATTCTTAATTTACTATAAATTAACATTAGAGTGATTCAGTTAACATTGTCTTAATATAATCGTAAAGCAGACCTAACTAAAGTTTAAACAGATCATTTGATATTTGAATAAAATTTTAAAAATGAATAAACTATTTAAATTTAATTTATCATTATTATTTGCTGCAATGCTTTTTGTTGCATGTGAAAGTGATGACAACAACGATCCTGTTGTTCCTGTGAATGTACCGCCAGTTGCTATTGATATAAGTATGGCAATGGATATGACTGAAGGGAACACTAAAACTGTTACTCTAGCTGCTACTGATGCTGATGGTGACGTGTTAACTTATTCAATTGTAGCTCAATCTTCGCTAGGAAATGTTTCAGTTGATGGTAACAAAGCTACATTTACTGCAAATGAAAATGCAAACGGTGATACAACTTTCACTTACAAAGCAAATGATGGACAAGCTGACAGTAATACTGCTACAGTTTCTGTATCTATCGCTGGAGATTTTGTACTTAAAGGAGATATTACTAGCAAAAAAACATTAACTGCAGACAACGTATGGACACTTGATGGTGCTGTTTTCGTATTAGACGGTGGTGAATTAGTAATTCCAGCTGGTACGATTATCAAAGCGAAAGCTGGTCAAGATACTGACGCTTCTTATTTAGCAATCGCTAGAGGAGGAAAAATTGACGCACAAGGTACTGCTGACAAACCAATCGTAATGACGACTGTAGCTGATGATATCGAGCCAGGTGAAAAATTTGGTTCTTCACTAACAGTTGATAACAGAGGTCTTTGGGGAGGTTTAATCGTATTAGGAAAAGCTCCAAGTTCTTTTAAAGGAGATGTTTCTGAATTTGCAATTGAAGGTGTTCCTGGTGATGACGATAGAGGTTTATACGGTGGTTCAGATGCTGCTGATAACTCTGGAATTATGAAGTATATCTCAATCAGACACGGTGGAGCATTAATTGGTGCAGATAACGAAATTAACGGATTAACTCTTGGTGGAGTTGGTACTGGAACTGTAATTGATCACATTGAAGTTGTTGCTAACGTTGATGATGGAATCGAATTCTTTGGCGGAACTGTTAACGCAACAAACCTTTTAGTTTGGGGTCAAGGTGATGATGGATTAGATATTGATCAAGCATATTCTGGTACAGTTGATAACGCTGCTGTAATCGCTGAGGCTGCTTCAGATCATGGGATGGAAATTGACGGCCCTGAAGGTTCAGCACCTGGAAAATTTATGTTAAAGAATATTACATTAATTGGATCAGCAACTGCCGAAGATGGTGAATATAATGACAACAGAAAAGGCGCTACAGGAACTATTAATGGTTTATTAGCTTATGGTTTCCAAGCAGGTAAAGATTTTGAATTAGATGCTGATGCTGATAGTAAAACATATACTGATGGGGACTTAGTATTCAATAATTTTGAAATAGTTGTACCTGACACAGCAAGTTTAACTGGTGGTGATATCTTTAATGATAAGTCTGATACACCTAACGCAAACTATGAAGATGCTAAAGACATCAGCGGAGCTGTATTTGCAAATGCTGTAGCAGATGCTGCTTCTGCAACTGTTGGAGCTGATATGTCTAAATTCGGTTGGACTATGGCAAAAAACGCAGGAAAATTTTAATTATCTATCATAAAATTTAGTTGTTAAAAAGCCCACTTTTAGTGGGCTTTTTTTTTAACATTGGCTTAACACACAATTGATTGTGTTATCTGATATTTGTTAAAACACTTTTATGAAAATATTAGCACAACTAAGCACATTATTCTTTTTAGTAACTTTTCATTTAAATGCACAGTCTGGTATAGTAAGAGGAACTATCACAGATGCTGATTTTCAGGATCCTGTGCCATTTGCAAATATCCTTGTTAAAGAAACTGGAACAGGGACTACATCTGACTTTGATGGAAATTATGAAATAACATTAGATGAAGGAACCTATACTTTACAATTTAGTTATCTAGGATATAAAACCATTGAAATCACTGACGTGATTATATCTGGAATTGAGACAACAGAGGTAAATGTAACCATGGAAGTAATGGCTGAGGGTCTTGAGGAAGTAGTTGTAGCAGTGAGTGCAAAACAAAATACAGAATCTGCTGTCCTTGCTTTTCAAAAAAAAGCAGCTGGCTTAGTTGACGGTCTTTCATCTCAAAGAATAAAAAGTACTGGAGCTTCTGACATAGCATCAGCTGTTAAGTCCATACCTGGTGTTTCAGTTCAAGGCGGTAAATATGTTTATGTAAGAGGTCTAGGAGATCGTTATACTAAATCCATTTTAAATGGAGTGGATATCCCTGGACTTGATCCTGACAGAAATACTGTTCAAATGGATTTATTTCCAACTAGTATTTTAGACAACATAATAATAATTAAGTCTTCAACTGCTGAAAATCCTGCAGATTTTACAGGTGGTATAATCAATGTTATAACAAAAGAGTTTCCTACTAATAAGCAATTAAATATTTCAATTGGAACTTCTTTTAATCCTGACATGCATTATAAAGATAATTTCTTAGGTTATACAGGTGGGAAAACAGATTTTTTAGGCTTTGACGATGGCACAAGAAAACTTCCTGTTGATCCAAATAAAAGATACACTTTTTCTGAAGTTTTCAATCAACCCATTCAAACTCAAATTACTAATAAATACTCAAAAGAAATGGGTGGAGTTAGACAGTCTAACATGGGTGATTACAGTTTTTCAATTTCTGGTGGAAACCAAAAAAATGTTGGAAAAGGTGAAAATAAGTTAGGATGGTTTGGGTCTTTATCTTATAAAAACGAGACAGAATTATATGAAGATGCCGAAAACAATGAATGGATGAGAAATGAAAGCAAATCTGTAAATGAATTGGACCCGTCTGTTACTCAAAAAGGTGATGTTGGTAAAGAGATTGCAACAATTAGCGGAATGACAGGACTTTCATTTAAATCAAAATCATCAAAATACAAATTAAACATTCTTCATATTCAAAATGGAGAATCTACAGCAGGAATTTTCGACCAAGAAAGATCTGAAAGTGATTTTAATTCTTACTTAAAACATACTTTAAGCTATACTGAAAGAGCTATCACAAATTTATTGCTTTCAGGTACTCACTCATTAAATGAAGGAAATTTTAAAATTGATTGGAAACTTTCACCAACAAGATCTTCAATTCAAGATAAAGACGACAGAACAACATCCTTTAAAATTACTGATGAGGGAAGATATGTAGTAAATCTAAATACTAAGCCAAAAAGAATTTGGAGAGATCTAGAAGAAATGAATTACGTTGCAAAAGTTGATTTTACTAATAGAGCTTCAATGTTTAAAAACGATGCTCTAATTAAATACGGCTTGTTTGCTTCATATAAAGAAAGAGAATATGATATTTACAGGACTCAAGTTAATGTTCCAACAAATATGGGAACATTAAATAATGGAGATGCGAACAATATCTTTAAAGACTCCAATTTATGGACAGTAAATAATACAGGTGGAAATTCAATAGATTTATTATTTAATCTAGTTTCGAGAGGAAAGAATTTTGATGCTGATCAAACTAATTTAGCTGGATATCTTTCTTTTGAGCTCAAATTAAGCTCAACTCTAAGATCAATAATTGGAATAAGAGGAGAAAATTATTTTACGTATTATACAGGCCAGGATGCATCAGGGAAAAGAGAGTTTAATGACGAAAAAATTACTGACACATTTGATCTTTTCCCATCGTCGAATTTTATTCTAGCAGTTACTGAAAATTCTAATATGCGATTTTCATATTCTAAAACAACTGCTAGACCATCATTTAAAGAGGCTTCAATAGTACAGATTTTTGATCCACTTTCAAACATTACTTTTATAGGAAATATTGATTTAAAACCCACTTATATAGATAATCTCGATTTAAGGTTTGAAAACTTTGGGGATGGTAATCAAATGTTTGCTTTAAGTGCTTTTTATAAAAAGTTTAAAGATCCAATTGAATTGAGTTACTTTGAGTCTGCTAGAGAAAATTTTCAACCAAGAAACCTAGGTAATGCAACTGTTTATGGAGCTGAAATAGAATTAAGAAGAAATTTAAGCGAAAGATTTAGCTTGAATGTTAATGCTTCAATAATTGAATCAGAACAAAAATACGGTGAAGTAGAACAAAACCTGAGAACTCTTGGCCTTAGAAATGGAGAGACTCTAGACGGGAAAAGACAACTTCAAGGTCAATCTCCATACTTAATAAATACAAGCATTGATTATAGAGATGAAAATTCTAGAGCTGGATTATATTTTAATATGCAAGGAAAAACTTTGGAAGTTGTAGGAAATGGAATAAGTCCTGATATATATACACAACCATTTGAAAGTTTAAACTTTACTTTTTCAAGATCATTTGGAGAAGACAACAAAAAATCTATAAACATAAAGGCAGAGAATATCCTTAATTCAAAAAAAGAAAGTTTAACAGAATCTTTCAATGCTGTAAGTAAAATATACAGTTTTAGAGATCCAGGAATTAAATTTTCAATTGGATACTCAATTAATCTGTAATTTGAAAATTTATAAATAACTTGAGTAATCAATGCATGATTATTATTTAATCTTAGTAGTTATACTTGGAATTTTAGCAATTATTGACTTAATGGTTGGTGTAAGTAATGATGCTGTTAACTTTCTGAATTCTGCAATTGGATCTAAAGTAGTTTCTTTTAAAACATTAATGATTATTGCAAGCTTAGGTGTTGCCTTTGGGGCAATGTCTTCAAGCGGAATGATGGAAGTTGCTCGGAAAGGAATTTTTAATCCTGAGATGTTTATTTTTTCAGAGATCATGGTAATATTTCTTGCTGTTATGATAACAGACATATTACTTTTGGATATTTTTAATTCATATGGACTCCCTACTTCAACTACAGTTTCAATTGTATTTGAATTATTAGGTGCAGCAGTTATTATTTCATTAATAAAAATTTCAAATATTGATGACAGTGTGGTTGATCTAGCTAAATACATAAATACAACAAAAGCTACTCAAATAATTCTGGGTATTTTTCTCTCAGTTGTTGTAGCTTTTTCAATTGGAGCATTAGTTCAGTTTATTTCAAGATTGGTTTTATCTTTTAGATTTCAAAATAAAAGTAAATGGCTAGGATCTTTTTTTGGTGGGATTGCAATTACCTCAATCTTTTACTTTATTATTATAAAAGGATTAAAAGGAAGTCCTTTCGCTTCAACAGAATTTGAGCTGATTGGAAATGAAACGCTATCAAATTTTTTAGATAACAATCTTATTTTAATAATAATTATCTCCTCCATTTTTTGGATTATTATTTCGCATCTGATTAATACTGTTTTAAAGTTTAGCATATATACTATTGTAATTTGTGCTGGTACTTTTGCATTGGCATTAGCATTTGCAGGAAATGACTTAGTCAACTTTATAGGTGTTCCAATTGCTGGGTATCAGTCTTTCTTAGCATGGGTAGATTCTGGATTAAGCGCTGACAATTACACAATGGAAATATTGTCTGAAAAAGTTGCAGCTCCAACAGGAATATTATTTGGAGCTGGAGCTATAATGATTATAACATTATGGACATCAAGCAAAGCAAAATCAGTAATTAAAACATCAATTGATTTATCAAATCAAGAAGAAACTGTTGAAAGATTTCAACCAAATTTTCTTTCTAGATTTTTAGTAAAAACCTCAACAAGTATTCAAGATAAAATTAACTCAGTAATTCCTGAAAAAACTCAAAAATTTATTGCCAATCAATATATTAAACCAAAACCAAACAACCTTATATTAAAAAAAGACAGACCTGCATTTGATGAAATTAGAGCATCTGTTAATTTAGTAGTCGCAGCGATTTTAATTTCAATAGCAACATCATATAAATTACCATTATCAACTACTTACGTTACTTTCATGGTAGCAATGGGAACATCTCTTGCTGATAAAGCATGGGGAAGTGATAGTGCTGTATATAGGGTTTCTGGGGTAATAAATGTTATTGGAGGATGGCTCTTAACAGCTTTAATTGCTTTTACTGCCTCCGGAATAATAGCTACAGTTCTTTATTTTTTAGGGGATATTGGATTATTTATTCTAGTGGCACTCGTTATTTTAATATTGACAAAAAACTACTTTGCTCACAAGATTAGAAGAAAAAAAGAAATAGAAGAAGAAAATCTAGACTTAGTTGAAAGTAAATCTATAAAGGGGGTAATTTTTGAAAGCTCCAAAAACATTTCAAATTTCACTAAAAGAGCAAATAAATTAATTCTAAAAACCTTAGATGGTATTGGAACACAAGATATAAATATTCTCAAAGACAATATAAATGATGTGAATAAGCTTAAAAAAGATTTAGAAAGAGTTGGTGATGATGTTTTTTATTTTATTAAAAATCTAGAAGATACTACTACTGAAATTACTTCTAAATTCCATATGAGTGTGTTGGAAGAACTGGAAAATATTGCTGATTCTATTTCTTCTTTATCAAGCTTAACTCATAAACACATAAACAACAACCATCGAGGCCTAACTTTCAATCAGATTAGAGAATTAAAAGAACTTGAAGATGAATTAGATGAATTTTTCACAAGAATTGTAAAAACATTTAAGACCAAAAATTACATTGAAATTTCAGAGATTTTTGAAGTTAAAGAAAAACTAGTTTCATCTCTAGAGCTTAAAATTAAATCACAGATTTCAAGGACAAGAAAAAATGAATCAAACCCTAGAAATACCAGATTATATTTTGAAATCTTGAATAAAATAAAGACTATAATCACTCACTATGTTCAAATATTAGAGCTTTATTCTAATAAATATGATGATAAGATCGATCCGATTCTTTAATTACGAATCATTTTAATGTATTCTAAATTGAAATATTTAGTTGAATTTGTAGGAACATTTTTATTATTGACAATTATTGGTTTTTTTAAAAACCCTTTAATAATTGGAATTGGCCTGAGTATACTGATATATTTAGGTGCAAAATTTTCTGGAGCTCACTACAACCCTGCAGTAAGTATCTCTTTTTATTTAAAAAAAACTATTTCACTCAGAACTTGTATTAAGTATATTTTTTTTCAAGTATCTGGAGCAATTTCTTCAGCAACAATTCTATCAATTATCGGTAAAAATTTAATTATAAGTCCAAATGCAGAAGAGTCAATTTTTTTAATAATTGCTTCTGAATTTTTCTTTACTTTTCTTATGATGTTCGTAATCCTAGTAGTTGCTATTTATCCAAAAATTAAAGGAAATAATTACTATGGTCTAGCGATAGGATTAACTGTTTCCTTAGGGATCTACTTAGTTGGAAACATATCAGGTGCAGTATTTAATCCTTCAGTATTTATAGGACCATCATTTATAGATTATTTGAACGGCGGCAATACAATAAATAATATTTATTTATACGTATTCTCAACTGTATCAGGAAGTCTATTTGCAGTACTTATTTACAATCAATTCCTAGAAAAATCTTAAGATCCACACATTAAGCAATCATCATCTTGATTACCCTTAGATTTTGCAATCATCTCTTTTAATTCTTCTGGCGTTAATGGTTCTACAGGAATTTGAGCAGTTTCAGCAGGTGAAGGAACAGCAGCCACAGCCGAAGCAGCATCTACAGTTTCTTTAACTGGCTCTTTTTTCTTAGTATTATCAAGAGTAAACTTAATTGCATCAACTGCAGATTTAGTTCTTAAATAATACATACCAGTTTTTAATCCTGATTTCCAAGCATAGAAATGCATTGATGTTAATTTAGCCATCGTTGCACCTTCCATAAACAAGTTCAGTGATTGAGATTGATCAATGAAATATCCTCTATGACGTGCCATATCAATAATATCCTTCATACTCAATTCCCAAACAGTTTTATAAAGATCTTTGATGTCTTGTGGAATAAAATCAATATGCTGAATTGATCCATTTGCTTTCATTAGTTCTTGCTTAAGCTCCTCGTTCCATAGTCCTAGCTTAACTAAATCTTCAAGTAGATGTTTGTTTACAACTATGAACTCACCAGACAATACTCTTCTTGTGTAAATATTGGATGTGTATGGCTCAAAACATTCATTATTTCCTAAGATCTGAGAGGTAGATGCTGTAGGCATTGGAGCAACTAAAAGCGAGTTTCTAACACCATTCTTTTTTATATCTTTTCTAAGCTTAGCCCAATCCCATCTTCCACTTAAATCTTCATCTTTAACTCCCCACATATTGTGTTGGAATTCTCCTTTAGAAATTGGTGAGCCTTTATATGATTTATATGTTCCATCTCTTTGGGCTTCTTCCATTGATGCTGTTAAAGCAGCATAATAAATTGTTTCAAAAATATCTTGATTCAAAGCCTTTGCTTCGTCAGATGTAAATGGCATTCTTAATTTAATAAAAGCATCTGCTAAACCTTGTACGCCCAGTCCAATTGGTCTATGTCTAAAGTTAGAGTTTTCAGCTTCCTTAACAGGATAGTAGTTTCTATCAATAACTTTATTAAGGTTCTTAGTAACTCTTTTAGTTACATTAAATAATTCTTTATGGTCAAATGAATTATTCTTTATAAACATTGGGAGGGCAATTGAAGCTAGATTACAAACTGCAATCTCATCTTTAGAAGTATACTCTAAAATTTCAGTACACAAGTTTGATGATCTAATTGTTCCTAAATTTTTCTGATTAGATTTTCTATTACAAGCATCTTTATAAAGCATATATGGTGTGCCTGTTTCAATTTGAGATTCTAATATTTTTTCCCAAAGCTCTCTTGCTTTTATTGTTTTTCTTCCTTTACCTTCTTTTTCATAATTCAAATAAAGCTTTTCAAATTCTTCGCTATGGCAATCATAAAGTCCAGGGCATTCATTTGGACACATTAATGTCCAATCTTCATTACTCTCAACTCTTTTCATAAATAAATCTGGAATCCACATTGCGTAGAATAAATCTCTTGCTCTCATTTCTTCCTTTCCATGATTCTTTTTAAGATCTAGAAAATCAAAAATATCGGAATGCCAAGGCTCTATATAAATTGCAAATGATCCCTTTCTTTTACCGCCACCTTGATCAACATATCTTGCTGTATCATTGAAAACTCTAAGCATTGGAACAATACCATTTGATGTACCATTTGTTCCAGATATGTATGATCCT
>OCZA010000477.1_pt1 | contig 13699 bp, 13 predicted proteins | sample 1539021 | NCBI WGS metagenome assembly OCZA01 (sample SAMEA2619376, study PRJEB22493) | marine metagenome | biome: marine biome (ENVO:00000447); feature: surface water layer (ENVO:00002042); material: "saline water (ENVO:00002010), including plankton (ENVO:xxxxxxxx)" | depth 5 m | reverse complement strand
TAAGTTGATCACCATCGTTAAGAATTTCATCTTGATCAATTGATGTTTTTTGACCAATTCTTCTGCTGTAAAAAAAACTTCCACCATTATACGTTGCTCGATCAACTATCTTAAAAAGATCTGCACCCTCTGTAAAAAAAGGTCTGTTTTCATCAAATTCTTGTTCAAAAGGCGTTAAGTTTAACTCCTCATCATCAAATGTCACTTGACCAAAATCAGGAATTAAAGTAGCATCAAGTGTAAAACTATTACTAATTCCATACTTTAAATCAAGCCCTGCAGAGTATGAACTACTTGGCTTTAGATTTTTTTGAAAATTTATTGAAGATTGCAGATAAGGATAAAAAAACAATCGTGTAGGAGGCTTTATGTCTTGAATATTTTTTACTAAGCCCATAGTTTGATAAAACTTTAATATTCTTTCATCAACAGGACTCCAAACATACATTTCTTCAAAATCTTTAATGTTTCGTCCAAAATTAATTCCCCAATTATGATTTTTTTTATTTGGAAATCTTAAAGCGCTGTAAGGAATTATAACTTCTGCACTCCAACCAGCTTCGTTTTTTTTAACTTTAGCATCAAATAGTGTGTTAAACTTTAAACCATCTTCGTTAAAATCACCTGTATTCAAGCCATCAATTAAACCTCCAGAGCTCGTTACAAAAAATGTAAATCGTTCTTTAGTATTATCATATGTATCTATTGAGATTAAAAACTTTTCAGAAATAGCATCCATATCATCTCTTTCACTGAACTCGGAGGGAATTTCGTTGGGAAAAGGATGGTTAAGTTGTGCTGCTACGTAAATTGCCTTATCGTCATAACCAAAATAAACATGTGTTTCATATCCATTTGGAATTTTTTCTCCAGATCTAATTTCGGGTTGGAAAAGAGTAAAGTTTGTAGCAGGTTTAATTTGTTCCCATTCATTTTCAGAAATGTTTCCGTCTATTGTTGGTGGTACTAAAAAGCGGTGAGCCTCAATACTTTTTCTTTCTTGCGTGTATACATTCATTATAAAAAAAAGAATAATGAATAAACCATTAATAAATTTCATCCCTGATACAAATATAATTCTATAATTTAATTTTAAATTTGATTCAGATTATGAAATCTTTAATTTTAGCAGGAGGGTGTTTTTGGTGTACAGAAGCTATTTTTAAACATGTTAGTGGAGTAGAGTATGTAACACCTGGTTATATAGGAGGAAAAACTGTTAATCCAAGCTATGAGGAAGTTTGTTCTGAAACAACTGGACATGCTGAAGCAGTCAAAATAATTTATAACGAAAATAAGATTGATCTAGATAAGCTATTAACTATTTTCTTTAAAACTCATGATCCAACAACTATAAATCGACAAGGAAATGATGTTGGTTCTCAATATAGGTCTGCTATGTTTTATGAAAATGATATTGAGTTAAAAACTTTTGAGGATTTTATTGAAAAACTCAATCAAGAAAAAGTATACGCTTCCAGAATTGTAACTAGTCTTGAAAAGAAAACTAAATTTTATGAGGCTGAAGAATATCACCATAACTATTTCGAGAAAAATCCATTAAATGGATACTGTAATATTGTTGTTAGACCTAAAGTTGAAAAATTTAGAAATGAATATAAAGTTTGATTTATTTAATCAAACCTATTTTTATAAATAATTTTTTGTAAAAAAAATTCCAAAACCATTTAAATTGTCCAAAAATGAACGCTACTATTAGTAAGATAAATTGGTAAATTATTGTAACTATGATAATTCTAAGAATGATGTTATCATTTGATATTGATAAATACTCCATTACTGGTTGAGAAATATATAAGGAGCTTGAACCTGTTATGCCAAAAACAATAAAAATAATTAACACTTGAGTGTTAGAATTTAAACCCCATCTTTTTTTAAGTTTTTGAAACATCTATTATTTAACTAATGAAATTATTTGATTAGCTAGCTCTATCCCAATTCTATTTTGAGCTTCAGTCGTTGCCGCACCGATATGTGGAGTTATAGAAACCCTTGGATTCATTAATAGTTTAATTGAAGGAGTTGGTTCATTTTCAAAGGTGTCAACTCCAGCAAATGCTAGCTTTCCACTATCAAGAGATTTAATTAAACTTAACTCATCAACGACACCACCACGTGCTGCATTAATTAAGCCTGATCCTTTTTTCATTAAATCAATTTCCTTTTGACCAATTACATAATCATCTTGAGCAGGAACATGTAATGTTATATAATCAGATTGTTTTAGCAAGTCTTCAAGAGAAGAAGAATTTAGTTTAAACAAAACGTTGTTGTTTTGAGCAAGATTTAATTCAATATTTACTGAATCAATATATTTATCACAATACACAACTTCCATTCCAACTCCTAATGCAATTTTAGCAGTTTCTTGCCCAATTCTTCCAAAACCAATAACACCAAGAGTTTTACCCATAAGCTCACTTCCTTTAGCATAATTTTTTTTCAAAGCCTTGAAGTTTGTGTCACCATCCAGGGGCATATTTCTATTTGAATCGTGTAAAAATCGAACACATGAAAAAAGATGAGAGAAAACTAATTCAGCAACTGAATGTGATGATGCAGCAGGTGTATTTATTACATGTATCCCTTTATCTTTTGCATATTCTACATCTATATTATCCATACCAACACCACCTCTTCCAATTAATTTTAAATTTTTACAATTGTCAATTATATCTTTTCTGACTTTAGTTGCACTTCTCACCAATAAACATGATACATTGTTGTTATTTATGTATTCAATCAGATTATCCTGAGGAACATTTTCTGTTATAACTTCATAACTTTTACTTTCTAATAAACTAACACCAGAATCTGAAATGCCATCATTTGCTAGGACTTTTATTTTCATACTATATTTTCAAATTTTTTCATTAATTGGACTAAAACTTCAATTGATTCGTAGGGCATAGCGTTATATATTGATGCTCTATAACCACCAACAGATCTATGACCATTTATGCCTGAAATATTTAGCTCAGATACCATTTTTTCGAATAATTCTTTATTTGAGTCGTTTACTAGATTAAAAGTTGCATTCATAATACTCCTGTCATCAACGTTGGCAAAGCCCTTAAACTGTGAGTTTCTATCAATCTCATCATATAATAGCTTTGACTTTAGATTGTTTCTTTTTTCTATTTCATCAATCCCACCATTTTCTGATAGCCATCTTAAACTTAATAAACAAGTATATACAGCGAAAACAGGTGGGGTGTTAAACATACTGTCCTTTTCATAATGAATCTTATAATTCAACATTGAAGGAACTTCTCTGCATATTTTTTCAAGTAAGCTTTTCTTAATAACAACTAGGGTTGTGCCGGCAGCACCAAGGTTTTTTTGTGCACCAGCGTAAATAAGAGAAAATTTTGAATAATCTATATTTCTACAAAAAATATCAGAGCTCATATCAGCGAATAAGTCTGAATCTGTAACTGGAACAGAATGAAATTGAGTTCCAAAAATTGTGTTATTTGATGTTATGTGTAAATAATCTAGAGAACCATCAATTTTATAGTTTTTTGGGATATAATTAAAGTTTTTGTCCTGAGATGAAGCTATTTCATCAACGCTTCCAAATAGTTTAGCTTCTTTCATAGCTTTAACGGACCATGTCCCAGTATTAATATATCCGGCTTTATTTTTTAAAAAATTATAAGCTATCATCAAAAACTGAGTACTTGCTCCACCTTGAAGAAAAAGTGATGTGTAATCATCACTATTTAAATTTAAAAGTTCAAGACTTAACTGTCTTGCTTCATCCATAATTTTTACAAAATCTTTACTTCTGTGTGAAATTTCAATCAAGGAAAGGCCGCTGTTATTTAATTCTTTTACAGATTGAGAGGCTTTTTCAAAAACTTCATTGGCTAAGATACTTGGGCCGGCACTAAAATTGTGTTTTTTCATTTAAAGATGCAAAGTAACAAAAAACAATGTGTAAACATCCTTAAATCTTTAACTAAGTTTCAACAAAAAGTTCATAGTATCTTCCTTGTCTGCAAAATCTTCTATAGAAGGTGTTTGGGAGGACCCAAAAACGATTGAGTTTTTAACAATTTCATTAGACACTATACATTGAATTTTATCTTCTTTTATTTTTAGTAAACTATTAATTTCAGTTTTATCGTTGTAGTATTCAAAAAATATTGTTCCAATTGGTGATCCAATTTTTTCAGATTCTTTTAAAATTGAAAAACCATTATCATAAAACTTATCTCCTTTCATTAAATAAATTGTCTTATTGTACAAATAATTGTTATAGTAAGCACTGTTATTAATAACATTTTTCCATTCGTAAAATGAATTAAATAAAACATCTAGATTATAACCTTTTGGAAGATAAATTTTTGAGATACTTCTACATCCTAAACCGTAGTGTCTAAATATATCACTAGATAATCCTTTTAAGTCATCCTTGGATTCGTTACCGTCAATTATTGCAACAGAGTGTCTTGATTGTCTTATTATGTTAGGAAATTTGTTAAAATATTTTCTAAATTGATTTGCAGAAAAATCATTTCCTGTTGCAATTACTGCATCAAAATTTTTTAATCTTTCACCACATATTTCGATATAATTATGAAAGTCTTCATTTAATGAGTTTAAGAATTTAAATATGAATTCTGACAAAGACTTATCTTTTTTGGATTGTTTTATGATTGATTTTTTTCCACATAAAAAAGTACATACAAAATCATGAAAACCAACCAGTGGAATATTTCCAGCCATAATAATTCCAACATTATGATTTTTTTGATTTATTGGATATTTGTTAGTAAATAAATTTAAGTTTTTAGTGTTAAGAATATTTCCCCAATTGCTTAAAGCATACATAATGTTGTCTTTTTCAAAATATTGATTTTCTATTACAGCCTTTTTAATTGAATTTTCAATTTCCTTATCTAAGATAGAATCTTTATTTTGAGCATACTTATCACAATTATTTTTTAAAAAAACTCCTACATTATTTAATGCGTTTATCCTTTCTTTTAAATCCATTTACTACAAATTTTATTATGTAAAGATATTGGTTAATTTTGTATCGATTTATGGCAATAAAAATTACCGAGGATTGTATCAATTGTGGAGCATGTGAGCCCGAGTGTCCAAACACTGCTATTTATGAAGCATCTTATGAATGGAAATATTCCGATGGAACCTCTCTTAAAGGTGATATAAATCTTCTTTCTGGACAATCTGTAAATGCAGATCAAGATCAGGAAGCCGTTTCTGACGAATACTATTTTATTGTTACGGATAAATGTACAGAGTGTAAAGGATTTCATGATGAACCTCAATGTGCTGCGGTATGCCCAGTAGATTGTTGTGTCCCCGATGAAGATAATGTAGAAAGTGAAGAATTGTTATTAAATAAACAATCTTTCATGCATGATGAAAGTAATTAATGCTCTTCAAGCTAATCTATGATATTGTAAATATAAAATAATGAAAGCAGGCATAGTGGGTCTTCCAAATGTTGGTAAATCAACATTATTCAATTGTTTAAGTAATGTCAAAGCACAAAGTGCAAATTTCCCTTTTTGCACTATTGAGCCAAATATTGGTTTAGTAAATATTCCTGACGAGAGATTAAACAAACTTGTTGAACTTATTTCACCAGAGAAAACCGTTCCTAATTCAGTTGAGATTGTTGATATTGCTGGCCTTGTTAAAGGTGCTAGTAAAGGAGAAGGTTTAGGTAATCAATTTCTATCTAATATAAGAGAAACAAATGCTATAATCCATGTATTAAGATGTTACAAGGATGATAATATAACTCATGTTGAAGGTTCTGTCGATCCCCTTAGAGATAAAGAAATCATAGATTTTGAGTTAAAATTGAAAGATCTTGAAACGCTTGAAAAAAGAAAAGAAAAAATTGTAAGAGCAGCTAAAACGGGAGACAAGCAATCGATTGCTGAGCTAAGCTTGTTAGAGATTATAATTAAAAGCTTAAACGATGGAGTTAATGTTAAAATTACTGATTTTAGTGATGATAGTATAAAGATTATAAAATCTATGTCATTACTTTCATTAAAGCCCGTTTTGTATGTATGCAATGTTAATGAGGAATCAATTAAAAATCCATCAAATGAATTAATTTCTTTAATTGATAGTTTAAAAAAAACAGGTTCAAGTGTTATAACACTAGCTGCTAAAACAGAAGAAGAAATAAATGAATTGGATAGTTATGATGACAGAAAAATGTTTTTAGATGATTTAGGTATTGCTGAATCAGGAGCTAGCAATCTAATAAAAGAAACTCATAAGCTTTTAAATTTGTCAACTTTTTACACCGCTGGTAAAAAGGAGGTTAGAGCATGGACTTTTTATAAAGGATCTAAAGCTCCAAAAGTGGCTGGAATAATTCATTCAGATTTTGAAAAAGGTTTTATTAAGGCTGAGGTTATAAAATATCTCGATTATGTAGCTTTTGGAAGTGAGAGTAAAGTAAAAGAAGCTGGAAAATTGAAAACTGAAGGCAAGGATTATGTGGTAAATGATGGGGATATAATAAATTTTAGATTTAACACTTAATTTAAGATTTCAACATATTTCAACTTTTAATTGTTAATTATTTTATGAAAACAAGATTTTTTATCTATGTGTAGTGTCATATATTAGGACATTCAAAATTCATGGCACAAACATCTACATATACTGAAGATAATATCAAATCGTTAGATTGGAAAGAGCATATCAGGATGCGACCTGGAATGTATATTGGAAAACTAGGTGATGGTTCTGCATATGACGATGGCATCTATATACTTTTAAAAGAAGTAATAGATAATTCAATTGATGAATTTGTAATGGGTGCTGGTAAGACAATTGAAATCAACATAAAGGAAAACAATGTAAATGTAAGAGATTATGGGAGAGGAATTCCATTAGGAAAAGTTACAGATGTTGTTTCTAAGATGAATACAGGCGGTAAATACGACTCAAGAGCTTTTAAAAAATCTGTTGGTTTAAATGGCGTTGGTACGAAGGCAGTAAACGCACTTTCGTCATTTTTTGAAGTAGAATCATTTAGAGATGGTAAATTAAAAAAAGTAACATTTGAATATGGAGAGGTAATTAATGACGAGCCAATTGTTGATTCTTCAAAGAGAAAAGGTACTAAAGTTCTTTTCAAGCCTGATTCAAAAATTTTTAAAAATTTTAAATATAGAAGTGAATATGTAATAAGAATGCTTAAATATTATGTTTATCTAAATCCTGGACTAACAATAGTATTTAATGGTGAAAAATTAAGATCTGATGAAGGTCTTAAGGATTTAATTGAAGACAACAATAACTCTGAAGATTTCTTGTATCCTATAATTCATTTAAAAGGAAATGATATTGAAATAGCATTAACACACAATAAAAAACAATATAGTGAAGAATATTACTCATTTGTAAATGGACAGCATACTACTCAAGGGGGGACTCATCTTTCTGCTCTTAAAGAATCTTTAGTAAAAACTATAAGAGATCATTATAAGAAATCTTATGACTCATCAGATATTAGAAAGTCTGTTTTATGTGCTATTAGTATTAAAGTAATGGAGCCTGTTTTTGAATCTCAAACAAAAACAAAGTTAGGCTCAACAGAAATGGGAGGAGGGCTGCCAACTGTAAGAACCTATATAAATGATTTTGTTGGAAGGAAGCTAGATAATTATTTACATCAAAATCCTAATGTAAAAGAACAAATTCAAAAAAAGATTATTCAAGCTGAAAAGGAAAGAAAAGAGTTATCAGGTATTAGAAAATTAGCTAGAGAAAGAGCAAAAAAATCTAATCTGCATAATAAAAAACTTAGAGACTGTAGAGTTCATTTAGGTGATATGAATAAAGATCAAAGATTAGAATCTACTCTATTTATTACTGAGGGTGACTCTGCTAGTGGTTCAATTACAAAATCTAGAAATGTAAACACACAAGCTGTTTTTAGTTTAAGAGGAAAGCCTTTAAACTCTTACTCAATGACAAAAAAAATTGTTTACGAGAATGAGGAGTTTAATCTCCTCCAGGCAGCTTTAAATATTGAGGAAGGAATCGAAAAATTAAGATATAATAAAGTTGTAATAGCTACTGATGCAGATGTTGATGGAATGCATATAAGACTGCTTTTAATTACATTTTTTCTACAGTTTTTTCCGGAACTGATCAAGGAAGGTCACTTATTTATCCTACAGACCCCATTATTTAGAGTAAGAAATAAAAAGGAGACTATTTATTGTTATAATGATGTTGAGAAGGATAATGCAATTATAAAGCTCTCTCCTAAGCCTGAAATCACAAGATTTAAAGGTTTAGGTGAAATTTCCCCTAATGAGTTTAAAAACTTCATAGGCGAGACCATTAGGCTTGATCCTGTTATTATTAATAAGGATACTAGTATTTCTGAAATGCTTTCTTTTTATATGGGTAAAAACACACCTGAAAGACAAAGTTTTATAATAAATAATTTAAAAATAGATATTGATAAAGTATAATTGATGGAAGAAGGATACGAAAATAATGATTTAGAATCTGAAGAATCTCTAATTCCTATTTCAGGAATGTATAAAGATTGGTTTATAGATTATGCTTCATATGTTATATTGGAAAGAGCTGTTCCCGCAATTGAGGACGGTTTTAAACCTGTACAAAGAAGAATTTTACATTCAATGAAAGATCTGGACGATGGAAGGTTTAATAAGGTAGCTAATATTGTTGGTCATACCATGCAATATCACCCACACGGAGATGCTAGTATTTCAGATGCCATTGTTCAGATAGGTCAAAAAGACTTATTAATCGAAACCCAGGGAAACTGGGGTAATATTTTAACGGGTGATTCAGCTGCTGCATCTAGGTATATTGAAGCTCGTTTATCCAAGTTTGCATTAGAGGTTGTATATAGTCCAAAAATAACTCAATGGCAAGCTTCATATGATGGAAGAAGAAAAGAGCCAATTAATCTTCCCGTAAAATTTCCGTTGTTGCTTGCGCAAGGAGCTGAGGGAATTGCTGTTGGTCTTTCAACAAAGATTCTCCCACATAATTTTATTGATTTAATAAATGCATCAATCAAGTGCTTAAGAGGAAGAAAGTTTGATCTTTATCCAGATTTTCCAACGCAAGGAGTTGTGGATGTTACAAATTATAATGATGGATTAAGGGGTGGAAAAATTAAAGTAAGAGCTAAGATTTCTCAGGTTAATAAAAATACTTTAATGATATCACAGATTCCATATACTACGACAAGTACATCATTAATTGAATCTATTTTAAAAGCTAATGATAAGGGAAAAATTAAAATAAAAAAAATTGAAGACAACACTGCTTCAGATGTTGAGATTATGATTCATTTGCCTAATGGTGTTTCACCAGATAAAACTATCGATGGGTTATTTGCATTCACAAACTGTGAGGTTTCAATATCTCCCTTAAGTTGTTTGATTGAGGATAATAGACCTGTTTTTATTGGTGTATCAGAAATTTTAAAGAAATCAACTGAGAATACTAAAAGTTTATTAAAAAATGAATTAGAGGTTAGATTAAATGAATTGAATTTATTGTGGCATTATTCAACTCTAGAAAGAATATTCATAGAAAACAGGATATATCGATTAATTGAAGAGGAAGATACCTGGGAGGGAGTATTAAAGTCTATAAGCTTTGGATTAAAACCTTTTTTAAATCAATTAAAACAAGAGATCAGCGAAGAAGATGTTGTTAAACTAACTGAAATTAAAATTAAAAGAATATCAAAATTTGATATTGATAAAGCTGACAAAAAAATTAAACAAATTGAAGAAGATATTTCTAAGGTTAAAAATAATCTTGAAAATTTAAATGATTTTGCCATTCAGTATTTTAAAGATTTAAAATCAAGATATTCAAAGGGAAGAGAAAGAAAAACTGAAATTAAAATTTTTGACAGTGTGGATGTTAAAAAAGTTGTGGTAAAAAATGCAAAACTTTATGTAAATAGGGTAGATGGTTTTATTGGGACTTCTCTCAGGAAAGAGGAGTTCGTTGAAGATTGTTCAGACATAGATGATATTATTGTATTTACTCAGAATGGCGATATGATTGTTACTAAAATAGACAGTAAAAAGTTTGTAGCTAAAAATATTTTATTTACCTCAGTTTTTAAAAAGAAAGATTCAAGAACTATCTACAACATGATCTATAAAGATGGTAAAACAGGAACATCTTATATAAAAAGGTTTAATGTTTCAGGAGTTACAAGAGACAAAGTTTATAACCTGACATCACAGCATGTTAAGACTAAAGTTTTACATTTTTCATCAAATCCAAATGGTGAATCTGAAATTGTAACAATCCAATTAAGACAAAGCAGTTCGATTAAAAAACTAAAATGGGACTTGGATTTTGCTGATTTAGCAATAAAAGGTCGTTCTGTTAAGGGTAATATTGTAACTAAGTACCCTGTAAATAAAGTTATATTTAAAGAAAAAGGTTTGTCAACCCTTAAGCCAAGAAAAATTTGGTTTGATGATACAGTCCAAAGATTAAATGTTGACAACAGAGGTGATTTGTTGGGTGAATTTAAACCTGATGACGACTTGTTGGTAGTTCAGCAGTCTGGACAGCTAAAAATTCTTCCACCTGATATAAATATGCATTTTCCAGAAGATTTGATTATTCTTGAAAAAGCAGAAAGATCAAAACCTGTTTCTGTTGTTTATTTTAATAAAAAGAGAAAAAAATATTTTGTTAAAAGATTTTCATTAGGCTTGTTAAAAGGAACTCAGACCTATACTGAAGGAAGTAAAAGCGATATTGTGGAAATTGTTTCTACTGACTGGAAACCTGTTGTTGAGGTTGTTGTGAAAAATAAAAATAATATAGAAAAAAATATTATTAATCTATTTGAATTTATATCTGTCAAAGGAATTAAAGCTATTGGGAATCAGTTGAGTAAGAAAGAAATCAAAGAGGTTAACCTTCTTGACCCAATTCCGTATACACCAGAGGTTTTAGATATAAAAGAAATTGAAGTCATAGATGTTGACGATCAAACGCAAAAAGCAGACGAAAATAAAGAAAATGATAACAATCAGATTCAGTTAGAATTTTGATCTAACAAGTATGCGGTACCTCTTTTTCTATTGCTGTTGTCTCCAATTATTGAATATTCAAAAACATAGCTTTCATCAGTAGTGCTTAATATTTTCATTGAAATAGATTTTTTACTTTTTTTAGGATTTATATTTTTTAAAATAAACTCACAATCCGAAACCCATCTTACAGAGGAAGTGTCAACAATACCATTAAAAAATTCAATCTCTAAAGAATCACCTCTTATAAATTTTGACACATAATCTTTTCCATCAATCGTTGATTTAAATTCAAAGCTACCTGTTTTAAAGTTCTTACAATTTTTCTCAGGAAAAGAGCAGTTTATAAAAAGAAAAACAACAAAGAAGCTACTTGTTAAAAGTCTTAAAAGTTCCATCGTTCAAAAGTAGTATAATTTTTTCTACATCAATTTCATTTTTAGTCTTCTTTTTTTCAGACTCTTTAAATGGAGTAGGAGTGTGTTTATTTTCATTTCCATTAATAAGCCATTCTAAGCTAATGTCTGGATAAATTCTACATACTTTAGTAACAATTTCTAAGCTAGGCTTATTCCTTCCGTTTATAATATGTGAAATACTTGATCTTTGAACGTCTATTATTTTTGAAAACTCAGACGCTGTTATACCTTTTTTTTTAAGTATTATTTTGAATCTTTCGCTTATGCTGCTCATGTTTACAATTGTAAATATAGGTATAAAATATTTATATTTTTATTAATAAACACCAATTAAAACTGACTAATATTTAATTTATAGCTTTATATATGAACTTATAAAACATTAAAAATAAGCATATTATATAATAATATAATTTATTTTGTTTAATTTTTGTAAAATCTGTAAACATATGTATACAACAATTAATGTATTATTTTTAATAATAATTACAGATTATTCATTAAAAATGAATAAATCAGAAATATTATCGGCTGTATTAACGATTTTAATGAAAATAATTCAATATATTTGGTATTCTATTAAATTAATTACAAATAATTAAAAATGAAGTTTAAGTTAGACGACGTCGACCATAAAATTCTTGATTTATTGATTGATAATTCAAGAATACCATTTACTGATATAGCAAAAAAACTACTTATTTCAGCTGGTACTGTGCATGTTAGAGTTAAAAAAATGGAAGAGTTTGGTATTATTCAAGGTTCATCTCTTGCTCTTGATTATAAAAAACTTGGTTACACATTTATTGCTTACATAGGTATTTTTCTTGAAAAAACTCATCTTACAAATTTTGTTCTAGACAAGTTAAAAAGTATTCCTTATGTTACTGTTGCTCATATTACGACTGGAAGATTTAATATTTTTTGTAAAATAAGATCTAAGAACACTAATCATGCTAAAGAAATTATATTTATGATTGATGATATTGATGGTGTTTCAAGAACTGAAACAATGATTTCACTTGAGGAAAGCATCAATGATAAGAAAAGATTAATGCATAAAATTTTTAACGAAATAAAATAGCCTTTTCCTTAATGAGAAAATTAACAAAGCTTGAGAGATATAATGAAAAAGTTCTCTCAAGATATAATGTTTATAATACAGTCTTTTTAACCCTTCCTTTTAAGTCAATAAATAAAACAGGCAAACTTTTGCCTATTTTTTCTGATCATTGCGAAAATGGTTTTAAGAATAAGCTAAGTCCATATGAGATAGTCAATAGTTTTTTTAAAATTTATTGTGAAGATTTTAGTGAAGTTGAAATGAAGACTCTTCTGTTTAGATTTATACAATATATTGAAAGACAGGTAGTTCTCTTTGATGCAATAGAGGATGCTTCTTTCCCTCACATTAATAATTTAGATGGTATTGGAACATTGAGAAATATTAAGGAAGCTTTTGAAAAATCATCATCAAAAGAAACTTTAATTAAATATTTAAAGAAAATTAAAATTAAACCAGTTCTAACGGCTCATCCAACTCAATTTTATCCCGGATCAGTACTTGGTATTATCACGGACCTATCATATGCAATTGAAAATAATGATCTAATAGAAATAAAAAGTTTATTAGCACAATTAGGAAAAACACCATTTTTCAAGAAAAAGAAGCCAACTCCATATGATGAAGCGGTTAGTTTAACTTGGTATTTAGAGAATATGTTTTATAACTCTATATCAAATATTCAAAAATATATTAAATCAAATATTGCTGATAATAAATTCATCAATTATGATTTAATATCCTTGGGTTTTTGGCCTGGTGGTGATAGAGATGGAAATCCCTATGTAACAAATGAAATAACAATTAAAACAGCATTTAAGTTAAGAAGCGATATTATTAAAAATTACTACCGTGATGTTAGAAAGCTAAGAAGGAGATTAACTTTTCAAAATGTTGAGGATGTTGTTATTGATATTGAAAATAGATTATATCTAAGCATGGATGAAGAACTAGAAAATACAAGTATATCCTTAGTTGAATTAAAAGAAAAGTTATTATTTATAAGAAAAAAAATAATTAAGGATCATGAGTCATTGTTTTTAGACCAAGTAGAAGAATTAATTGACAAAGTGAATATTTTTGGTTATCATTTTGCTAGCCTTGATATTCGTCAGGATTCTGGTATT
>OCZA010000476.1_pt1 | contig 13701 bp, 15 predicted proteins | sample 1539021 | NCBI WGS metagenome assembly OCZA01 (sample SAMEA2619376, study PRJEB22493) | marine metagenome | biome: marine biome (ENVO:00000447); feature: surface water layer (ENVO:00002042); material: "saline water (ENVO:00002010), including plankton (ENVO:xxxxxxxx)" | depth 5 m | reverse complement strand
ATAAATAACTGGTAGGGGATTGGTATTGCCTTGTTGGTTTGATAATGCTTTTGCTGCTTGTGTACCTAAATTGTCTTGAAACTCTGGTATATCCATACCCAAGACTTTGATGCCAGTATATAAAGCAGCACCAACGACTAAAGCACCGACCACTGTTGCTGCTGTACCAGCTACTAAACCTAAAGTTACAGCAGAACCTACTGCACCTAAACCAGCACTAACTACTGCAACTGCTGGTGGCATGGCAAATAACGCATTAGTAAAAACTAAAGTTATAGTTGTAAAAAAAATTTTATAAATTTGTTTTAGCATGGCAGACGATAAGCTTTATCAAAAATATTAAAATCAGGTATAGGCACAGCACTTACACCAACAACTTCATCAATTGAAATAAATTTAGTTCCCATTGATAAATGGCACATATCCCAACGTGGATCAGTTTTAATTAAAATATCACCATGTCGAGCTTGTGTAGGATTGATTGCTGTCAAACCTAGTTCTAAACATTTTTCTGAAACTCGTTGTTGATATTTTTTTTGAAACTTCATAGCACCAAATTTAGTGTGATATTTTTTATAGGCAATCTTTAAAGTTTCTGTACCCAACATAAAATCTAAGTATTCTAAAATTAAGGTATTGCAATCGTTACTACCCCATGCAAATTTTTCATTGAATTTAGGTTCAATAAATTTGTTGAACTTTGCTAAATCCATTAGCGTATTTCAGTTGGCATTGAAATAGTAGAGTTAGGACTGCCATATTTAGCACTGCTACTAGCTTTTAAATCTTGATGATAAATGCCATAGCCACCTCCAAATTCACTACTAGAAGCTGTTTCTGACACTGTGACAGTGTAAAAATCACTGCTAGTTGTAGCATCAACTACAGTATGTGTAGCGTTTAAAGTGTCAGCAGTAATACCACCTACTGTGACTAAGTTTTCAAAAGTAACACTATCGTTATTGCTCAAACCATGTGCTTTTTTATGCACTTTTATTGTTGCTGAACCTGACGTTGTTTCTATAGGATTAGTTGGTACGATTGCAGTGTCAATTGTAGTAGCTAGACCACCACCTCTAGCTGTAGAAGTAGCGTTAGAAGTAACTGTAACTGTAAAACGATTGTCGCTGGTTTGTGCAACTACTGTATGAGTTGCGTTTAACTCGGAAGCTGGTATGCCACCGACTGTTGTAGCATTAGCCATAACAAAAGTATCACCAACAACCAAACCATGATTGTATTTATCAATCGTAATGGTGTTACTGCCAGATGTAGTTTGTATGCAATCAGCAACAATTAAAATGCCTTTAGTAATTGCAACTGTCAGCGTATCTTTAGTAGCAACTGTAACTTTGTGTTTATCAGCTAAAATTGTGTTTGTCATGCCACCTACTGAAGCAGTGTCAATATTAAAACTTACTAAATCACCAACTTTACAAAAATTGTCAGCATTGACTGTAATTAAATTAGAACCAGAAGTAGTTTCAATTAAAACTGGATTGACTAATTGATCATCAACACTAATTTCAGAACCACCAAATTTACCTGACTTAACTGAAGTTATTGAGCCAGGTGCATTAATGTCAAAACCAAAACCATCTGAATCAATAGCTACAATGCTTTGTTCTGCTGCACCTTCGTCATAATTTAATTGTGCAGATGTTATCGTTTCACCATCGGCAAAAGTTGTTGTAGTAAAGCCATTAATTTTTACTAAATCACCAACACTAAAATTTGTTGTTGGCCTATTGGCATAACTTATATTGATTAAGACTGAACCAGCTTTAAAAGTCATAACTGAATTAGTTGGTGACAATTCAGTAAATATAGATTTTTCCGATGGTGAATTATTATTAACAATTGACGTAGCACCATTACCAGCACTGTGCGAACCATAACCTTGTGCAGTTGCACCAGTAGTCAAACCCCAATTTAATTCTTTGACCGAAGCAGCAGCAAAACGAAAGCCAGTATCACCAGCAAAAAAACTTTGTTGCGATTCGTTATTAGTGTAACGACAATTGATTTTATTAAAATCAACAAATTGCGAAGCTACATTGACTGCTAAAGTTGCAGTGTTATTGCTTATATCTTCTTTAATTATAGGGTTATTGATACGACCAGAAAAAATCTGCACTGGACTAGAAACTAAAGCTTCAGAATCATTTAAAAATGCTTGGTAAATTACAACTTTGCGATCTATATAATTTTCATTCAGTAATAAATTCGTATAAGTTTGATCGACACCACTTAATGAAATTGACAATTGATCGACTGTCAATTCATTGGTTTCAACTATATTAGAAAAACTTAAAAAATGACCAACAGGGGTATAAGTGTTGCTATTGAAGCTAATAGGAATATAGCCATCAGTAAGATATTGTGTACCTGAATCAAGATATACTTCCAATAAATGAAAAGGTTTGTTTTGATCTTTAACAATCTCTGTTTGATACGCTGTAGAGCTTCCTCTGTCCATTGCATTAAAATATTTCTACCAATTCAAAATTTAAAGCATAAAGATTGCTGGTATCGGTGTTAAAACTGGTTATGTCAGTAGTAAAACTACAAACAAAAGGCACAGAAGCAAAAGTGATTGTCTCATTATTAGCAACACTGCTTTGCAAATTAGGTGCAAAAGTCAAAGTTCCTGCATTGCTGCTGTCAGAATGTAAATCTGCTGTTGCCATATAAACTTTTGAATGACCAGAAAATTTAAAAAAATCACCAGCTCTGATAATGTAACTTTTAGAAGCTGTTAAACCATCAAGACTAGCTGTATTGACACCAACTGCTAAAGCACCATTGACTACTGGACTTTCAGATGTGTCACCTCGCGATACAGAAACAACTGGTGGGGTAAAAGTAAAAGTTTCAAACTGGCCTTTTTGGGCAATCGCAAACGCATAGATCGGTGCAAACTCACTTCTAGTTAAAGGTGGAAAACTAACTTTCAGTGACCATCTTTGCCCACCACGACTACGCACTTGCCTTTTTAAATTTTGCGTAACCGAAACTAAATTAGGTTCTAAAGATTGTATCTCAACCGAATTTGGTGCTGGACTTGTAGGAAATGTACCTGGCATTAGGCAAACCCTCTACGACCATGTTTATTAAACTCACCTTGTATGATTGCCGAAATAGTAGGTGCATTTTCAGTAATGGCTTGTAACGTATCTTTAGAGTCAAAACTTTGTATGTTGTAAGTAATGTGTACGTTTTGACCCATACTACCACTAGCAGTTGTTAATTGATTGTTAGCAACTATTGTGCCAGTTTTATTTGGCACAAATAATTCTGCACCACGTTCACCAACTATATAAGGTTTGTTGCCAGTTACAGTACCACCACTAGCTTTACCACCAATATTGCCTATAAAAGAAGTAAAGCCACCAGTCAGCTTATCAATAATTAATTTTTGTATAGCTATTCTTAATAATTCTTTGATAACAAAATTAGCAAAATCTTTAAAAGCAAATTTACCTGACATCAAACCATCAACTAAAGTATCTTCAAATTTTTTCATGCTTTTTACTGCTGCATTTTCAATAGCTATGCTAGTTTCACCTAATGTTTGTTTATATCTTTGCAAGGGAGATAAAGCATCAGTAAAAGCTTGGGTGCTTTTTGTACCTAAATTTTCTACACCATTTGTTAAAGTGTTTTGTGCTTCTACTGCTGTACCAATCAAATTACGAAAGCCACTAACTTTTATCATTACATTAGTGAAACCATCAACTGCACTGGTTTCAAATTCTTGTTGTCTTTGTCTCAATGCTTCTATTGCTTCATTGTTACCACCAAATATATTTGTTAATCGCAATGCACTTTCTTGTACACTTGCAACCATTCTTGCAGAACCTAAAACTAACTCTTGCAAAGATAGTAAAGCAACATTCACACCATCAATAATATTAGTTGCCAAACTTTGACTAAATTTTTCAATGCCACCTTCATTTTTGGCAAACTCTTTAAACATTGTTGTAAATTGATTTACAAAAGTTTGCAAAATAGGCGTAAAAGCAGCAAAAACATTGTCTTTTAAACTGTTTAATTGTCGACTCAATATATTTGTTGTGTCGTTAAATCTTTCAACGCCATCAACAGCAGAACCAGATATGCCAATACCTAATTCAAGCATTTTATCTTTGAGTTGTGCTATTGATGAACCACCTTGATCTATAATTGCAAATAATTGTTGCCCAGAACGACCAAATAAATTTGTTAAAGCACTATTTTTTTCAGCACTTGAACCTAAAGCTGAAATGCCATCAGCAGTTTCTAATAAAAGTTCTTCTGTACCTTTTAAATTACCTTCGGTATCTCTAATAGAAACGCCTAAATCTTTAAATAAATCGGCTTGTGTTTTCAAACCACGACCAGCTTCACCAATATTTTTACTAAATTTTAGTAATGCTTTGTTTGCACCTTCACTAGAACTACCAGCTTCTTCTGCTGCGATTTGAAATGCTTGTAAAAATTCAACCGAAACGCCAAGCTGATCTGACGTTTTACCAAGTGTGTCAATATAATTGAAAGATTGTCTGCCTAAAGCTGCTAGAGCAAGTGCAGTACCACCTATAACAGCAGTTAAACCACCAAATACTTTGAGTGTTTTACCAACGCCATTTTTTACTGAATTTAGACCAGATTTTAACTTAGCAAAAACTTTTTTAGTTTTATCGACACCTTCAAAAACTATTTTTAATTTACCTAGATTGCCCATCTTCCATACGTTTATTTAATTCTTCAATATAACCAAGCCAACAAGTGAACTCGTCAACTGTCATGTCTTGCACTTGCAATATTGTTAAGCCGAGTCTGTCTGCAAGTGCAAATTGTGTAAATAAATCAGAATCAGCTTTTACTTTTCCTTTGCTTCTTCTGGTGTCAAGCTTCCTAATATTTGCGAAGCTACGTCAGATAAAACACCAACATCGGCTTTATTCATCAAAGACTCTTTATCGCCTACGTTGAATATTTTTTCACCTTCTGCATCTAGTGCTTTAGTAATAATGGCGTAAACCATTACTTCTAAATCTGAACTGTTAGCCATCTTGTAAAGTCTTTTCGACTCTTGCAAAGTCAATGGTTTACAAAAAATTTCTAAGGGTTTATCTTCTGTTCCCCATTCTTTAACCTCGATTTTTCGTATCTCTTGGCTATCAAAATGAGCAACTACGTTATCTATTGCCCTAGTCATTAACTATAAGTGCCAATTGTCAATGCACCACTACCTTGCACTGAAAAAGTCATTTCAACAATGCCATCGTGACTTGCTGTAATACTTTTGTCGGTAATGATCGCAGAACCACTTAACTTATATGCACCACTTGCTGTACCTTCTGGTGCAAGATTCAATGTTATTGAAGAACCAACAGTCATAGCAACTTGCCCACTTGTGTCAGTATCATCAAAATAAACATCAATCGTGCCAGAAAAATCAGTCAAAGTAGCTTCATAAGTTTTTGCTGAATCACCCATTGAAGTAGATTCTGCTGTATCTGCTGTTTGTGACAACGAATACGATCTAACTTCTGCAATTGCATTAGAACCATTTTGTACGACACCATTTTTACCAGTAAAAACTGCCATTTTAAACCTCTGTTTTAGATTTAGTTTTTGTTACAGATTTCTTTTCAGAAACCCACCCATTTTGTTTTAAATGTTCAACGTCTGAATCAAAAACAACAATAGTTGTTTGTCCATCTGCTGAAAATAAAATATTTTTATCCATATTTAATACCCTTTTTATATAGCTGTATTAGGTGCGTTTTCACGACTTAGATACAAAATGCTATAGTTCATTATCAAAACTGCAAGGGGTTGGTCGCCTTCACCATTAAAATTTATTTCTACCGATTCTAAAAAAGAATCACGACTTAAACCTCCAAAAGTTACATCGCTAGACATAGCAACTTCAACTTCTGCATTTATCGTATCGGCTAGATCGTCAAAAGTTGTGACGTTTTTTGCATACGCTTCAACTGTTAAATTAAGTGTTCTTTGTAATGTTCTTGGTGAGTTCATTTCTAGAAGTTCATTGCTTTCAGATGTGGTATAGATTATTAGAGCTGGTAGTTTTGCAGTTTCAATTGGAAAAACCCTAGATTGATAAACATTAGTACCAGTAGTAGATAAGTTGTTTAGTCTAGTGCCAACTGCTTCTCTGATTTGTTGTCTGATATGTGCCATTAGTCAGTGCAAACCAATTGCGTAAAACCTGTGTTGTCTGGCATGACGTTTTGCACAGTATAAGTAGTAGCAGCAATTACTAACGTATCGCCCTGATCTATATTTGTGACATCGCTACTACGACAAGTTATCACTGGTTGTGTGCCTTCGACACCAACACCTTCAGCGATTTCAAAGTATTCGTTGTTAAAAATGACTTGGATAGTAGAAGCACTACCAGCAATAGTGACCACTGCGTTCACACCATGTGCATTGGTATCTAAAAATGCTAATTGGTCAGCAGCAGATTCTAGTACCATGCCTTTACCTACTCGCTAGTTTTTTTTAATTTTTTACTAGACTTTTTTAAGCCAACACTGCGATTGCTACTTTTCTTTTTAGCATCAGCAGTAGTTAATTCAGCTTTGTTGTAACCAATCAAAGCATTGCCATCTGATTCTGCCAATTCAACAACATCACCAGCTTCTAACTTTTGACCATTAGCTACAGTATTTTTTAAAATTAAGTATTTATTCATTGTTTTCTTTTTTGCTGAAAAAGCAGATGAGTAAATCCCATCTGCCTTTTCGGTTGTTAAGACCATCTATTACGATGCTGCACAGAAACTTACTGCGTTTCTGACATTAACATCACAACTTTGAAGTGCCACAACTCTTACTGTTCCAGAAGAACTATTAGTGTAAGGGTCAACGACTAAATCAACGCCTGAGAATAGACCGACTAATAAATCGCTCATGTTTCCAAAGACGTAGTTGTTAGCAGTCAATTGAGCTGAAACGACAACTGGGTAACCATTAATTAAGCCATCTGTGTAAACAAATTGTGCTGTATTAGAAGCTTTTTCAGTTGTTTTCAATGTACCAGCATTGCTAGGGTGGACTATGTAAACCAAGCCACCTAGTAAAGCGTTGTCAACTGCAACAGCAGTTTCCATGCTAACCATCTCAGCGAACGTAGGTGCAGCAGCACTACTCAAGGAGACTGTGTTGATTCCAGTAGTATTAGTTATGCCTGTCGGATTACCAGAACTACCTGACCCTTCTAAACCTGCATTATCTAAAGCAATAGCCATAGAACCAGCTAAGTCATTTCTGATTAAGTTTTCAACATCTAAAGATGATTGAACCATAAGCTGACGCGTAACGTCAGTGAAAGCACCTAAGGTTTTGGGGGACATTGTCACTGAGCCAATAGTCATTTCTGACTCACCAGCAGCACCACCTTCTGAGCTAATAAAAGCAGCAGAACTAGCAGCAGTTTTCTTAGGGATTTTTACGTCACCAGTAAGACCACTTAAAATAGTAGCGTTTTGCATGACTGCACTAGAATTTCTAAGTGCATCAATAAAATCACCACCCCTAAAGTCTTGACCGATAAGTCCAGCATCGTCAGAAGCATTTAGATCACGTTGTGACCAGTTAGATAAAACTTCAGGTGGAAGTAACACACCTTGTGCTGTTCTACCATAGATTTCACCAGCAGCTCTTGAACATTCAAATTCAAAGGCAGCTTCTTCTTGTGCTTTACGATCAGTTGGGTTAGCCATTGCGTTAATGGCTTTTAAAACACTAAATCTTTTAGTTTCTTTATTAGTTAAACCAATTTCTTTAGTGTCTAAAGGTTCAGAACCAATTTCGTTAAGAAGTTGACCTCTAAAATCAGAAACAGAAACGCCTTTTCTAATGGCTTCTCTTGATAAGTCTGATTTGTTGTGTCTCGCACCTAATTCTAAAATCTCATCTACTTCTTTAGAGTAGTTAGACTTTGCTTCACTAGAAGCTATAGAGCGTACTTCTTCAACATTAACTGTAGGTTCTACCTTAGTTTCAGTTTTGTTTTCTTCCATTTTAGTTACCTCACTATTTTTAGAAGAGTTATTGTTATTGCTTCGTGCTACTCCAACACCAGCAGATTGATCTGCAGGAATTGAAACAATTGAAGCTTCCATTGGAAAAAATGAAACACGATAAGTATTCTTTTTGTTTTCATCTTTTCGCATTTTTGTTACCTGATAACCCACGCTGACATTTTGACGAATGCCATCGAGAACATCATTAAACACTTCTGTCGCCAAGTCTGATCTACCGAATCTGACTTGTGCTAGGGTACGCCTAGTGTTGCTGTCGAGAGAATAAGATTCAATCACACCAATTTGTTTTTCTGGGTCGTGATCTAATAAAAGAGGACTTCTGCCACTTGCCATGAAAGACATATCTATATCTTCGGCATCGTGGCTTAAAATTTCGTAACCGAAAGAACGCATGACTGGCGTTTCGGAAGTTAAAGCAATTCGGACTGTTCTTTTTTCTTCGTCAATAAAGTCTTGGTTTAATTCTCTAGTAGAAAATTGCTTGGCTTCTAAAAATCTTTTGTTTTCTTCATCTTCATCATCGTAAGCATTTTCAATAGCAATATCTTCAACTAATTCTTCTGTTTCTTCTGCTGTTTCTGGCATTGCTTTGCCAAATTCAATAATGTAAGAATCTTCTGTTTCTACTACATTTTGTATATGTCTTTCTTCGTCCATTTTTTCCACCAAGTTTTTTGACCAGCTAAAACCAGCATCACCACCCCATAACGCCCAAGCAATACGACCATTAGAAGGGTAGCCATCTTCACCTACGTTGAAACCTTCTGCTTCTTTATCAACTTCATGTCTAGCAAAATAGCTATACATTCTTTTGATTGTAGAGTCAGATAAATTTTCACCAGCTACAATCTGTCTTGCTCTGATTGCACCAATTCTTGTACCACCTCTGCCAAATTCTTCTCGCCATTTCAGACCTTTAGCAGCTTCGGTTTTCATACCCTTAGTTGGTGTAGCCATAACAAATACTTTGCTTTATCAATAAAGTTATTGTGATTTTTGTTTTTGGCAAGTTTTACTAATCTTCTTCGGTAAGATTAATATTGACGTTGGGTTCTGCTGGTTGTTTTGAGCCAAAAGGTTGCGTAGCGTATTCGACATCGTAATTTTCTGCTAGTTTGGTTTCACGATCTAATTCCTCATATAATTCTTCAACATCACGACCATATTTTTTCTGTATGTCTTGCAAAGTAACCAAACCATTTTGCAATAAAGATATATTGGCATTGGCTTCTTTTTGTGGGTCAACCCATTCATAGCTTCTAGGTATGAAAGTTACTGAGTCAGCAAATTTGTCAAACTTAGTCAAAGGCAAATTTATTTTGCCAGTTGAAATTGCCATTTCTAACCATTTTCTAAAAACTGGTTCGACAAAATGTTCAACCATAAATTTTTGCAAGATACGATAGTTGTCACGATCAGCAATTGTGCCTTGTCTAATAGATGAATAATTTACGCCTTCAAGATTATTAGCCAATTCAACATAACTGACATTCAAACCAGAAGCTATTTCTCGTAAGACTGCTTTTTGAAAATCAGAAAAAGCTGAGTTAGGGTGGTTAGGGTCAAAAGTTTCTACTGAAGTGCCATTTGGTAATTGTTCAAATGTACCAGCTTCAGCATTCATAATCGGTGCGTACTCATTTTCGTATTCTTCACCAACATAATCTTCATCACCACTACCGACAAAGAAACCCATTTTTGATGCACCTACTCTGGCACTGACTAATTCTGCTTCTAAATAACCATTTAACATTTTCAAAGAAGTCATTACTGACGATGTAAAAGGTACACCCCTAGTTTGTTCAGCACGATCTTGGATAAAAGCATGAATCATTTCATCGGCTTTGACTGTGATATGTCTTTGGTTTGGGTTGGTATAGCTAGTAGGGTATTGATCTGGGTGATTTTTAAACAAGTGATACGCTGTGGGTTTGCCAAATTGATTAATTTCAACACCCATTTTTATTTGCCCATTAGCAGTTTTAGTATTTTTTTGTTCGTCTAAGTGATCGGATTCTAAAAACTGCATTGAGTAACCAAAATCATTGCTCGTATCTTTGATATGTCTAATTAAAACCTCACCATCTCTTGCCAAATTTTGTATAAACAATTTTTGTGCATCCAAAAAAGATAATTTGCCATCAGCAGTACAAGAACCAATTTTTGCCCATTTATAAAATTCGGTTTCAATAATTCTATTAGCCACAACATCTAAAGAGTTGTCATCGTTTCTTGCTTTCATAGAAATACGAATCCCATGTTCACCAACGACATTATTGACTAGCATTTTTAAATATCTAGCAACGTAACCATCATTTCTTGATAATTCTCTTGATCTATTTCGTAGAGTTTTAAGTGCTGTGTATATTTCTGAATCAGCAGAACTTGATGAGCTGTTAAAATCTGCAAACAAACGACCAGTACCAGCAGCACTGTAACTACGTTTGAAAGTTTGTGGTTTTTTCTTAGGTTTTCTACCTATATATCTATCGTACCAAGCCATTAAAATTTAACCTTTATTGTTGAACCACTAGCTTTGCCACGTTTTAATCTTGCTTGTTTTTCTTCAGCTAAAACTAATGATTTGTAATGTGAACGCCAATCTCTTAATTCTTGTGGTGACATTCTTGATAAAGAACGACCAGCAATACTCATTGACATTTGATCGATAGAAGCTCGATTTTGTATCGTATCGTCTAATGCTTGTAAAACAATTCGAGCATGGGAACGATAATCGCCACTATCGGTTGCATAATCCTTTTGGACTTTAAAAAACCCTTCATCAACTGTCAGTCTTTGACTGTCACTTGATCTAGTTATAAAAGCCCTCCAACTATAATCACCAGCAGTATAATTTATTGTCGTGCTTTGACTGACTGACACAATATAAGTATTGTCGCTTTCCGAAGCAGTTATATCTATTTCAGTTGTCCCAGCACTGTCTAACAATCGAGCCGAATAACTTAAAGCATAACTGCTAGTAGGGTAATCGGTTGCTAAATCATCTCTACGCCAATTCCATTGATCGCCTAAATATAACTCGTTAGGTTCACTATCTGGATAATTTGATGTATCAAAAAGATTCGACATACTAATAAAATTAATTAATCTTGCTTTTCAAAGATATTGAGAAACCTGATTAAATCAATAATTAGTTTTTAACGCCAAGAATTTACCCAATTAGGTTTGTTACGTCTTTTTTTTATCATTTTTTTATTTTTTTTATTTGCCATGTCTTTATTGTCTTTGCGTTTGTTAATTGTTTCTAAATTTGGCGATAAAATATAAAAAGCTGCCATTGCATAGACAAAACAATCTAATGCTTCTTGCCTTTCTCTAGTCTGTTGCCAAACTAACTTCTTTTGTCCTTTGTAATATTTCACAATTCTTTTTTCACCTGTTAGTTGGTCAAAATATTCTTGATCTGCTGTAGCTGGAAAATGTATGTAGCCAGTTTGTTCTAGTTCAGCATTGAGCCAACTAAATAACGTATCTTTAGCAGTGTCAGTACCAATGGGGTACAACATAACTCGCTGTTTACCAGCTTGAGTAGGTCGATTGCTAATTGGTTTACCACTTTGTGATTGTCCTTTGACTGCAAAGACTCTACGACCTTGTCTTTGTTTACAAAAAGCATAAACATTTTGAGTAGAATAACCAGAATCAACGCAAGTTATAGCTATTCTTAGTTGACGATTATCTTCAGTGACAAAATTAGTAAGTAAATATTTATCTAAATCTTCCCAAACTATCGCCTGATTTGGGTCTCCCCAAAATATTTGATGCTCAATAACGTAGCTGTGTTTGTCTGCTGACCAACCAATAACAGAAATCTCGACACGATCTGACTGTACATCACAACCAGCAGTCAATAATAAAACTTCTTTGGGTATCGAATTGGCATCGTAGTTTTCTCTGCGATTGAGTAAAGAGTCACTTTCAATGGCTTCACCCCCATCTTGGTCAAAACATTCACCCAACGAAGTATTTACAAAAACTCTAAGCTGGTCTGGATTCTTTTTTGCTTCTAAAAAAGATTCAATGACTTCTTTCCAATTACGCCACGGTGAATACAATTCGTTTAAATGAAAACCAGCAGTATTGTTAGGACTTTTATCTTCACTTTGCCATTCGCCTTTTTGTATCATGTAAGGTTTATGATGTTCTTCAATTAAGACACCACATTCATTGCAAACGTAATGTATGTCTTTTAAATCTTCTGACCATTGCAAACCTGACCATTCCAAATGTTGTTTGTGACCACAATCAGGACAAGGTACATAAAATTTTCTTTTATCTGATACTTCCCAAGCATCTTGTATTCGACTTGCACCATTGACTGTTGGCGTAGAAGTTAAAATAACTTTACGATTCCAAAAGGTAGAAGTTCTTTTTCTTGCTAAATCTACTGGGTCACCTTCGGCAGTAGGTTGGTAACGATCAACTTCATCGCATAAGACAATCCGACAAGGTCTTGAACTAAGTGATGCTGGACTATTTGAACCAGAAATAACAACAAAGCCACCAGCAAAAGACTTTTGCAAAATTGTATTGCCACTGTCACGACTTTTACTGTCTTTGACTTTGTTTTTTAGAGCTTCAGAACTAGCAATCATTTTTGATAAGCGTTGCGTTGAAAATCCTCTAGCCATTTCTAATGTTGGCATCACAACTAACATTGGTGCTGGGTCATGGGCTATGTGATAACCCAAAATATTTAAAATTATTTCTGTTTTGCCAACCTGACTGCTAGACATGATGACAATATTTTCTATATTGCGATCATTTAACGAGTCCATAATGCCACGTTGATATTCGGCACGACTGGTTTTCCACTGACCAGCTTCAGCAGAAGATTCAGATGTTAATACTCGGTATTTATCTGACCAAGCAGAAACCAATAAACGCTCTGGTGCTTTAAAGGTCTGTATTGATTGTGTCCAGATTTTCTGTTGTGTTGTCTGGGAGTCCTGATTTTGCGATTTCATTTAAGCTTTCGTGTACCTCTTTCATTATTAAATCTTCTATTTCTGCATAACTTTTTAGACCCAAGACTTGATGTGTAATTTTTGCTGGTATGTTCAGCAACTTAGATCGGCAATTAGCAATTAAATCTTGCCAAGTGCTAATGACATCGTCTGAATGAATTAACTTACCTGACAAAATAGCAACTTCTATCTCTTTTTGATCGGCTTGATTTTTTGTCAGTCTTAATTTTTCTTCGTTTATGTCATTCGGTATATCTTTTAGATGCAATCTTGATCTTTGTCGTAAAAAGTCTATGTAAGCTTTACGAGATTCGTCAAGTGATGTTGAACCTTTACCAGATGTACCTCTAGGCAAAATACCTTGTGACACTAAATTAGAAACGTGCTGCGTAGTTAAGAATAAATGTTCACCAATTTCTTTATGAGTAGCCATTTACTTACTTTTTGGTAATTTTCTTTTTTAATCTTCGTCTTTTGTGTTTGTTCATGGTGCTAGTCATTCTATTTTTGCCACCTTGTGAAGTTTTTTTGTATTTGTGACGAACTTTGTCGTAGCTGCTTTCTTGTTTGAGTCTTGCCATTTTTTAGAAAAGTTAATGACAATCTTTGTAAGCTGTGCCTAAAAAAATAACGAGATCGTAAATCACC
>OCZA010000475.1_pt1 | contig 13765 bp, 14 predicted proteins | sample 1539021 | NCBI WGS metagenome assembly OCZA01 (sample SAMEA2619376, study PRJEB22493) | marine metagenome | biome: marine biome (ENVO:00000447); feature: surface water layer (ENVO:00002042); material: "saline water (ENVO:00002010), including plankton (ENVO:xxxxxxxx)" | depth 5 m | reverse complement strand
AAACATTTCTTTTTTTAAAAAAATACCAAATTATTCCTGATAAAGAAGAGACAAATAAAATAAAGGGTAAATTGTAAATACCAAAAAATAGAGCTAGATTAGATATCAATATTATATCTCCCCAACCAAAAGAATCTTTCTTCAATATATAGTCTGCTAAAAATTTGATAGCAGATAACACGGCAAGACATATCAAGAAAGAGACAAACCCTTGGCCTAAAGAAGTGAAATAAAAATTGATTAGAATCCCATTAAAAAAAACGATTAAATTAAGCGAGAAGGGAATTTTAAAAAAACTTTCATCTAAGCGAGCAATTAAGATTAAAGTAAAAATAAAAAGACAATTTATAAGAAAGATATAATTTATCGAACCTGCTTTGATCAGCATTAAAGCGAACAAAATTCCCATTAAAATTTCAAAGAAAGGATAACTGATTGAAATATTTTTTTTACAAGATCTGCATTTTCCCAATTGAATAAAATAACTTAAAACCGGTATGAGTGAAAATGCCGATAAAGGCGCCTTGCAATTTGGACAAAATGATCTAGGAAAAGAGAGTCCTAAATCTGGAAAATCTTTTAAAGCATTATGATAATTTAGGATATAAGGCAATCTGTATGACAAGCTATTGAGAAAGCTACCAAATATAAGTCCTAGAATGAAAGCAAATAAAATTATCATAAATATTATTCATTTAACCATTTAAATAACTGTAATATAGCTTAATATTAGATAGTATTAATTCGAGAGAATTTTTTGAGAATGAAGGTGTATTTTTTAAATTTTTATAAAAAAACTATTGGATTTATTTCTAGTAATATCAAGGTATTTATAGTCGGCTCGATTGTTTTGGTTTTTTCATTTGAGACTTCAAAAGTAATTTTACAAATAGCCTTTGCTGAACAACCCATTCTCAAGCAGTCTATAGCTTCAAACTTACAAATTAAGAAAATAGATAAAAATCCTTTTTTTTCAAATTACCAATCTCAAAATGTAACTAACTCAATTTTAAATGCTATCAAAGCTCCCGAAACGTCTTTATCGCTAAAATTATTTGGAGTAACTTCTTCTGAAGATAAAAATTTTGCAATAATTGGCTTGAGTGAATCAGATCAAAAAGAATATTTAAACGGCGATCAAATTTTAGAAAATGTTTTCTTGGAGACTATCCATAAGGATTATGTAACTATAAATAGATCAGGAGTTTCAGAGAGTCTTTCATTCAATAAAACAAGTTTAATTTCAGGCATCAATGTTGAAAATTCACAAAATTATAAAATTGATAAAGAAGAAAATATAATTTCTTCTGAGTGGCTTTCAAATCAAAATTTACTAGACATTATTTCATTTGTTCCTGTTTTCACCGATGGGGGCACGCTTACTGGGATTGAAATCAATCCAGGTCAAAATAAAGAATTTTTTAATGACCTAGAACTTATGCCAGGAGATTTGATTGTTTCAATAAATGGATCGTCAGTTTCTGATTTTAATGAAAATTACCTTTCAAACTTGGAAACCTTTTTCTCCAATTCTGAAGACCTTAACCTTTCAATTATTAGAAATAACTACCCACTTTCAGTTGGAATAAAAATTAATTGAGAAGACGATGACATTAAGAAATTACCTTAAATTTTACTCGTCTCTGCTCATTATATTTTCTTTATACAGCCAGTCCGTTACTATCAATATGAGAGATGCAGACATAAGGGCATTCATATCTGATATTTCTTCTTTGACAGGAAAAACCTTCATAGTTGATCCAAGAATAAATGCAAAAGTAACTATAATTTCGCGGGAAGATTTATCGATAGAGGAAGCTTACGAAGTGATGTTATCGGTATTGGCTGTTCACGGATATAGTGCTATTGAGCAAGATAATGCAACTAAAATAGTTCCAGAAATAACTGGCAGACAAGCATTTAATAGCTTTTCTAGACCAAACAGTCCTTCAGACAAATTGGTAACCGACATAATTAGACCTAAGTTTGCCGCGGTAAATTCTTTGATTTCAATTTTAAGACCAATTATGTCTACTCAAGGACATATTGCTGTTTACGAGCCTACTAATTCTTTAATAATTGCTGATAGAGCAGGTAATGTAAAAAAGTTGACAGCTATTATTAATGAACTTGATAAAACACCTGGCGAAACCTATGAGATTATAAAATTATCTTATTCATCTTCCAAAGAAGTATCAAAAATTATAGATAAAATTTTTAATGAAAATTCAGGAGGGATGAACCCAAATCAATTTACATCTTATTCGATTGACAGGATTAATAGTATCTTGCTGGTAGGAGATATACCCATTGTAAATAGAATGAAAAATCTTATTCAAAATTTAGATACAGAACAAACTAGTTCAAGCACACTAAAGGTAAAATATCTCAAGTATGCTGACGCCAAATCTCTTGAAAAGATACTTAAAAATTTATCAGAAAATTTATCGGGAGATAAATCCAAAAGTAAAATAATGACCAGTATCGAAGCTCACGAAGGAACTAATTCATTAGTTATTTCTGCCGATCCAGAAGTAATGATGGCATTAGAAGACGTAATATCCAATTTAGATATAAAAAGAGCTCAAGTTTTAGTTGAGGCTATTATTGTAGAAATTTCTGATACATTAGCAAAAGAGCTGGGTGTTCAAATTCTTTTTTCAGGAGAAGGGTCAAATACCCCAATTATTTCCCAACGATTCGGTAACCCGAATCCTGATTTGACCGCTATCGTAGGTGGTGAAGTTTACAATACTACCTCTGGCTCATCTTCTCTTCCAGCCGCAGCTCAATCTCTTCTTACTTTAGATGGATTTGCAGCAGGAGTTGGAAAATACAAAAAAGATAAAGAAAGTTTTGCTGCTATTCTAAATGTTCTGCGAAAGGATACAGATTCTAATGTCCTTTCCACTCCGTCAATACTGACAATGGATAATGAAGAATCATCGATTATAGTTGGCCAAGAAATCCCTATAACAACGGGAGAATCGCTAGGTGCGGATAATTCAAATCCATTTAGAACAGTCAGCAGAGAAGAGGTAGGAGTTAAATTACTTGTAAAGCCTCAGATCAATGAAGGAAATTCCATACGATTAGATATTGAACAGGAAGTTTCTAGTGTTTATGGACCTTTGCTTATCGGAGCTTCAGAAATAGCAACTAATAAAAGAGAAATTAAAACAGTGGTTATGGTAGAAGATACAGAAATCATTGTTTTAGGGGGACTAATTAGTGACGACGTTCAAGAGTCAGAACGTAAAGTACCTCTCTTGGGGGATATTCCTCTTTTAGGTAGATTATTTAAATCTACCACCACTTCAAGATCAAAGAAGAATTTAGTAGTTTTTTTAAAACCAACAATTGTTAGAGATGTTGCCGATATGCAACTAATCACAAATAAAAAATATAACTTACTTAAAGCAGAACAGCTCTTAAAAACAGAAAGAGGCAGACCAACACCTGATCTAAAAGTATTGGAAGATCTTATAAGCGAAAAAGATAAATAATAGTCATATGAAAAACGAAGATATTGATCTTAGTTATAAATATTGCAAAGAGAATCAAGTTTTATTGGAGAAAGATTTAAATCTACTTTCCATTAAATGCACAGAAGATACAAAAATTACTGCAATATCTTACTTGCAAAGATATTTTGATTTGCCTTTAAATATAGTGAAGGTTTCATTTCAAGATTTTAATAAGTCTTTATCTAAAAAATTTACAGATAATGTTTCTTCATCTGAAGACTTGATCCAAGGAGTTGATGAAAACATTGACCTTGACTCCTTGATTTCTAATTTACCTAAAACTGAGGACTTATTAGATGACAGTAATCAAGCGCCAGTAATAAGATTAATCAATGCGATTTTATCTGAAGCAATTAAAGACGGTGCGTCTGATATCCATATTGAACCTTATGAAGAAACATTAGCTATTAGATTTAGAATTGATGGAATCCTTAAAGAAAAATTAAACCCTAATAGTAGAATTGCCCCGCTTCTTAATGCAAGAATAAAAGTAATGTCTAATTTAGATATAGCCGAAAGAAGAGTGCCCCAAGATGGAAGAATGTCTCTTAAATTAGGAGAAAAATGGATTGATATAAGAGTCTCCACATTGCCATCTAGTTTTGGCGAAAGGTTAGTTTTGAGATTGCTTGATAAAGCAGATGCAAGCTTAGATCTTAGAGAACTTGGCATGACTGACGAAATGACTAAAGATTATTTAAATCAACTTAAAAGTACAAGTGGAATAATTTTAGTAACAGGACCGACAGGTTCAGGTAAAACTACAACTCTTTATTCGGGTTTAAATTATTTAAATGATCAAACAAGAAATATTTTAACTGTAGAAGATCCTATTGAGTATGCTCTGGAAGGCATAGGTCAAACTCAAGTAAATAATAAAGTCGGTCTGTCATTTGCAAAGGGGTTGCGAGCAATCTTAAGGCAGGATCCAGACGTTGTTATGGTGGGAGAGATAAGAGATAAAGAAACAGCGGAGACCGCAATACAAGCTAGTTTAACGGGACACTTGGTTCTATCAACAATTCATACTAATGATGCTGTGGGTGCTATAACCAGATTGGTTGACATGGGAGTAGAGCCTTACCTTTTAGCAAGTTCAGTCAAAATGGTAATAGCTCAAAGACTTGTAAGAAAAATAAATAAAGAAGGTGAATTTTCAGGAAGAATAGGGATTTTCGAAATGATAAAAATTGATAATAAAATTAAAGAATTAATAAATGAAAATATTAATGAGGATTTGATTAGAGATACTGCTTTTAAAAAATATAAATCCTTATTTAAAGATGGAGAAGATAAAGTAAAGAAAGGGATAACTTCAGATTTAGAGTTAAAAAGGGTTTTAAAAGAAGTTGATTGATTATGGCAAGTTTCTCTTACAAAGCCATTGATCACAATGGAGAATCTGAAAAAGGTTTTCTCATTGCCGAAAATATAAATGAAGCTCAAAATGAATTAAAAAATAGAAAACTAATTCCAGTAAAACTTCAAGAATCAAGACAAAGAAATAACTTTAATTTTTTTTCTTCAATTAGCAATTCAAAATTATCATTAATATCCAGACAATTATCCACACTAATCAATAGCGGAATACCTGTTGATCAAGCATTAGATTCAGTTTCTGAACAAATTGAACCGCAAAGAATTGGGAATAAATTGAGACAAGTTTCCTTAAAGGTAAAGTCGGGTTATAAATTATCTGAATCTTTTGAGCAGCATCCAGAATCTTTTGATAGGCTTTTTTGTTCTCTCATAAAAGCAGGAGAATCGTCAGGAGAATTAGGTATTATTTTAGAAAAAACATCTGATTTTTTAGAAAAAAGAGCAAGCATATCTCAAGAGATAACTGGGGCTTTGGTTTATCCTTTGGTTCTTTTTTCTGTAGCTATTGGAATAATTAGTTTGTTGTTGGTTTATGTAGTTCCAGATGTCGTGTCACAATTTTCAAATTTAAATAGAGAGTTGCCTTTTCTTACAAAATCTCTTCTTTTTTTATCTCAATCTCTATCAAATCCATTTTTTCAAATATCTTTGGTTTCTATTTGTGGACTTGCCTTCGTTTTTTTAAAATATTTTGGATTTAAAAAAGCTAAGTTTAAATTTGATGAGGTTTTGTTAAAAGTTCCAATTATAAAAAATTTTTTGTTAGATGCTGATTTGTCTAGATTTACTAGTTCATTAAGTTTATTAAGAATGGGAAATGTTTCGATTTTAAATGCCCTTAAAATATCTTCAGATACTATTTCGAATTCTTTTTTACGGCATTCAATAATAAAAGCTTCATCTAAAGTTGGGGAGGGTGAATCTATTGCTAGTTCTCTAAAAAAAGTTAACTCCATCCCTCCTTTGGTTATTCAAATGATTCAAAATGGAGAAAAATCAGGTAAGTTAGAAGAAATGTTATCTAAATTATCTGATTATTTGGAAAATAGATTTAAAAATTCTACAAAAATTGCTATGAATCTTCTTGAACCATTGGTTATTATTATTTTAGGGCTATTTGTAGCTTTAATTGTTTTAGCAATTCTTATGCCGCTAATACAATTAAATACATTTACAACGATGCTATGAAAAAAAATATATTCAAAGAAACTAATTTCAAATTTTTAGAAAATGGATTTAGTTTAATAGAAATTTTAGTTGTCTTAATGATAATTGGAATGTTGACTGCAGTAGTAGCAATCAATGTCTTGCCAAGTCAAGACAGAGCAAGAGTCGATAAAGCCAAAGCTGACATAAGAATAATGGAGCAAGCCCTAGAACTTTATAGATTAGATATGTTTTCTTACCCAACTGAACAGGAAGGATTAAAAGCTCTAATTGAAAAGCCTTCAAATAACAGGTTTTCAGATAGATACAGACAGGGCGGTTATATAAAGAGACTAGAAGTCGATCCTTGGGGCAATGATTATCAATACGAAAGACCAGGAAAGAATAATATATTTGATATCATTTCATTAGGAGCGGATGGCCAAGAAGGTGGAGATGGTCTTGATAGTGATATTTCTATTTGGGATTAATTTGAGTGAAAGGTTTCACTTTAATTGAAGTTTTAGTTTCTTTGCTAATTTTATCAATTGTGGCCGCTGCAGGGCTCTCTAGCATTTCTTTTTCAACACAAAATTTTATAGTTTTAAAAGACAATTTTTACAATTCGACAATTGCAGAAAATATTTTATTACTTTCTTATTACGATGATAATTTTCTTACTAATAATATAACTAGTCAGCAGGAAGTCCTGATGGGCGGCACTTATATTTGGAAAAGAGATATAAAGATTGATAAGCCAAAAAATGCCATGAGCATATCTGTAGAAGTTGCCTCTGAACTTCAATCCAAACCTTACAAACTTGAAATTTTTAAAACAATAAAATGAAACTTGTTAAAGGTTATTCTCTAATAGAAATGTTAATTGTTTTATTGATCTTTAGTTCAATTGCATTAATTTCAGCGTCATTCCTATCTTCGTCTACAAATTCATTTTTTCAAGTAAATTCTAAAACAGAAGAGCTTAAGCAGCTCATAATTGCTACAGAAATTATAAAAGAAGATCTAATTCATATTGTAGACAAATCAACGCGCAATGAATTTGGAATCAAAAAAAAATCTTTTTTATTGTCATATGACTATAAGCAATCAGGAAAAATAATAGAGTTCGTAAGATATTCTTCCAATGAAGGCATAGGAGACTCGGGATCCTTTCAAAAGATCAAGTACGTTTTGGAAAATGGAATATTAAAGAGATATTCAAGTAATTTTTTAAATTCTCCATACTTAAAAGATTATACCCCGCTAATTCTAAATGTAAGTGAAGTTAAACTTGATAATCCATTGGCTTTTTCTTCTAATTCAAATGATTTGAACACAATTCCAATAATCATTAATTTTAAAATAAAAATAAAAGAAGTTTTCTTTAATAAAATTTTTGTAGTCTCAAATGCCTAGAAAAGAATCAATAATAGATAGAGGAGCAGCTCTTTTGTTGACCCTTTTCGTCACCAGTATTATTTCTATAATTGGGTATAGGCTTTTTGATTTAACAATATTTACATCCGAAATAGGAAAAAGAAATTTGAGTTACCAACAATCCTATTTAATGGTTCTCAGCCTTGAATCTTACACGCTTGACTATATGAGTTCTGCTGAAAAAAGGGAATCATTATCTTTAATGACAAATAGATATGTTCCTTACAGCCCCATTGAGATTCCTCTGGAGAGAGGAGCTGTAGAAGCACAAATTGAAGATAAAAGTGATTGTTTTAATTTAAATTTGATTGTTACAAATAATGAAAAATTAAAGACAAAAATAGTCAATCAAGATGAGCTTATTTTCTTTAAAAATTTGCTGTCTAGTTTAGAAATCTCAAATGATAAAATTGAAGAGATCAGCTCGGCTTTGATAGATTGGATAGACGAGGACGATTTTCCTGATAATTATAATGGAGCAGAAGACTTTTATTACTCTAACTTAGAAACACCATATTTGACTTCCAATCAGTATATGCAAAATATTTCTGAATTAAGAAAAGTTAAAGGTATAACAGAAGTTATCTATAAAAAAATAGAACCATATATATGTACTTTGCCAACAAGAATGAAGTTTATAAACATAAACTCGATTTCACCTTTAAAACCAAAAATATTAGTAGCTTTGAGTGAAAACAAACTTTCAGATCAAGAAGCTATTTCTATTTTAGAAAATAGACCTCTAAGCGGATATCAAAATACCGAAGATTTTTTTAAAGATGAATTTGTGAGTCAAACTTTTTCGTCTAAATTTTCCAGAAAGAAACTAAACACTGAATCATTTTATTTTAATTTAGAAACTCAAATAAAATACGACGAATTCACCTTTATAATGAACTCTAGAATGATTAATGATGACAAGAACATGAAAATAATTTCAAGAAAAATAGGCAGCTTTTTATGAGTAAGGCAATTTATGAGTTCTTTAACAGTTTTTCTAATGAGAAGCATTTTTTTTTGATAAGTGAAAATGAAACGAGAGAATTAAAAGAAAATGATTTAGAAAAATTTTTAGACATTAAAAGAAATATTTTTTTGATTTCTGATTTATTTGATTCTTTAGAGATTGATTTGCCTAAAACAAATTTATCCAATCAAATAAAAGCTGTTCCATTTTTAGTTCAAGATAGTTTGCTGGATGATCATGCAAATTATTCTTGGTTCTTAGAAGCTGATAGTGAAGTTCTTCTTTTGTCCAATAAAGAAAAATTAAAAAGTTTAATTAGCAAGATAGATCTATTTTCAGCTTCTTCACTAAATCCTATTGAAGCAGCATTTAATGAAGATAAATTGATAATTTTTGAAGATAAGGTAATTATATCTATCCAAAATGTATGGTATTGGTCAGGTTCGTTAGAAGTTTTTTCTAGTCATCTTCCTTTTTTAGAGGAAAAATTAAATGATAGGATTATTGAAAGCCATTGTTTGGGAAAAGTCCCTGAAAATTTAATAAATAAGAAATTTTTAAAGTTTAATTTATACAAAGATATTCAATCACTATGGTTGGCTAATCTGCCATCTATAAAAAAGGGTTACAATATTTTGAAAGGTGAGTTTGAGCCAAAAATAAATTGGTTTCAAAAAATAAAAGATTTTAAATTTTATATTTATTCTGCACTCGCGATATATACAATCTTCCTAGTTTCAAACCTTTTTCAAATTAGTTCTCTATCATATTTAAATTACCAACTAAATAATCAACTTTCTGAAGTTTTTAAATCAAAATTCCCTAAAGAAACCATCGAGAATGATCTTATTTCCCAAATAAATAAATTAGTAAATATTAATTCGTCTTCAAAGAGAAGCTTGGATTCGTTGAGACTTTTATCCAACGAAATTTCTTTAATGAATAATTTAAGCATTATTTCAATTAATTCTGATACCAGTAAAATATCCATAGAAGTAGAAGCTGATAATTATGACCAATTAGAGGAATTAGTAAAATTAATGTCTACCTTGAACGTCGACTTGTCTATTGGAAGTTCTAGAAGATTAAATGACCTGCTTATAGGAGAGCTAAATGTTAGATTCCTTTAATAAGATTTTAAAAAATAGATTATCAAGAAAAAATCAAATAATTTTTATAAGCTTTGTTCTCTTTTTATTTATATATGCTCTATTATCATTGTTAGTAAATTTAAGTCATGTTGTAAGTAATTTAAAAAAAGAAAATACAATTACTATAAGCAGAATAGAATTTCTCGATTCTATCGAAAAAAAAGATATTTCTTCTAAATCAGTTTTTTCGTCAAATTTTGCTTCATCAATAAATTCTTCTGCTAACAAAAATTCCTTGAAAATAGATAGAACTTTGCCTTTATCAAAAAATGAAATATCTATTTGGATTAATGAATCTAATTTTATAGATTTATTTAATTGGCTTTTAGAAATTAATAATAACGGCATAGAAATAACAAAAATGAATGTCAGAAGATTATCCAAAGAAACGGTAAGTGCACAGCTAACTTTTAAGTCATAAAAAATGAAATATTTTATTTATTTTATTATTTCTAGTTTATTAATTATTTCGATGGTGGTAGTTGCTAATCTTCCTTTGAGGATTATCAAGCCAGTTATGACCCAATATTTTCCAGAAATTACTTTTAGTAAAATAGATGGCACTATTTGGTCTGGCAAAATTTATGATTTGAGTTTTGCTAATGAATATCTAGGTAACTTAAATACTGAAATGGATCTAAGAACTCTAAAGTTTTACCTAGATGACAATGAAGTTTTAGTGAAAGGAAAGCTAAATATTATTAGCTCGCTTATAGAAGAAAAAATAAATTTAAGAGAAACAAATTTTGAGATTGGCTCTAGAAGATTTTTGCAGAGGATACCTTCTATTTCAGCTCTTTCGGGTAATAATATAAATATGACTTTTGACATTAAAGGTTGTTACGAAGCCTCTGGTAATCTATTTGCCGACTTAGATAGAAAAGGCCTTCTGAATCAATCCGTAACTACTAAAATTGAAGTGATTATGGGTTGCAAAGATAACAAGTTAATAGGTGATTTTTTTAGTACACCAAATCAAGATGTTCTTAAAGGAAATTTTACAGTTGATAGCGAGCTAAACTATATTTTGACAGCAAATTCTGCCCTAGTTCTATCAAAAATCTCAAAACTTATAACCAAACCACTTAGTCGTGCACCAGATATCAAAATCAAAGGAAATTTATATACATTTTTTTATGGAGATAATTGATGTTAATCGGAAAGAATCCTCTTAAAGATCAGCCTGAATGGTTTAAGAAGAATATTGAGACAATTCCACATGCCAATAGTGTAGAAGTTGAAAATAAAAAAATAAAATACTTTATTTGGGGAGATCAATCTTTACCAAAAGTAGTTCTACTTCATGGTTTTAATGCGCACAGTTACTGGTGGTCACACATTGCACCTTTTTTTACAGAAAAGTATTGTGTTGTGGCATTGGATTTCAGTGGCATGGGAGAAAGCGATCATCGAGATGAGTACTCTCAAGAACTCTATTCAAAAGAAATTAAAGCAGTATTGGAAGATGCTAAATGCGAAAAACCAATTTGTTTAGCTCATAGCATGGGAGGCGCTATTGCCATGTACAGTACCTTAATTTTTCCTGATCTTTTTTCAAAAATCATCCTGTTGGATTCTGTAGTAATTCTGCCTCCTGAAAAGGCAGAAATAATGAAATCAAGGAGACCAAAATCAAGAATGGAAATCATATCCGATTCAATGGAAGCAGCAATATCTAGATTTAGATTAATGCCACCTCAGCCTTGCGAGCAAGAATATGTTTTAGAGCACATTGCGAAAACATCTTATAAGGAAACCGAAATAGGGTGGATATTAAAATCTGATCCAAAGATTTCTGATACATATAAATACAATGATTTACACGATGCTTTGATGAATCAATCAACGCCTTTAGAAATAGTTTACGGACAACTGAGTCAGGTTTTTACTTCTGATGTTCTTGAATATATGAAATATGCAGGTCGGTTAAAAGATGAAAATATTCATCGACTGGATGGAGCAATGCACCACTTGTTTTTAGATAAACCTTTAGAATTTAAAGATTTATTACTTAAATTATTGGAAAAATAATTTATGAGTATAAATGGTTATTGTGATCCTAAATTTTCAAGAGTAGAAGAATACTTCGAAAAGTCCATAAATTCAAAATTTGAATTAGGTGCATCTATTTCAATAGAAATAGAAGGAGAGAGAGTTATTAATTTATGGGGTGGATTTAAAGACTCAGACAGATCAATGCCTTGGGAAGAAGATACCTTATGCAACACATTTTCTGTTTCCAAAGCAATGACTTCCGCTTGTATTTTAAAACTGATTCAAGAAGAGAAAATAGATTTAAATGAAAAAGTTTCTTTTTATTGGCCAGAATATGGGTGTAATGGAAAAGAGAAAACAACAATAATTGATTTATTAACTCATAGAGCTGGAATGTTTGCTTTTGAAGAAAATTTTAGTATAAAGAATCCGGAATGGCAGGATTGGAATCTTTTTGTAAATAAATTAGCAAAACAAAAACCTTTTTATATTCCAGGCTCTGCTCAAAGCTATCATGCTATTACTTTTGGATTTCTTGTTGGCGAAGTTGTGAGGAGAGTTGATGGCAGAAGTTTAGGTAAATATTTCAAAGAAAATATAGGAGATCCTTGCAATATAGATTTTATATTTGGTCTTGATGACAAAGACATTCAGAGAACAGCTGACATAGTAATGTCAAAAATTAGATCTCCTTTTCTAATTAAAGCATTGTTTAAAACACCAGCATGGCTAATACCAAAAAGAATTAGACCATTAATAAATTTAATCAATAAAAGTGATTTCAAAAAGGCTTTCTTTAATACAGAAACGGAAAAAAATTCTGTAAATAGCGAAGAATGGAAAAAAGCGGAAATACCTGCAGCAAATGGATATGGATCGGCTAAAGGAATTTCAAAATTTTATAGTTCGTTGATCGATGATTCTGGGGAGCCTATTTTGTCAAAAAAAACTCTCGATTATGCAACTCAATTTCACTCTTCTGGTCCAGACACAGTTTTACTTAATTTACCCATTAAATTTGGCCTTGGGTTTATGATGGAAAACCCTTATTCTCCTTTAGGTCAAAATCCAGATTTGTTTGGACATTCTGGAGTAGGGGGTTCAGTTGGGTTTGCAGATAGAAAGAGAAAAATAGGATTTGGATTTACAAAAAATTATATGCATCCACCAGGAAAATTATTTAAGTCGGCAAATGATTTAACAAATTTATTTTATTCTGTCCTTTAGGCATGTCTCTAGAACCAATATTTTATGTCGTGGCTTTGCTTTCCGTGTTTGTTCACGGTATGGGAAAAGCTGGATTTGGTATGGGGTTACCAATATTAGCTATACCAATGATGTCTCTTTTTGTTTCTCCTATTCAAGCATTATCAATATTAGTAATTCCTTTAATATTTATGGACTTAATAACAATTCATAGGTTCAGAGGCATGTGGAACAAAGAGATCTTAAAGTTTATTATTCCCTTCTCATTTATAGGAATACTAATTGGAACAATTACTTTTGAGTATTTATCTGAGGATTCTTTAAGAATTATATTGGGGCTCATAGCGCTTGGGTTTGGATTGAATTATTTTTCTACTTCAATAAAAGAAACATCTATTTCTTCTTCTAAAAAATCAGGAAGCTTATGGTCAATTCTTTCAGGTTTTACTAGTTTTTCGATTCATGCAGGCGGGTTACCAATAAGTTTCTACTTATTACCCATGAGACTTGATAGAAGAATTTATGTTGCTACCACTGCAATATTTTTTTTATCGTTAAATTTATTTAAATTAATGCCATATGCCTACTTTGGTCAAATAAACTTAGAAAATTTTTATATTTCAATTTTTTTACTCCCCTTAGCTCCCTTAGGAGTATATTTTGGTGCATACCTTACTAACAAGGTCAGCCAAGATTTTTTTTATAATCTTAGTCATTTTTGTTTAATTATTGCGGGTTTAAAGTTGGTATATGATGGAACAGGAGTATCATTATTTTCATGACTAATTTAAGCGTTAATATAAATAAAGTAGCTCTTATTAGAAATTCTCGTAAAGGCCAGATTCCTTGTATAGAAAACTTTTCTAGAATTTGTATTGAAAATGGAGCTAAAGGAATTACAGTTCATCCAAGACCTGATTTGAGACACATTCGTCCAGATGATCTTGAATTAATAT
>OCZA010000474.1_pt1 | contig 13799 bp, 15 predicted proteins | sample 1539021 | NCBI WGS metagenome assembly OCZA01 (sample SAMEA2619376, study PRJEB22493) | marine metagenome | biome: marine biome (ENVO:00000447); feature: surface water layer (ENVO:00002042); material: "saline water (ENVO:00002010), including plankton (ENVO:xxxxxxxx)" | depth 5 m | reverse complement strand
GGATATCATTCGGATTAAGGATTAACATTATGAAATATTTTATTGCTATAATTAAGCCTTTTAAATTAGACGACGTCAGAAATGCTCTAACAGAAATTGGAGTTGAAGGTTTGACGGCCTCTGAAGTTCGTGGGTTTGGGAGGCAAAGAGGTCAAACAGAAATTTATAGAGGAGCAGAGTATAGTGTTTCGTTTGTACCCAAACTCAAAATTGAGATAGCTGTTCCAGATGAAATGCAAGAAGCTGTGCATGAAGCATTACTCCAGAGTGCTTCAACTGGACAAATAGGAGATGGAAAGATATTTGTCTTAGATCTTCACAGCGCGACTAGAATAAGGACAGGAGAAACTGAAAATAATGCATTATAGGTGTTAAGTATACCACTCATCTATGACACTTGTTTCTTTCTCAAAGTTTAGATGTTGTATTTTTGTTTTCAATAATATTTGTTTATTTCCTATTTGTTGAACGGCCCATACTGCAGCTCCTCTTACTAAAGAAGACTTATCGTTCATCAATAAATTAATTAGACTAGGCACAAGCTTTTCATTTTTACTATTGCCAGTGGCTATACAACAATTTCTTATAAACCGATCTCTTCCTATTCTCTTGATTGGAGAACCTGAAAATTCATTCCTAAAATCTTGATCAGAAAGTTTTAACAATTTTAATAAATCAAAGTTAAATTTATTATCATTAAATTTTATCTCTTTAGTCTTCTTTGCATATTTATTCCAAGGGCAAATTGCTAAACAATCATCACATCCAAATATTTTATTTCCAATCGCCACTCTATATTTTTTTGGAATTATATCTTTATTTTCGATCGTTAAGTAAGAAATACATTTCGTTGCATCTAACTTATTTGGTGCATCAAATGCTTTAGTTGGGCAGATATCAATACATTTATTGCAGGAACCACAATTATTATTCTCAGGAGCATCATACTCAAGTGATTTATTTATAAGAATCACACCTAAAAAAAGCCATGAACCAAAGTCTCTAGAAACTAAATTAGTATGTTTTCCTTGCCATCCCAATCCAGCTTTTTCAGCTAATGGTTTCTCCATAATTGGGGCTGTATCAACAAATACCTTAATTTTAATTTTATTTTTTGTATTTAATTTAGAAATTAATTTGCTAGAAAGTACTTTAAGTCTTCCTTTTATAAGATTATGATAATCATTTCCTTGGGCGTATACTGATATATTTCCAATATTCTTATAATTATTTTTTTCTAAAGGATTGGTTTTAGGACCATAATTTAAGCCAAGAATTATTGCAGATTTTGCCTCTCCCCATAAATTAATGGGAGATTTTCTTCTTTCAAAAGTATCTTCCATCCATTTCATTTCACCATGAAAGCCTGAATCAATAAATTCTTTTAATCTCAGAGCAGCCGACAAAGGCAGTTTAGCATCTGTAATTTTACATACGTCGAATTCAAATTCTTTGGCTAACTCTTTAATTAATTTATTTTCTACATTTTTTTTCATACTAAAAAAATTACAACTAGATTATATCAATATCACCTGAATAATAATTTTCTAGAAAAGTTTTTTCAAACTTATCAAAATCACTATTCTTTATAGACTCTCTAATATTTTTCATCAAATTCAAATAAAAATGAATATTGTGTAAACTTAAGAGCATAAGCCCTAAAATTTCTTGAGCTTTGAAAAGATGGTGAAGATATGCTCTTGAATAATTTCTACAAGTATCACAATTACAATCTATGTCTAAGGGTCTTGTATCTAAACTATGCCTAGAATTTTTTATATTTACTTGACCTTTAGAAGTGAATGCTTGTCCAGTTCTTCCCGAGCGAGTGGGCAAAACACAATCAAACATGTCAACACCTCTTTTTATAGCCCCTACAAGATCATCCGGCTTACCTACACCCATTAAATATCTTGGTTTATTTTCCAACATAAATTTTGTTGTATTATCTAAAGTTTCGAACATTAATTCTTGACCCTCTCCAACAGCCAAGCCTCCTATTGCATAGCCTTCAAAATTTAACTCAGTTAGTTTTTTTGAAGACTCTTTCCTTAAATCTGGAAAAATAGATCCTTGTATGATGCCAAATTGCCCATAACCAGTTCTATTTTGAAAAGCTTCTCTACTTTTGGTAGCCCACTGAAGAGATAATTTCATAGCTCTTTCTGATTCTTCATATGAAGCAGGAAAAGGAATACACTCATCTAACTGCATTGTAATAGTTGCATCTAATGAATTTTGAATGTCTGTACTTATCTCTGGTGATAAAAAGTATTTTGTTCCATCTAAATGAGATTTGAAAGTGACTCCATCATTTTGAATTTTCCTTAATTTGCCCAAACTCATAATTTGAAAACCACCTGAGTCTGTCAAAAGAGGTTTATTCCATCCCATAAATTTTCTTACCCCGCCCATTTTTTTTATATTTTCTTGACCAGGCCTTAGCATTAAATGATAGGTATTGGCTAAAATAATTTGAGCGCCAGAAGCTTTTATATCTCTTAAATGCATTGCTTTCACAGTAGCAGCTGTACCCACTGGCATAAAAATTGGAGTATCTATATCTCCATGAGCTGTTTCTAACTTGCCTAAACGAGCATTTTTGTCTTTGGATAATAATTTAAAATTAAATTTATTTATCATATCAGTTATTATTATCTCTTGAAAAAATACAACAATCTCCATAAGAAAAAAATCTATATTTTTGTTCGATTGCGTGTTGATATTTTTTAAAAATATTTTCCTGTCCATGAAAAGCTGAAACAAGCATTAGCAATGTTGATTTTGGTAAGTGAAAGTTTGTTATGAGCAAGTTTACAATTTCAAACTTGAAACCTGGTGTTATGAAAAGATCTGTAAAACCAGACCATGGTTTAATTTTCCCATTATTAATTTTTGCTATCGTTTCTAATATTCTTAAGCTAGTAGTACCTACTGATATTATACGCTTATTATTTGCTATTGCCTTGTTAATAATATTCGAAGTTATCACACTTACACTACCCCATTCTTTGTGCATTTTATGATCGAGTATATTATTAACCTTGACAGGTAAGAATGTGCCAGCGCCCACGTGAAGAGTTATTGGCGCAAACAAGACACCTTTAGTTTTTAATTTTTTTATTAAATTCTCAGTAAAATGTAATCCAGCTGTTGGTGCAGCCACAGCTCCATCTTGATCTGCAAATATTGTCTGATAATTTTTTTTATCATTATCGGACTTTATCTCTCTTTTTATATAAGGAGGAAGTGGCATTTCTCCTTGGTGATGCACTTCTTTTAATAAACTCTGATCACCTTTGTTAAATTCTAGCAGGACATCTCCTTCAACAAACTTTTCAATTAATTTTGCCTTTAAATTATTTTTAAAAATTATACACTCACCAACTTTGCATTTGCGACCAGGCTTTATAAAAGCTCTCCACAAATTACGCTTAACTTTCAAGTGTAACGTTACTTGAATATTAACAGTATCTTTTTTACCAGACAATCTTGATGGTATAACTTTAGTATTATTAATAACTAATACATCTCCTGGATTTAGTATTTTACGCAGGTCTTTAAATTTTAGGTCTTCAGGAGTTTCATTAATACAATTTAACAAACGTGAATTATCTCTTGGATTAGTAGGTTTTTGGGCAATTAAATCATCACTTAATTCATAGTCAAATTGAGATATATCCATTAGCTAAACAATCTTGTTATTCAAAAATTTGAATAACACCTACAACATCATTAATTTTATTTTTAACTATTAAACATTGAACTTTTGCTTCTCTCATCCGATTTTCAGCCAATTGTAAATTATCAGTTTCAAGTGCAGTCAAAGGATTTTTATTCATTAAATCTGCTGCTTTTAATTCAGAAAAATTACTTTTATCAATTAAAGCTCTTCTTATATCACCGTCGGTAATAACACCATTTAAATTTTCTTTAGTTCCAACTAATGCTAGACCAAGACGCCCTTCAGTCATTATAACCAATACATCTTGAACGCTAGAATCTTGGCAAATAAACGGTAAGTTACTTTGCTTCATTTCATCTTTTACCGACGAAAGTAGTCTCTTTCCTAATGAACCACCTGGATGGGTTAATGCAAAATCCTCTTGCTTAAAATTTTTTAATTCCATTAATGAAACTGCTAAAGCATCCCCTAAGACCATAGTTATCATTGTAGAAGTAGTTGGAGCTAAATTTAATGGACAAGCCTCTCTGTCTACAGAAGTATCTAAAATAATATCTGCTTTAGATGCCAAAGTTGAATCTTTTACACCTGTAAGAGCAACTATAGTAACATTAAGTCTTTTAAATGCTGGTATAAGTGCAATAATTTCTTCTGTTTCACCAGAATACGAAATCAATAATACTATAGATTTTTTTTGAACTTTTCCTAAGTCACCGTGAATAGCTTCAGCAGGATGAAGAAAAATGCTTGGTGTTCCCGTAGATGCCAGAGTGGATGATATTTTTCTTCCAACAAGACCTGACTTGCCCATGCCACAAATTATTATATGCTCATTAGTTTTATTCATTAATTCAATTGCTTTAGAAAATTCATCTCCAAGCATTTTTTCAAATCTTTCTATACCTAATTTGTAAGCTTGGGTTAAGCTAAGTGCTGTTTCTATTGCTTTCATTTTAATCACCCTTTAATATGAAGATGTTTTAACTTGAAATGATTAAGAATACCACAAAAAGGGTAAAATCTTTGAAAATTCACTTTCACATAGCAAAAAATAAAAAAGCAAAAGTAGTAGCCGACGAACTTCTTAATTTGTACGGACAGGTAGAACCTTCTAAAGCAGAAGTAATTGTTGCAGTTGGAGGTGATGGAGCGATGCTTGCTGCTATGAGAGAAAGTATTATATACAATATCCCTGTTTTTGGACTCAACAGAGGTAATATTGGTTTTTTAATGAATGAATTTCAAAAGTTAAATTTAATTGATAGATTAAAAGATGCAAATGAAATAATTGTTCACCCTCTAGAAATGATAGTGATTGACTCTAAAAATAAAAAGTATGTTGAACTTGCTATTAATGAGGTAGCTATTTTTAGAAGAACTCATCAAAGCGCAATAATCTCCATAAAGATTGATAATACAGAAAGATTGAATGAGTTAACTTGTGATGGAGTTATGGTTGCAACACCAGTGGGATCTACTGCTTATAATCTTTCTGCTCATGGTCCAATCTTACCAATTGGATCAGAACTTCTGGCATTAACTCCTATAAGTCCTTTTAGGCCTAGAAGATGGAAAGGCGCATTAATTAAAAATAAATCTGTGGTTGAATTTAATATAATCAGCTCAAAACTTCGCCCAGTTAGCGCTAGCGCTGATGCTAAAGAAGTAAAGAATATTGAAAAAGTGATTATTTCTCAAAAACATAATATTAACTTGCGCATTCTTTACGATAAGACCAACAGCATGGAAGATAAATATTTAAAAGAACAATTTTCGATTGGATAAAATTAGTTCAACTGTTCTTGTTGTCTCAACCACATTTCTGCATAAAGGCCATTTTTCTTTATAAGTTCTTTGTGACTTCCCTGTTCTGCTATAATACCGTTCTCTAAAACAATAATTTTATCTGCATCTATAATTGTTGATAATCTATGAGCTATAACTAGAGTAGTATTTTTATTAGATAATTTTTTGAGAGATTTCTCTATTGATTTTTCTGTTTTTGAATCTAAAGCAGATGTTGCTTCATCAAAAATAAAAATTTTGGGATTTTTAAGAAGCGCTCTTGCTATGGCAACTCTTTGCTTTTCTCCTCCTGAAAGTTTCAGACCTCTTTCACCAACAATCGTGTCATACCCAATTTCTAAGTTAGCAATAAATCTGTCAATAGATGATAATTTTGCTGCGTTATTAATTTCTTCTATCGATGCTCCAGGCTTAGAATAAGCAATATTATACTTTATAGTATCATTGAATAAAACTGTATCCTGAGGAACAACTCCAATATTAGATCTTAATGAACTTTGAGTAACGTCTTTTATATTTTGGTTATCTATCGAAATAATACCAGAAGAAGGATCATAGAATCTAAATAGAAGTTTAGAAATTGTAGATTTGCCAGCTCCAGTAGGACCAACTATCGCCACTTTATGACCTGGGTTTACAACAAAACTTAGGTTTTTTAAAATTACCCTATTTCCAAATGAAAATTTTATATTTTTAAACTCTATTTTGCCACTATGTACATCAAGATCATAAGCATTTTCTTTGTCGACAATATCTGGCATCTCATCAACTAAAGCAAACATCCTGCCAATGTCTAATAAAGATTGTCTAATCTCTCTGTAAACAAAACCTAAAAAATTCAAGGGCAAATATAACTGTAACAAAAAAGTATTTACAACTACAAAATCTCCAATTGACATTTTTTCACTTGCAATATCTTCTCCAGCCATTCCCATAATTAGGAAGAGTCCAATCGCAATTATTGCTCCTTGACCAATATTAACAACTGATAAGGAAGCCCTAGCTTTAACAGCAGAATCTTCATATGATTTCATTGCATTATCAAATCTATCAGCCTCTATTTTTTCAGAATTAAAATATTTTACAGTTTCAAAATTTAACAAACTATCTATGGCTTTTGTAGATGCATTTTCGTCAGCAAGATTCATTTTTCGTCTAATTGCAATTCTCCACTCAGTTACCTTTATTGTATAAATAATATAAATTATGACTGTTGTTACAGTGACTGCTGCATACGCCAAGCCGAATGTTGCCCATAAAACTATGCCAACTGCTATTAATTCAACTAAAACAGGAACAATTTCAAAAGCTGCGAACCTTAGCAAAAATTCTATCCCTTTAGATCCCCTATCAATAGCCCTTGTTAAACCACCAGTCTGCCTATTAAGATGAAAAGAAAGAGACAAACTATGCAAATGCTGAAAAGCTTTTAATGCAGCGCCTCTTACTGCTTTTTGAGCAACTCTTGCAAAAACGAACTCTTTTGCTTCATCAAAAAAAACTTGTCCAAGCCTAGCTAAGGCGTAAGAGCCTATAACAAACCAAAGTAGATTTAAATTTACTTGTTTTCCCTCGGATACAAGATCTACAGCTTTCCCATATAAAAATGGTGTATAAACTGTTACTATTGTTGCCAAAATTAAAAAAATAAATGCTAAGAATATCCTAAATGGCATCTCTTTATTGCCTTTAGGTATAACAAATCTTAGCAGTTCCTTTAGTGTTTTAAGGGGGGTTAAAATTTTAGTATTTGAAGAAAATGCATCAGCATTTTTCATGAAAGATAGCCTTTATATTTATTGCTATTCAGCTACGGTAAAGCTTTCACCACAACCGCAACGGGCAATTTCATTTGGATTAGAAAACTCAAAACCTGAACTAAACTTTTGTTCTTTATAATCCATCTCAGATCCAATTAAAAACATAATTGCCGCTGGATCAATACATATAACAATGTCTTTAGAAATAATTTTCTCTTCGAAGGGTTTTATTTCTGTGGCATACTCAACATTGTATTTCATTCCTGAACAACCAGCAGTTTTAATACCAATCCGAAGCCCTATTACTTCTGATTTAGTATCTTTCATTAGTGTTTTAACCCTATTAGCGGCAGCTTCGGTTAAGGTTAATAATGGCTTATTTTTATTAGTCATTATAAACTCCTTCAAAAATTAATGTATATCAAGAGCCATTTTTGCATCTTCACTCATTCTATCCTTTGTCCAGGCAGGTTCCCATACGAGTTCGACTTCAATTAAGCCTACATCATCTATTTTCGCAATTGTATCAGCAACTTGTCCAGGCATTTCTCCAGCGACGGGACAACCTGGAGCTGTGAGAGACATTTTAATTTTAATATCATTATTTTCTAATAAATTAATATCATAAATAAGGCCTAAATCATAAATGTTAACTGGTATTTCTGGATCATAAATAGTTTCAATACATTTTATAACTTCTGAAAGTTCTATTTTTCTAGCACATATATTGTTTTTTTTACCAGCTTTTGCCGTAAATGGTGCATGCGGATCAGAAGATGGATGATGTGGCATAAATGCTGATAAAGGAAGTTTTTCAGAATCACTCATTTCAAACACCAAAGATCTTTTTTACTTTATTTAGAGACTGAGCTAATTTATCAAAGTCTTCTTTTGTTGAATATGCACCAACAGAAGCTCTAGTTGTAGATACTAAATTAAATGCATCCATTAATGGTTGTGCACAATGATGACCTGCTCTTACAGCTATACCCTCCCTGTCAATAATTGTTGCTATATCATGTGAATGGGCACAATCCATAGTGAAGGAAACCACACCTGTTTTACTAGGGGCTTTTCCAAAAACATTTACGCCGTCAATAGAATCTAATAAGGCGGTTCCATAATCTATTACATTTTTTTCATGAGCCCCAATTTTATCAATACCAACTTCTAAAACCCAGTCAATTGCTTCCCCCAAAGCTATTGCTTCTACAATAGGTGGTGTACCCGCTTCAAATCTCAGAGGAGGATCTGCAAAAGTTGATTTTTCTATTCTAACTACATCTATCATATCTCCACCACCTAAAAAAGGCGGCATTTCTTCTAATATTTTATATTTACCAAACAGTATGCCAATACCAGTAGGTCCATACAACTTATGACCAGAAAAACAATAAAAATCGCATCCTAAGTCAACCATATCTACCTTTTCATGAATAACACCTTGGCACCCATCAACAATACTAATTGCACCACAATCTTTAGCAATTTTACAAATTTCCTTAACTGGGAAGGTGGTTCCTAAAACGTTAGACACATGCGGGAAAGCAACAACCTTAGTTTTATCAGTAACTAATTTTTTTATAACACTTGCGTCAAAATCCATATTAGGGTCAATATCTGCGGCTATAATACTTGCACCTTTCTGTTCTGCAATAAGTTGCCAAGGTACAATATTTGCGTGATGTTCTGCAATTGTGATTATAATTTCATCTCCAGGCAATATATTTTTCATTCCCCAGCTATATGCAACTAAATTTATTGCAGCTGTAGCACCTGAGGTAAAAACAACTTCCTGTTCATTACAATTTATAAAATCGGCTACTTTTTTTCTGGCACCTTCATAACTAGAAGTGGCCTCTTCAGACAATTTATGCAAACCTCTGTGAACATTTGAGTAATTAAATGAATAATTTTTATTTATAGCTTCTAAAACTTTTCTAGGTTTTTGCATTGATGCAGCAGAGTCAAGGTATACAAGTGGTTTATTCCAAACTTGTCTATTTAAAGCTGGAAATTGGCCTCTAATGTGCTGTAAGTCATAAGGTTTCATTTTATCATTTTTCTTTGGTTATAATTGAGGATAAGGCTAATTCAGCTTCTTTAAACACAAAATCATGTAATGAATTATCAACAGATTGATTGATCATATCTTCTAAAAAGGCTTTAATAAGTATTTCCCGTGCCTTATCCATAGGAACACCTCTACTATTGAGATAAAATAGTTGATCATCATCTAATTCGCCAACTGTGGCACCATGCGCACAGATCACATCATCAGCATAAATTTCTAGTTCAGGTTTAGCATTAGCACTTGCAGTATCAGATAGTAAAATAGCTCTACTCATTTGTTGGCCATCAGTTCTTTGAGCATCTTGTGCTACTCTAACCTTACCTTGGAAAACACCTGTTGATTTTCCACCAAGGACACCTCTTACAATTTGTTTAGAAGTACAATCTGGTACATCGTGATAAATTGCTGTAGTTAGGTCGTGATGCTGTTTGTTACAAGATATATAGACACCGTTAAGGTTTAATTTTGCATTGCAACCATTTAAATAAGCATGTGTTTCTGAACGAGTAAAAATCCCACCTTTTATCAAGGAAAACGAATTTAAATAAGATTCTTTAGACAAATAAACACAATTAGCAGATAAATTATATGTTTTTTCATTATCATTAAATATTTTTATAGAATTTAAAGAAGCTTTATTTCTTAATTCTATAAGCTGCAATGGCATTGCCAATGAAGTTAAATGATTAAATCGTTCAATTAAATATAAACTACTATTCTCTTCCAATTCTAAATATAAGACTGGATGAACTGATTGGCTGTCTTCACCACCTTCATATATAATTTCAAAAAAATCTTTAACTTTTGTATCTTTTGATACTGTTAATTTCATTATTGACGGAGTGCAAGATAATGAAACATTTGTAGAGGGATGATCACTTAAATTACTCTTTTTTATTTTTTGCAAATACTTTAGACTTTCACTATCACTAAGAACTGACAAATTAACCCCTGAAGGCAATTTAGAGGATAAATCTTCTCGATAAGCCCCATCAATAAAGTGAATAATTGTTGATCCAATAAGGTTTGACGTATTATTATTGTTCTTTTTTAAATTAGGATTTATAGGTTTGATTTTTTTTCTAGATAAAGATCCTAACCTACTTAATCTCCATGTTTCTTCTCGAGGACTAGGCCAACTTTTAAAATCATTACATGCTATTCTTCTAAAGTTCGTGTCTTCAAACTGATTAGTATAATTTTTAATAGAATTGATATAATCGTCTTTAATACTATGCTGCATTAATTAAACCTGAGTAACCATTTTTTTCAACTTCAAGAGCTAATTCTGGGCCACCTGACTTGATAATAACACCGTCAGACAAAATATGAACAAAATCGGGAATAATATAATCTAATAACCTTTGATAGTGTGTAATAACAACAATAGCATTATCATTATTTCTCTGTGCATTAACACCATCAGAAACTATTTTGAGAGCATCAACATCTAGACCTGAGTCGGTTTCATCCAAAATAGAAACTGTTGGTTTTAACATTGCCATTTGTAAAATCTCAAACCGTTTTTTTTCTCCACCGGAAAATCCAACATTTACAGCTCTTTTTAACATTTCGTCTTTGACATACATTTTTGAAGCTTCTTTCCTTGCTTCCTTAACAAAAGCTAAATGATCAAGTTCCTCTTCGCCTAAAAACTTCCTTCTTGAGTTAACCGCTTCTCTTAAAAAACTCATTCCTCCAACACCAGGCAATTCAACAGGATATTGAAAAGCCAGAAACAAACCAGATCTTGCTCTTTCATCTGCTTCCATTTCAGATAAAGAAATTCCATCTAATAAAATTTCTCCTTCTTCTAACTCATATCCATCTCGTCCTGCTAACATATAAGATAAAGTACTTTTACCAGAACCGTTAGGTCCCATGATTGCGTGAACTTCTCCTTTGTTAACTGATAGAGAAACCCCGTTGAGAATATTTTTATCATCAAGTTTTAGATGAGCATTTTTGATTTCAAGTAATGACATATCAATTCCATTTAAAATAGTTTATTAGTTCGGTTAACCTACAGAACCCTCTAAACTTATTCCGATTAGTTTTTGGGCTTCTACTGCAAACTCCATTGGCAACTCTTTCATTACTTCTTTACAAAAACCATTAACAATTAATGATGTAGCTTGTTCACTATCTAAGCCCCTTTGAAGACAGTAAAAAAGTTGATCTTCCGAAATCTTCGAGGTAGTAGCTTCATGTTCAACTCTTGCAGATGGAGTATGTTGATTTATATAAGGAACAGTATGAGCTCCACACTGATCACCAATTAACAAAGAATCGCATTGTGTAAAATTCCTGGAACCCATAGCATTTTTTTGAATTTGAACTTGACCTCTATAAGTATTCTGAGCTTTACCTGCTGAAATTCCTTTTGAAATAATTGTAGATTTAGTATTCTTGCCTATATGGATCATTTTAGTTCCAGTATCAGCCTGTTGAGCGTTATTTGCCACAGCTACAGAATAAAATTCTCCAACTGAATTGTCTCCTTTGAGGACACAAGATGGATATTTCCATGTGATAGCTGATCCGGTTTCAACTTGTGTCCATGATATTTTTGATCTTTTACCAAGACAATTACCCCTTTTGGTAACAAAATTATAAATTCCACCTTTTCCATCTTTGTCACCTGGATACCAATTTTGAACTGTTGAATATTTTATCTCTGCATCATCCATAGCCACCAATTCCACGACAGCAGCGTGCAACTGATTTTCATCTCTTTGCGGGGCAGTACAACCTTCTAAATATGAAACATAAGCATTATCTTCAACTATAATTAAAGTTCTTTCAAATTGACCTGAATTTTGTTCATTTATCCTAAAGTAAGTTGATAACTCCATTGGACATTTTACGCCCTTAGGAACAAATACGAATGATCCGTCTGTAAAAACTGCGGAATTAAGGGCGGCATAATAATTATCACCTATAGGTATAACAGATCCAATATATTTTTTTACAAGATCTGGATAATTTTGAACTGCTTCTGATATTGGACAAAAAATAATACCTTCATCAGCAAGTTTTTCTCTAAAAGTCGTTGCAACTGAAACTGAATCAAAAACGTAGTCAACGGCAACACCTGCTAGAGCTTCCTGCTCTTTTATTGGTATGCCTAGTTTTTCGTAAGTCTTCAATAACTCAGGATCCACCTCATCAAGACTATTCAATTTAGGTTTAGTTTTAGGTGCTGAATAATAATAAATATCTTGAAAATCTATTTTTGGAAAATTAACCATGGCCCAATTAGGTTCATCCATAGTTAGCCATTTTTTGTAAGCCTTTAATCTCCAGTCTAACAACCATTTAGGCTCTTTTTTCTTGTTGGATATAAATTTTACAATTTCTTCACTTAAACCTAATGGTGCTTTTTCGGCTTCAAGTTCAGTTACAAAACCATATTTGTAAGAGCTAGTAACTTCTTTTACTTTATCAATTGTTTCTTGAGTGGCTACCATTTAAATTCCTTTTAATTAATTGTACTAACTACAACTTCTTTTTTACCCTCAGTTATAAAAGGGTTTCCAAAATTAAGTAGATCATTTAATGAAATATCGTTGAGTGTTTTTCTGATAACGTCGTTAACTTTATTCCACTTTCCCCCTAAGAAGCAAATATTACTCGCTTCACAAAAATTTTCTGAATTATCAACACATGCAGTCAAAGTAATAGGTCCTTCTAATGCTTCTATAATTTCAACCACAGATATTTCCGAAGATTTTCTATTTAAAACGTATCCACCTAAAGCTCCACGATAAGCACTAATTAAGTCACTTTTGGATACAATAATTTTTAAGATTTTTTGAACTGTGTACAATGTTAAACCAGTTTCTCTTGATAATTCTGAAGCTGACATTGGGTATCCTGATTTACGTGATAACATTCCAAGACAAACAACAGCGTAATCAGTCATTTTATTAAGTTTTATCATATTAGATATATAGTACATTAACAGTACTAATTAAAGATTAAATTAGAAAATTAATTTCTAACCTCATTTCTCAAATGATATTTCCCGTGATCCATCCCACTAAAAATTTCTTCTAAATCAGGGTGTTCCAAAGGGCCATTCTCACCATCACCAACCAAGTTTTGTTGAGAAACATAAGCAGTATAAAACGTTTCAGTATTTTCTGCCATAAGATGGTAGTATGGTTGTTCTCGAGATGGTCGTATTTCAGCAGGTATAGATTGATACCATTCTTCCGTGTTAGAGAATTCAGGATCAACATCAACTATTACCCCTCTAAATGGGTAAATACGATGCTTAACAATATCGCCTATGTTAAATAAAGGGTCTTTATAAACTTTTATTTTTTTTGATAAATTTGGTTTAGAAGTTAAATCTTCTTTTTTTTCATCATTATTTTTTTTTATCGACATTTTACACCTTATGGATTCTGATATAATATAGCAGAACTAAACTTTTGATTTAACTTTTAAAACCTGCTTGCCATTATAC
>OCZA010000473.1_pt1 | contig 13825 bp, 17 predicted proteins | sample 1539021 | NCBI WGS metagenome assembly OCZA01 (sample SAMEA2619376, study PRJEB22493) | marine metagenome | biome: marine biome (ENVO:00000447); feature: surface water layer (ENVO:00002042); material: "saline water (ENVO:00002010), including plankton (ENVO:xxxxxxxx)" | depth 5 m | reverse complement strand
AAAAAATAGCCCCAAAGAAACTATGATTTACATTCAAAAAGGAATTTAAACTTTTAAATTTATTCGTTGTTATTAATCGATTGAATTATCCCATCTTTAACTGTTATTGAAACTTGCATCTTCTTAATAAGATTATCTCCAACAGAAACATCACAAAAGCTATCAACCTGACCTTGATCAACAATTTCATCCATTTTTAAATCACGAACTTGGCTTTGTTGTTGCAATAGATTTCTTTTTTGCTCTTCTAGTTCGTTTCTTTTTGCGCCAACTTGTTGCTGAACTTGGCCAACTTGCTCTTGAACTCTAGGATCTAATGGATTTACTGACTGGGATCTTATATTACTAACTATTTGTTGACCTTCTTGTTCAAGTTGTGATAACTGTTGGTCAACTGCGGAAATCGCATTACTTAATTCCTTCTCAGCATCTTCTTTCCAAGTAGGGGTAACAATAGCTTTTATTGCTATTGAACGTTTGATGGATATAGAGTTTTTAGTTTCCATAAAAAATTAATTTACCCTCTCAATATAGAGATATCAAAGAGAATTTTCTTTTTTAATTTATTTTTTATACATTTCTTCTATTTGTGATGAATATAAATCAACTATTTCTCTTCTTTTCTGCTTAAGAGTTTGAGTCAATAAACCATTTTCTAAAGTAAAAGCATCAACAAAATAGCAATCTAATACCTGTTCCTCAAATCTTGCTCCTAATCTGTTTTTTAGCAAATTATTTATCTGCGACTTAAAAAACAAACCAATTTTTTTATTCGAATTTAATTTGGAAATATCATTTTCAAAGAATTTATTTTCTACTAATTCTATGTTTGGAGCAACAAGTGCTGTTAAACATTTTTTATCTTGACCAACTAATTGAACTTGATAAATAAATTCAGAACTAAGAATCTCAGTTTCTAGGGGATTTGGCTCTATATTTTCTCCACTAGAAAGAACTATCGTATCCTTTGCTCTCCCTGTTATAACCAAAGATCCATTTGGAATAAGAAAACCTAAATCTCCAGTATCAAACCAACCATCTTTTGATAAAACATCTTTAGTAGCTGAAATATTATTCAAATAACCTTTCATAACTTGAGGTCCTTTAACAAGAATCTTGCCTATCTCTTTAAATTTCAAAATCTTATCTTTTTCTTCATTCATTATTTTAATTTCAGTAAATGCCAATGGCTGTCCAGAAGATCCCCTTACATTAAGTTCTCTTCTTCTACAAGTTAGTACTGGACTAGTTTCTGTTAATCCATAACCGACTAGAACATCTATACCTAAAGATTCAAAAAACAAATCTACGTGCTCAGGTAAAGCACCCCCACCATTGATCGGAAATTTAAGTTTTTCTCCACATAATTGTTTCAAAATACTTGGCCATAAAAAAGTAGAAGATATCTTATGTATAAAAAATCTTCCTATTACAGATATTGTCAAAGATATTTTTGCTAAGGAACTTACTTGATTAATTTCTAAATTTCTGATCTTTCTTAAATTTCTTTTAAAAATAGAACTATTCTTTATCAAAACCTTTATGATTTTCTGTTTTTTAGGAGGCATTTTTTTTAAAGCCAAGAAAAAGCCATCATGAATAGCCTCCCATAGCCTAGGAACAGTAGCCATAACAACTGGCTTAACTTGTTTAATATCATCTTTCAGGAATTTTGGATTTGTATAAAATTGAGTACACCCGCATGAAAAAAAGAAATATTCTGCACTTCTTTCATACGAATGCCAGATAGGTAATACACTCAAGACAGAAGTTCCGGGTTCTGGATCGGCGATATGGGCCAGATTAATGATTTGATGTAAAAAGTTTGCATGTGTTAGGGGAACACCTTTTGGTTTACCTGTTGTCCCTGATGTATAGAGAATGCTGGCAATATCGTTACTATGATGATTATATTTTTCGAAACTATTATTTTTTAAAAGATTTTTTTCTCCTGCTTTTATAAATTCAGGCCAATTTATTAAATCTTCAAATTGCTCATCTTCCAGATTAATTATAAATTTGAATCTTTTTTTTAATTCATTTTTTTTGTTTAATTTTAACCAGACTTCCTTAGATTGAACAATTAGACCAACAGAATTAGAGTGTTCTATAATGTATTCCAATTCTACTGAAGGTGAATTAATACCTCTTACAGCATTAATAGCTCCTAATCGCATCAACCCTTGATCAGCTATTAACCATCTTGGTGAGTTTTCAGATATTAATGTGACAACATCACCTTTAACTAATCCATAATTTTTAAAAGAATTAGAGACTTTAGTGATTAAATTAGCTAACTCAGAATAGGAAAATTTTTCTTTATTTTTTCCTCTCAAATCATTAATAGCTATTGTATTCCCACATCTTAATTTTAAGTATTCCCATATTTGATCAACATGATCAAGATTATTTATATCTTTCCTTTTACTTGTAAATTTTTCATTTTTTGAAAGAGATTTTGCTGCAGGCCAATATGCTAATTCTTTCATATTTATGAAATTTCCAAATCTTTTAAGTTTCTATTCTGATACAAAATTAAAATTAAACTCTTCATGAATGATTTTTTTAACAATTTTCTTAACTTCTTTTATATCTACATTTTTATTGTAATCAGACATATTTACCATTCGGCAGCCCTCAATACCGCAAGGAACAATCTTATTAAAGTTTTCTAATTTGCAGTTAACGTTTATTGAGAAGCCATGGATTGTTACCCACCTTTTGCATCCAATACCGATTGAAGCAATTTTCCTTTCTCCTATCCACACACCTGTAAATCCATCTTTAGTAGAGCAATTAATATTAAAACTCCTTAGAGTTTTAATAATTATTTTTTCAATTTTTCTTAAATACCAATTTAAATCTTTATTAAAATTACTCAAATCTAAAACTAAATAAGTAACTAACTGTCCTGGCATATGGCATGTAACCTCACCACCTCTATCAATTTTAAATACATCTTGTTCATCTGCTGAGAAAAGCAAGTTACCCATATTCGAACCTCTTCCCAAGGTATAACAAAGTTGATGCTCGCCTAACCAAATAAAATTCATATTTGATTTACCTGAAATTAATGAGTCTTGATATTCTTTTTGTAATTTATATACATCATAAAAAAATGAAATTTTATCAGGTTGTTTAATTATTGATGTTCTATTAATCATAGTTATGTAGATTTAGGAAATATGAAAATATTTTTAGATTTATTATGAAAATTTTAATCCATGGAAAGAATCTCGAACTTACAGGGGCATTAAAGGAATATACTGAGGCAAAAATAGAAAAAGCAACGCATCACTATAAGGATATCGTTAAAGAAGTAGATATACACCTTTCAATTGAAAAGAATCCAAGAGTTTCATTCCAAACAGCTGAAGTTACAATTTTTGCTAATGGAACTATTATCAGAGCTGAAGAAAAAACAGAAAATCTATATTCAAGTATTGATTTGGTTTCAAATAAACTTTGTAGAAAACTACGGAAATATAAAGAGAGGCATAATAAAAAATTACATAATAATCTTGTAAAGAATAAAAATTCTTATTCCAATGCAATTGAAGAATCATATTCTATAGATAAAGATATATTTAACGAGGAAAGAGAGGTGAGATTACCTGAACCATCTATTAAAAAAAAATATTTTGAAATGATTCCTATCTCTTTGGAAGAGGCTAGAAAACAATTAGATTTTATTGATCATGATTTTTATGTATTTAGAAATAAAGTAAATAATGAACTACAAGTTATTTATAAAAGAAATCATGGTGGTTATGGATTAATCCAGTCTAAATAATACTAAAAATGTTTAATATCGATTATGAATTAAATGAAAAAATACATGCAATAATAATTAATCCTTATTTATCTTTGGAAGAATTATATGCGAACTGTGATTTAATTCAAAAATATAATATTAGAAATGTTTCTACATCTCTTAACTTTTTAAGTCCTATAAAAGATGCATTAAACAATCATAAAGTAAATATAAATACTCTAATTTCTTATCCATTAGCTGATTTACCACTTGATTTTATTGATGAATTTGTTTGCTATGCAAAAGATAATGGTGCAAGCGGAATAGAATACATCCCTAATTTTCTAAAACTATCTAAAAATGATTTAAATAGTTTTGCTAGTGAAATTGAGAGTATTAATGCTTCAGAATTACCAGTCACTATAATCATAAACAAAACAAAATTAGATAAAGAACTTTTTGAAAAAGCCATAGAAATTTCTCTTGAATTAGGAATAACAAATTTTCAATTTGGAGATGGTTTTGGACCTGCTATTTCTAAAGTTGATATAGTTGAAATATTAAAATTTATTGGCAACCAGAATTCTATAAAAGTGGTGGGAAGCATAAAAACATTAACCCAAGTTGTTGATTTATTTGATTCAGGTATAGATTGTATTGGAACTTCAAATTTTAATGAGATTTTTAAAGAAATTAGACTTATTTAAATGTCAGGCGAAAGTAGAATAAAAGGTCTCTGTATTAAAGCTAGTCCGCTAGGTGAGAGTGGAAGATTAATAACTGTTTTAACAGATGAGCAAGGTATTATTAGGCTTGCAGCTCCAGGCGCTAGGCGTCCAAAAAGTAGTCTTGCTGCAGCTACTCCTTTAACATATTTAAGTTTTCAGATCTTTGGGAAAAGAAGTCTTAAGTCTGTTCGTCAGATTAAAATACTCAAAAGCTACAACGGGTTGGGGAAAAATATTGAATGTCTTGCTGCAGCCCAAGCAATAACTGAATTAACCTTTTTATTAGTTGGAAACAACGACAAGCAAAAAGATTACTTGTCTAGCGTACTTATTCATTTAGATCGAATTTATGAATATAACCTTGAAAGTGAAGAGGACTTCAAAATGCTTTCAATGAGTATTCAATCTTTAATTCATTTATTAGCAATTGGAGGGATAAATATTCCTGTAAATTTTTGCTGTAAAACGGGCGAGCCTATCATTCCACCCTTAGGTAACTGGGATTGGCAATGTTCCTATTTACCAAATGAGGGATTTTCTACAGTAGAAGATGTAGAGAGTGTTTTAAAAGTGAATGCTTCTGAAATTGCTCTTTTACAAAGACTTCTTTTTGCAGAATTACCAATTAAATCAAATGGAGAATTATTAGGACCTAAAAACGTTTGGCTTAAAATATTATCAATTGTTGAAAATTGGATCTCTGCTCAATTAGAAAAAGAATTATCATCACTAAAAATGTTAAGAGAATTTTATAGATAATTAAGGGTTAAATTGTTATTAAATTAAAAGATCTCGATGATTGTAACTTTGACTGTTAACTTTATAAATAGTTGATTAATTTGATGTGGTTCATGTTGCCTGGTTAGGTAAAAAATCTCCCTTTTGTGGAAATGTAAGTTATGGAAATTTAACTACTGAACAATTAAAAGTGAGAGGCCATAAAGTAAGTTTTATACATTTTGATAATCCCTCTAATGCAAACGAATCTAAACCCTTATTTTTAGCAAACGATCCTGAGGTCAGTCTTCCTTACTTAATTAAATCACAAGTTTATACGATCCCTTCTCCAAGAGCAGAAAAAGAACTAAGACATTCATTAGAGAGATTAAAGCCAGATATAGTTCATGCAAGTCTAACTTTATCTCCTCTCGACTTTAGATTGCCTGAACTTTGCAAACAAATAAACCTCCCACTTGTAGGGACATTTCATCCCGCATTTGATAAAAATAATAGGAACTTAACTGCAAGTACTCAACAACTAACTTATCAACTTTATGCGCCCTCTCTCGCTAAATTTCATAAAATAATTGTTTTTTCAGAACCTCAAAAAACACTTTTAGAAAACCTAGGCGTTAGTAAAGAAAAGCAAATAATTATTCCAAATGGAGTTGATGAAAATATTTGGCAACCTATGAAAGTAAAAAGTAAAAAATATAATTTAGTTAAAAGTAAACTAGGGGAAGGAAGAATATTTATATATATGGGAAGGATTGCTAACGAAAAAAATATTGAGGCTCTTTTAAAATCCTGGCGTCAAACAAAAACTAATAATTGCAAACTAGTAATTGTTGGAGACGGACCAATGAAGCCTACACTGGAAAATAGTTTTTCTAACCTAGGAAAAGATAAATTAATTTGGTGGGGATCAGAAACTGATTTAGAAACCAGAGTAGCAATTATGCAAATCGCAGAGGTGTTTTTTTTACCAAGTTTAATAGAGGGACTATCTTTATCACTTTTAGAGGCAATGTCCACTGGTACGGCATGTGTTGCAACTGATGCTGGAGCTGATGGTGAGGTTTTAGATAATGGAGCAGGCATTGTGATCTCTACTGAAAATGTTGTCACTCAATTAAAAACTATAATTCCAATTTTGGTAGATCATCCTTCATTCACAAAGGCTCTAGGGGAAAAAGGACGTGAAAGAGTAATTGAAAGATATACAATAAAAAAAAATATTGAAGCTCTGGAAAAACTTTACTTAAATACTATAAAAATATCTAACCCTTAATGAAATTCTTTACTACGATTACTTGCAGAAACTACTGCTTCTATTAGAGCAGACCTTAAACTCCTATTCTCTAAAACCCTTAGTGCTGATATGGTGGTGCCCCCAGGAGAAGTTACCATATTCTTAAGCTCAGCAGTTGTTAAATTAGTTTCTTTTATTAAACTAACAGTGCCTAAAATCATCTCCATAACAAGTTCTTCAGAAAGTTTTTTTTGTAATCCGCCGCTTAAACCTCCGTCACTTAAAGCTTCAATAATTAAGGCAATTATAGCTGGTCCCGAAGATGTTACTGATAAAAAAATATCGAGTAAATCTTCAGGAAATTCATAAATTTTACTAGAATTTTCAAATAATCTTTTTATGAATTGCTTCTGATCTTCCGTTATTTCATCTCCCCATGAAATTCCAGTTAAACCTTTACCAATTGTTATTGGAATATTAGTCACTACCCTAACGCATTTATGATTTGGAAATTTTTTGATAAGTTTTTCTAAAGATACACCAGCTAAAATAGAAACCAATAAATTATTTTTATTTTTTTCTAATTCAATTATATTTTTAAGTTGCTGAGGCTTTACAGAGAGAAGTTTAACTTTGCAATCCCATATAATTTCCGAACCTTTGGAGTTTGCTTGAAAAATATTAATATCATATTTATAGTTTTTTCTAATATTTTCTAAACTTTTTTTTGTATTTACTAAACAATAAACATCCTTGGGATTTAGTAACTTTTTTTCAAATAGCGGAGTTATGATAGCTTTTGCAATATTTCCAAACCCAATGACTGCAATTTTACTAGTCACAGATTAGTTAATTGTAAGCCGATAATTTAGATTCTCCCCAAGCTGGCTCTGGAGTTGTGTTAGTTTCAAAATTATATTGAGATGTCTTTTTGCTTGAAACATTAGAGGGAGAAGCCTCCTCTGGGAAAGAACTAGTTACATTTACACAACTAGGAGCAAAAAGAAAAATGCTTTCACCGACTCTTTCTTGATGACCATCTATTGCATATGTACCTCCTGCAACAAAATCAACAGCTCTTTGTGCTTGATCAGGATCCATCATAGTCAAATTTAGAATTACAGTCTTTCTTTCTCTTAATGCCTGTATTGCTTGAGGCATTTCATCAAAACTTCTAGGCTCCATCAAGCTTACCTCAGAAGATGAATTAGCAATGCCAGGCATTCCTACCACATTTGATGTCCTATTATTATTCATAAATTCAAATGGATTTGAATTTGAAAGTGCATTCGAGTTTTTATAATTTTGTTTAAAATCATCATTACCATTAAATTCATCCTCTGATGCATAATCCAACTCATCAAAATCATCATCTAGATAATCATCCCCTGCGACAACTGCCTTTAATCGAGAAATAAGCGACACCTTTTAAATCCTCTTGAAAGTGATAATTAAGGCCAAAAAACCTTAAGTAATATATCCATCTTTTGTGAATGAATAAACTACCTATACTTAAATAACGTTACTTATAGTTTACTGCAAGTTTAAAAACAAGATTTTTATAAAATATAATTAATTACTGACTAATATGTTCTGTTACCAAAAATTGTTGATCCTAACCGTAACCAAGTAGAGCCTGCTTTAACAGCTTCCTCCCAGTCTCCTGACATTCCCATTGAACAATCCTGAAGTTTGAGGGAATCTGCGAGGTACCGGCATTTTTTAAATAGTTTAATATTTTCTATTGAACTCAAACCCTTTGGGTTGATAGTCATTAGGCCTTTAATTTTGATACTTTTAAATTCCTTAATCTGATCCCATTTTTCTAACAATACTTTAGGATTAAATCCTCCTTTATTTGGATCATCACTTAATTTGACTTGCAACATTACTATTGGATTTCTCTTCTCTTCAAATGAAACATTAGAAATCTTTAACAATTTTTCATATGAGTCTACAGAATGAATATATTCAAAATTTTGTACTATTTTTCTTATTTTATTAGTCTGCACTCTTCCAATGAAATGCCATTTTATATTTTTTAAATCATCTAATAAGAGTTTCTTCTCAATAGCTTCTTGAAATCTACTTTCCCCAAAATCATTTTGTCCTAAATTATTTATAATTTTGATTTCTTTACTACTAAACCCCTTACTCACAGCCAGTAAATTTACATTAAGAGGTAATTTTTTTTTAATTTGTAAGTAATTTGAAATTTCCAAATTTTATAAAAAAGTTTGTCTAAATAAATTATCCCATTTTGAGAAATCTTCTGATCCTTGTCTTCTTGCTCTTTGCAAGTTTAATTCAGACTGATTTCGAGCATCTAAATAGGGTATAACTTCAAAAAAGACTTCTCGTTGTTTAACTTCGACTAAAAAAAACATTTTTTGTGCATATAAAGTCGCATAAATATCTTTTCCCTCAATCCCTAGAGAGACTTGATATAACATTCCAAATGTTGGGTGATTTAAATAACGCTCTGAACTCAAACTAAAAATTTATTTATTTATAATGCACCATACTGTTTTCTAAGAAAAATTGCTATGCATATAAAACATATCGATAATGAATTAAAAATAAAAGTTAAGGAATTTTTTTTATCAAAAGCTTTATATCTATAAGTTTTTATAGTTATTTTTTTTTTAGAAAGTAACGAATCTGCCCCTTGATCAATTCTTAAGAATATATTTAAAAAAAGTCTTTCAACCATTGTTAATAAAACATTAATAGATTTCTTAAAACCCAAACTTCTAAGATTTATTGATCTAACTGATACTGATTTAATTATGTTTTGTAATTCTTCTTGAACTAAAGGAATAAAGCGCAATGCTAACAGTAATTGGAAAAGCCATTTATCAATAGGCAACCCAACTTTTCTAAAAGGAATCATAAACCAACTTAAGGCCCAGACTATATCCTCCTGTAATGTTGTTAGGAGCATCAAATTCACACTATGAATAACAGTAAATATTAATGTTGAAGTTTTTATTCCTAACTCAAAAGCTTTCCTAGATAAGTTATAGGGCCCAAGAGTTATAAATCCTATTTTCTTAGATGGAATTTCTAAAATATTCCAAGTTTCCTGACTTTCTAAAATCAAGTTCAATTCATTCGGATCTCTTAAAGAACTATCAAGAGATTGAATATCAGAAGATGCTATTAAAGATAATAATCCAATTAAAAATGATAATCCTAAAAGAAAGAGGAGTGATCGCCACCAAACTCTAGAGGGTAACAAACTGATAAAAGTAATAAATATCAAACAAATAACTAAACTTAGTCTCCACAATGGGCCTGCCCAGATTGGAGTAATTAGAAAAATAAATACTGCAATTATCTTTAATCTACTGTCGACAATTCTTAACCAACTTCTATTACCATCAACATATTGTCCAATAGGAAATTTAGTAAGAATATTCATTAATCTTTTTGAATAATATTAATATTCTTTTTTGATGTCTCCTTTTCTAGGTCTCTTTGCTGTTTTCCTCTCCAAAGTAAAATTATTGGAGACCCTTCAAACCCAAGATTTAATCTTATTTGTTTTTCAATATATCTTCTATATGTAATTCCAAATAATTTAGGGTCATTTACAAAAAGAGTAAAAGTTGGAGGCTGGTTTTTTACTTGAGTCCCATAGTAAAGTCTTCCTTGTTTTCCGCTTCTCTTTGTTGGTGGACTTTTCCATCCAAGAGCCTCCTTAAGAACTTCATTAACGACTGAAGTTGTAACTCTCCTTCTATGTTGGGTTACAGCACTAAGAGCATGCTCAAAAATATTTTGAACTCTTTGACCAGTCAAAGCTGAAATGAAAATCATTTTTGACCAATGCAAAAAATATAATTTTGATCTAAGTTCTTTTTCAACTTGATAGATTGTGGAATTATTTTTCTCTACAAGATCCCATTTATTCACTACAATTACACATGCTCTACCTTGTTCTTCTATTCGTCCTGCTAATTTCTGATCTTGATCAGTCACACCATCTATGGCATCTATAACCAGGACGCAAACATCACTTCTATCGATAGATTTAAAAGCTCTATTAATTCCAAAAAACTCAGTTCCATATTTTACATTTTTTTTTCTTCTTATTCCTGCTGTATCCACTATTTTCCATAGATGGGAATCTTTCTTAATAAGAGTATCTATTGAATCAGTTGTAGTCCCACTTATATCACTAACTATTGCTCTTTTTTCTCCGCAAATAGCATTTAACAAACTAGATTTACCAACATTTGGTCTTCCAATAATTGACATCATTATTTTATCTTCTTTATCTTCAACATTTAAATCTTTAGGGAATCCATCAATAACAAGGTCTAATAGATCCCCCGTTCCAGAGCCATGAATAGCAGAGACAGGATAAGGTTCACCTAAACCCAATTTCCAGAATTCAGAGGCCAAAGAAATGCCTAAGGATGTAGATTCACATTTATTTACTGCAACAATTGTCTTACAAGCTGAATTCCTCAGCCATTTTGCTATGGATAAATCTCCGTCAGTTACACCTTGATTTCCATCAACTACAAATAAAGCAAGAGAAGCCTCTTCTAATGCTAAAAATACTTGAGTACGAATCTCGGGGAGGAATTCACTATCATCTTCAAAAACTAGTCCTCCCGTATCAACAACTTGAAATTCCCTCCCACCCCAAGAAGCATTTTGATAAGTTCTATCTCTGGTAACTCCAGGTTTATCGAATACAATTGCATCATTACTTTGGCATAACCTATTAACCAAAGTAGACTTCCCAACATTAGGTCTTCCGATTATTGCTATTGATGGAAGAGTCAATTATTCCCCTAAGAAAATTAGATCTATTACAACTATACCCTCAATACTATCTTTTACTCTAAACAAGAGTATTTATTTGATTTCAGGATCTCCATAATGACCTTTTGCTGGATTAGGAGATGGGAGAGATAATTTAGGTAACTTACAAAAATCATCTAAAGAAGAACTCGAGTCAATAGACCAATAGATCAACCAATTCACAGCAGTTGCTCTTCTTGTTCTTCTAGGATAAAGTTCGTTAATTTTATAACCTTTAAAATTAAGAATTTTTTTTAAATTTTGTTTGTGATCTTTTGGTATAGATCGTGTCAAGTGAACTGAAGCTGATCGTTCTGAAATAATTTGAGGAGCTTTTGAAAATTTTTCTGACCAATATGATGGAGTTAAGGAACTTGATATCCATCCATCCATAGAAGGTTGATTGATATAAAAAAGTCTTTCCCATACTAATTCACATACAAAAATATCACTTACTTTATCTTCAAGTATTAGAGACAATATTTGCCTACTTATCGACCATTTAAATTCATTTCTTAGAAAATTGTCCTTATTCATTAATTAGGTCTTATCAAAATCAAAGAAAAATAAGGCATTGTCTCCACATTATATTTTGAAGCATGTTGGATAATTTGATCAGGCATCCCTACATTTAAAGCGATTAAAGCTTTATTAATGATTTTCTCTTTTTCTAAAACTTCTTTAACTGAAAACCATCTTTTCCCAACTTTCATTAGTACTAAAATTGTTTTATTTGCTTTAGTCTGAATTATTAGAGTTGTTAATTCTGATTTAGAAGAAGGACATTCTTTTATTATCAAAGTCTCGCCTTTCTTTACTAAATCAAAATTACTTAAAGCTGCTGCTGCTGAGATAGATGATATCCCTGGTATAGTCCTTGTGATTATTTCAGGATAATTATTATTTATTATTCTCAGAATATTAGATGAACTTGCATACAATGAAGGATCTCCAAGACAAAGTAAAGCAACAGATTTATTATTTCTAATAGATTTAACAATTATATCCACAGCACTAGACCAGATTTGATCTGGATCAAATTCTTGCCTTGCCATTGGAAAAATAATGGGTATTTTTTTCTTGAATTTGATATATTTTTTGACTATTTCCGCAGATGAACTCTTTCTATCATCACTTGAAATTGGGAAAACTATAAGTTTTGCTTTTTTAATTGCCTCTACTGCAGCAAAAGTTAGTAAAGAACTATCTCCAGGACCAACACCAACAATTGTTAAAGATGCAAGATCACTTTTAAAACCAAGCAAATTTTTTAGATTTTTTCTAATTCCCATAAATTAATAACAAAATTCAATTAACTATGAATTCTTGGCAAAGCAAACGTTTGGGATAAGATCTCCGATTCAATATTAGATAATTCCTCTAATCTTTTGTTAGTTTCATTTTTAGAGAATTTAGTCTGTGCTAGTTTCCAATAAATTCCAAAATGTCTTGCTTCACTTTCAAGTAAAGACTCATAAAGCAACTTGAAAGATTTGTGCTCAGAATTCAATGCTAGTAAACTTAATCTTTCATGACTTCTTGCTTCAATAAGTCCTGCTATTAAGAAACTATCTAACATCCTATAAGGTTCCTCTTTTCTGACACATTTAGCCAATTCGGCTCCATATGGGGGAGGCTTTAGAGCTTTAAGCGAATGACCAAGATCCTTTAATAAAAATAGTATTTTTTCAAAATGCTCTAACTCTTCCCTTGCTATAGGGCTCAAAACTTCTGCCAGGTCTGGTTCAGATGGATATCTAAACATTAATTGAATTGCAACTCCAGCAGCTTTTCTTTCACAATGAGCATGATCAATAAGTATCTCTATTGGATTCGATAAAGCTAGCTCTAGCCAATTTTCTGAGGATAATGAGGATAAATATTTAATATTAGAAGAGGGCCTTTTAAAATCTACTAGCATTTACTTATTACTACTTAAAAATTCAATTATTCCCTCAAGAGCAAGAAAATAACTTGTAATACCAAATCCACTAATTATTCCTATTGCTTTGTCTGTAAGAAAAGATTCTTTTCGAAATTCTTCCCTGCTAAAGATATTTGATATGTGTAGTTCTACAAATGGGATTTTTGATCCAATTAAAGCATCTCTTATAGAAATTGAAGTATGAGTAAAAGCACCGGCATTAATAAGGATTCCATTGATACTACTTACCGAGGATTGGATTTTATCAACGATTTCACCTTCATGATTACTTTGAAAGCATTCAAGATTAATACTTTTTTCTTTGGCAACTTTGGTTAAATCTTTTTCAATATCATTCAAGGTTTTATTTCCATATATTTCAGGTTCTCTAGTACCCAACAGATTAAGGTTTGGCCCATTTATCAATAAAATATTCATCAGCAATTAAGTCTTTTCTTTTAAATGCTATCTAGAAAGAAACAAAAAAACCAAAACATTTTCACACAAAGTGACCATTAACTGATAAGTTCAAATAGTGGGGGTCGGTGCCCGAGTGGTTAAAGGGGGCGGACTGTAAATCCGCTGGCTCTGCCTACGTTGGTTCAAATCCAACCCGGCCCACTTTTTTT
>OCZA010000472.1_pt1 | contig 13850 bp, 10 predicted proteins | sample 1539021 | NCBI WGS metagenome assembly OCZA01 (sample SAMEA2619376, study PRJEB22493) | marine metagenome | biome: marine biome (ENVO:00000447); feature: surface water layer (ENVO:00002042); material: "saline water (ENVO:00002010), including plankton (ENVO:xxxxxxxx)" | depth 5 m | reverse complement strand
GCCCTCTTCTTGCATTGCTAATGAAGCATGAACACAGCAGTAATCAAACTCTATGCCTTGCCCAATTCTATTTGGCCCGCTTCCAAGAACTAATACTTTCTTTTTGGTAGTTGGATTGCTTTCACATTTGCCACCGTAAGAAGAATACATATAACAGGTAGATGTTGCGAATTCTGCAGCACATGTGTCAACTCTTCTGAAGATTGGCAGTACTCCTAAATCTTTTCTTAGATTTCTTATAGAGTCTTCGTCTGAGCCTATTAGTTCTGATATCCTACTGTCAGAAAAACCTTTCTCTTTAATAATTTTTAAATAGCTGGCTTCAAGATCACTTTCTTTTGTATTAATTAAGTTTTTTTCAATTTCTAATATTTCATCGATTTGATCTAAAAACCAGTAATCAATCTTTGTTAATGAATGGATTTTTGATAAAGACCAGCCATTTCTAATAGCATCAGCAACATAAAAAATCCTTTTAGGGCCAGGAATAGTAAGTTCGTTAAGAATTTCCTCTTTGGAAATATCAGAATGATTAGATCCTAAAGAATTTAGGCCATTTAAACCTTCCTCCATGCTACAAAGAGCTTTTTGAAATGATTCTTGAAAATTTGAGCCTATTGACATTACTTCGCCAACAGATTTCATCTGAGTTGTTAATTTTGGACTAGCTTGAGGAAATTTTTCAAATGCAAACTTTGGAATTTTAGTAACAATATAATCAATACTTGGCTCAAAAGAAGCTGGTGTTAGACCTCCAGTAATGTCATTTTTTAATTCATCAAGCGTGAATCCTACTGACAACAGAGCAGCAACTTTAGCAATTGGGAAGCCAGTTGCTTTAGATGCTAAAGCTGATGATCTACTTACTCTTGGATTCATTTCAATCACAACCATCTTTCCGTTTTCAGGATTGACTGCAAATTGAACATTTGAACCACCTGTATCAACTCCTATTTCTCTTAAAATTTTAAAAGAAGCATTTCTCATAATCTGGAACTCTTTGTCTGTGAGTGTTTGAGCAGGAGCAATGGTTATTGAGTCGCCTGTATGAATGCCCATAGGATCTAAATTTTCTATAGAGCAAATTATTATGCAATTATCTTCGCAATCTCTCACCACTTCCATTTCATATTCTTTCCAGCCTATTAAAGACTCATCTATTAAAAGTTCATTAGTAGGAGATAGTTCAAGTCCTTTTTCGCAAATGTTCTTAAATTCAGCAATATTGTATGCAATACCCCCGCCTGTTCCACCCATAGTAAAAGATGGCCTTATAATACAGGGGAATCCTATTTTCTTTTGAACATCTAAAGCATCGCTCATTGAATGTGCGATTCCAGAGGCAGGTGTTTCAAGATTAATTGCTTTCATAGTTTCATCAAAAAGCTGCCTATCTTCCGCTTTATCTATAGCAGTTCTGTTGGCCCCAATAAGAATTACATTATGTTTTTTTAGAATGCCTTTTTTATCTAATGTTAATGCAGTATTTAAAGCAGTTTGCCCGCCCATTGTTGGTAGGATTGCATCAGGTGATTCTTTTTCTATAATTTTTTCAACAGATTTCCAATGGATTGGTTCTATGTATGTTGCATCTGCAAGCAGAGGATCTGTCATAATAGTGGCTGGATTTGAATTCACCAGTATTACTCTAAAGCCCTCTTCTTTTAAAGCTTTGCATGCTTGAGCGCCTGAATAGTCAAACTCACATGCTTGACCGATAATAATTGGCCCTGCTCCGATTATTAATATTGAAGATATATCTTTACGTCTTGGCATACTCTTTTACCATTAAACTAAATTTCTTAAAAAGATTTTGTATTTCTTGAGGACCTGGACTAGCTTCTGGGTGACCCTGGAAACTGAAAGCAGGAGCATCAATAAACTCTATTCCTTGGAGTGATCCATCAAATAAAGACACATGAGTAATCTTTATATTTTTTGGTAATGTATCAACATCTACTGCAAACCCATGATTTTGACTTGTTATAAATACTTCTTTAGTCTCAATGTCTTGCACAGGATGATTTGCTCCATGATGACCAAATTTCATTTTATAAGTATTAGCTCCTCCAGCAAGAGCGAGCAATTGATGGCCTAGGCAAATCCCAAAAATAGGAACTTTTTTTTGTAAAAAATTTCTTATACTTTCTATTGCGTAATCACAAGGCTCAGGATCTCCTGGACCGTTTGATAGAAATATGCCTTTTGGAGACAATTCAAGAATCTCATCAACAGGAGTTTTAGCATTAACTACTTTGACTTCTCCAACGTGCTCACTGAGAAGTCTTAATATATTTTCTTTTATGCCAAAATCATATGCAATAACTGGATAACTATCTTTAGCCTCATGATAGTTTGGCCAAGTGCCTTCATTCCATTGATAACTGCATTCTGCTGAAACAACTTTTGCTAAATCCATACCTTTTAATCCTGAGAATTCTTTTGCAGCAACCAATGCTTCACTTTCTGAAATTTTTGATAAAGCGCCAATACAACAATTCATAGCACCTTTTTCTCTTAAGATTGATGTGATTTCCCTTGTATCAATATCAGAAATACCAACAACATTATTTTTGACTAGAAACTCCTCCAGTGAACTTGTTGATCTCCAGTTAGATGGTTTTTCACAGAAGTTTTTAACAACCATTCCGGAGGCATGAATTATATTAGATTCATTGTCTTGATCGTTTATACCAGTATTTCCGATATGTGGGTGAGTGAATGTAATAATTTGTTTCTTATACGACGGATCAGTAATAATCTCCTGATACCCAGTCATTGACGTGTTAAAGACAAGTTCCCCTACATCAAATTTTTCTTTCCCAAAACCTTTCCCATAGAATACACTACCGTCTTCAAATGCTAATATTGCTTTGAAAGACATTAAAAACACTCCTTAATGTAAGGATTTTTTGAGAAAGATTTAGGTAAACTATTTAAAGAATTTTTAGATTTTAATGAGCTAAAATTACATGCTGGCATTAAAATTGTACTTTATAGATTAAGTTGTCTAATGTCTATATATAAATTAAAAAAATATGAAAATATCAATAAAATCGAATGATGAAATTGGAAAAATGAGGATTGCAGGAAAGCTTGCTGCTGAAGTTCTCGAAATGATTACGCCTCATGTCGTTCCAGGAATATCTACTGGTGAGCTTGATAATCTGTGCTACGAGCATATTGTTAATAATCAAAATGCCATTCCTGCAAATGTAGGATACAGGGGCTATGAAAAAACAATTTGTTCAAGTTTAAATCAAGTAATTTGTCATGGTATTCCAAGTAATGAAAGAATTCTAAAAGATGGAGATATTCTAAATATTGATGTGACGGTAATTAAAGATGGTTGGCATGGCGATACATCGAAAATGTTTTTAGTTGGTAAATGTGCTCCACATAATGAAAGATTAGTGAGGGTAACTCAAGAATGTTTATATGAAGGTATCAATGTTGTTAAGCCAGGTGCTTTCTTAGGAGATATTGGTAATGCTATTCAAAAACATGCCACAAAAAATTACTACAGCGTAGTTGAAGATTACTGCGGGCATGGTATTGGGACTGTTTATCATGAAGAACCTCAAATACTGCATTACGGAAGATCAGGAACAGGCATTCAACTGAAAGAGGGAATGTGCTTCACAATAGAGCCAATGATCAATCAAGGTACAAAACATTGTAAAACCCTTAAGGATGGATGGACGGTTGAAACAAAAGATGGTCGTAATTCCGCACAGTGGGAACATACCATTGTTGTTACTGATCAAGGGCATGAGATTCTTACAAAAAGAAATAATGAATTTGAATAAAGACATAGCTTCGCTTTCTAAAAATTACTTAAAAAACTTTCCAGAGACATATAAAAATTCTTCAAAAGTAAATAATTATCTAAAAAAACATTCAGAGAACATTGAAAAAAATATTAAGGATAAGTTTTTAGAGCTAAGTCTTGATAATAATTTTGCGATTTATGCCAATGGAGGTTTTGGTAGACAAGAAATGTTCCCTAATTCTGATATTGATCTATCAATAATAGATATTGGTCAGGCTAAGAATTTTAATGATTTAGAAAATTTTATTTCTTTCATGTGGGATCAAGGTTACAAGGTTGGTCATTCTGTAAGATCAATAAGTGACATTAAAAATATATCAAAAAAAGACCTTAAGGAATTCACATCTTACTTAACTAGAAGACCCATCATCTCAAATCAAGATATTGATAAAAGGATTACAAAAATACTTTCGAGATTATGGACTCGAAATGATTTTTATAATCAAAAACTTATAGAGCAACAACAACGTCATATTCAATTCTATTCAACTGCATATAATCTTGAGCCTGATTTAAAAGAATCCCCAGGAACTATGAGAGATTTTCATACAGCTTTGTGGATACTTCAGCATTGTTATGGTCTAAATTCATTAAATGCTATCGAAAAAGCTAATGTTATGAGCAATGAGTTTGAAAAAACTATTGAAGCATATAATTTTATTAAATCACTGAGATTTGCAACCAACATTACAACTCAAAAAAGTAGACTAAATTTCGAAGCACAGATTGAAGTATCAAAATATGCAAAATTAAATAATACAAGCTCCAAAAGTTCTGTAGAAATAATGATGAAAAAGTATTATGAAAGCGCGTCAATACTATCTTATTTTAATGAAATTATTTTTGAAAAATATGTTGAAAAACCCCAAAGCATTTTTTCAAGAAAAGTATATGGAATACATAGAAATAAAAATAAAATTGGAATTCAAAATGTTGACTTAAAACATAATAAAAATCTTATTTTTGAGATATTTATAGAAATTGGTAAAAGCAAGGAAATAACTCTTATCAATACAGAAACCAAATCTTTAATGAAATCAAATATCGGCTTGATTGATGATAGTTTTAGACAAAATTCTATTTATACTGAGCAATTCTTACATATATTAAAGTCAAAATATAATCTCTCGTCCATCCTAAAGACAATGAAAACTTTGGGGGTATTGCAGGCATATATCCCTGAATTTGCAGAAGTAGTTGGACAGATGCAATTTGATTTGTTTCATGTTTATACGGTTGATGAACATACCTTTAAGGTCGTCAGAAATATGAGACAAATGAAATTATATGAACAAAAGGGTTTTGAGCTTGAACATGAATTAATCAATAAAATTCCTAAAATAGAGATTCTATATATAGCAGGAATTTTTCATGACCTTGGAAAAGGTAAAGGAGGAGACCACTCTGAAATAGGCGCAAAGACTAGTTTAAATTTTGCAAAAAGGCTTGGTATGTCTTCTATTGATGCAAATTTAATATCATGGTTAGTTAAGAAACATTTAATTATGTCCTCTATATCTCAAAAAAAAGACATTAGCGAACCTGAAACTATAAATGAATTCATTAAACATGTGGAACAAGATGAAAAATTAGATTACTTGTATCTTCTTACAATCAATGACATTAGAGCAACAAATCCAGCTTTATGGAATGGATGGAAGCATCAACTTCTAAAAGATTTATATATTTTATCTAGATCAAAGATAAATCAGCAGCCTGTAATGGCCTCCTCTAAGATAGCATTGGAACGAAAAAATAATGTGTTCACTAAATTTAAAAAGGATGAGCGTAATATCTTAGAAAAATATTTTGTAAATCTTGATGATAGTTTTTTTAATAAAAATGATACGGAATCACTTAGTTGGCAATCAAGTCTTATTATCAAAAACCAAAATAAAAATATAATAGTTGGTTGTAAGGGTATTTTTGAGAACTTGATTAAAATATTTATTAAGGTTGAAAACTCAAAGGGTCTTTTTTATAAATTTACGAAAGTCCTAGAGCGATCAGGCTTGGAAGTAATTGATGCTAATATTTTTTCTTCTATAGATAATACTATTGCAGCGAATACCTTTATTACCAAGTTTTCTCATCATGATCGAAAATTAAATAAATCTGAACTTAAAGAATTAAAGAAAAGAATTGAAAAAAACTTTTTAAATTTTAATGAAATTAAAGACAACCAAAATAGAATAACTAACAAAAAAAATAGTTTTGAAAAAGTTATCAACATTACACATTCAATTAATAAGGATAAAAAAAGAAACTTAATCACAATTGAAACCTCCGACAGCTTTGGGTTGCTTTCGAAGATAGCTAGAGTATTTTTTGAGAATGATGTTTCTATTTTTTCTGCAAGAATTAATACTCTAGGAGATAGAGTCGAAGATACATTTGAAATTGAAAATTTTGATCACTCATTAGTTGAAGATAAGAAAATAAAAAATATTGTAGCTGTTCTTGAAAAAGTGGTATAAATCAAATCTATTAAAATATAATTTATAATGAAAATTCAATCTAAAGGAATTGCTAATAAGTCTTTAAAGGGTGATCTGCTTGATGTTTATTTTCCAATTATTGAATTTGGTGAAAAAAAAGTAGCTTCTGGCTCGGTAGAAATAAAAAATAACCTTCAACAAATAATCGAAGTTGATTGGACCGAGAAAGATTTAAATAGGCCAATTGAAAGCCTTTCAGATGCATATTTGAAGTTGCATTTGTTGTCAAATAAGTTTGTATTACCAAATTCTATAAATTTAGATGGGTTATTTTCTAAACTTCCAAATGTTGTATGGACTAATTATGGTCCTATTTCTGTTAATGAAATCGAAAATAAGCTGAATGAATCCAAAATTAATAAAAATAATTTATATGTGAGATCTTTAGATAAGTTCCCCTGTCTCACTGATTATATTATTCCTAAAAATGTAAGAATTGCCGATACTAGCAGAGTAAGGCTTGGAGCATATCTTAGTGAAGGCACGACAATAATGCATGAAGGTTTTGTTAATTTTAATGCAGGAACTCTTGGGCCTGCGATGATTGAAGGAAGAATCTCAGCAGGAGTAACAGTTGGTAAAAACTCTGATATTGGAGGCGGTGCAAGCACAATGGGGACACTGTCAGGTGGAAATGATACAAAAATATCTATTGGAGAGAATTCTCTTTTAGGAGCAAATGCTGGAATAGGAATTTCTATTGGAGATAACTGCACAGTTGAGGCAGGTTTATATATTACTTCTGGGACAAAAATAACAATGCTGGATGGTGCTGAATCTAAATTGGTCAAAGCATCTGAAATTTCAGGCATTTCAGGTATGTTGTTTTTTAGAGACTCATCAACTGGAAAGGTAATAATGAAACCAAATAATAAAATTTCAGATCTAAATAAAGAATTACATAACAATGATTGAGCTTCTTCAAAATTTACTAAAAATAAAATCTATATCGCCAAATGATATGGGTTGCTTTGATCTAATTGAAAAAGAATTAATAGAAATTGGTTTTAATTGTGAAAGAATTAATTATCTTAATGTAGAAAATTTATATGCAACTACTGGAAATTCAGGAAAGTTGTTTTGTTTCTTAGGTCATACTGATGTTGTGCCAACTGGGCCAGAAGAAAATTGGAAATATCCGCCCTTCTCTGCCACGATTGATGGAGATATTTTATATGGAAGAGGTACAGCGGATATGAAAGCATCTGTTGCAGCTTTTATTGAATCCGCAAAAGAATTTATTAATTCTTCTGAGAAACTTAACTTTAATTTAGGAATCTTGATTACATCTAATGAGGAAGGGACTTCTAAAGATGGTTTCATAGACAAAATTATAGAGGATATGATAAAAAATGATGAAATTATTGATTTCTGTTTGGTCGGTGAACCAACATCAAGTGAAAAGGTTGCTGATTGTGTGAGAGTTGGAAGAAGAGGATCTCTTGGAGGGAACTTAAAAATATATGGCAAACAAGGTCATGTTGCATATCCAGAAAAGGTTATAAATCCAATCCTTTTGTCAGGTGATTTGATTTCAAAATTAAATAATAAAATTTGGGACAATGGCAATGATGCTTTTGATCCAACAAGTTTCCAAATTTCTAACATTAGTTCTGGTACCGGAGCCCATAACGTTGTTCCAGGAGAACTTGAACTAACATTTAATTTTAGATTTTCAACTGAATCTAGCGAGAAAAGTCTCAAGAAAGAATTTGAGTCTATGTTAAAAGAGCTTAAGTTAAATTATGATTTAGTTTGGGATTTAAATGGAAATCCCTACTACACAAAAGATAACTTCTTCAAAGACATTGTTGCGAATTCAATTAAAGAAATTACTGGTTATTCCCCAGAACAAAATGCAAAAGGTGGAACATCTGATGGTCGCTTTGTTGCAAAAATGAATACAGAAATTGTTGAATTAGGTCCTGTAAATCAATCAATTCATCAAATCGATGAACATGTAAAAATTAGTGAGTTATGGACTCTCAAAGATATATACACAAAAATACTAAAAAATCTTAATCAAGCTTTTTAGACTTATCTTTTCTATTGTATTTAGTTTTATCCCTGTGAGTTTTTGGTTTATGGAATTTATCCATATTTTTTTTGACTGGGTCTTTTTTTCCTTTAACTTGCGCCATGCATTAATTTTTTAAGTATTGGGGTAAGAACGGCTAATAATAATCCGCATCCAATAGCGATTAAACCAACGTCCAAATAAACATCCATAAAAGCTTGTTTTTGAATTAATGAGAATGTTCCATCACCAACATCAGCTCCTTCACTTGCAGTAGCTCGAGCAATAAGGCCTGCTACATAGTTTCCAGCAGCAGAAGCACAAAACCACATACCCATCATCATCCCAACGATTCTTTGTGGAGACAATTTTGTAACTGAAGAAAGGCCTACAGGTGATAAACATAGTTCACCAATAGTATGAAGTAAGTATATTAATATTATCCATATCACACCTGTTTGAATTCCTGATGATGTGCCCATGCCGTATACAAGAGCTAGAAATCCTAAGCCAACAAAAATAATGCCTATTGAAAATTTTAATGGAGTAGATGGCTCCATGCCTCTTTTAGCTAAAGCAATCCAAAGCATTGCAAAGAAAGGTGCCAAAGTGAAAATAAATCCAGCATTCAAGGATTGAAACATTGATGCTGGAACTACCCAACCAAAAATAGATCTATCAACTCCCCTATCAGTAAGAATATTTAAAGATGATCCTGCTTGTTCAAAGAGAGCCCAAAATATTAATGAAAAAAGAATCAAGATACCAACAACTATTAATCTATCTCGTTCCTCTGGAGAACACTTAAATAATGCATATATTAACCATATAGCTATGCAAATTGCTCCAAAACCACCTAAAAGAGTACCTACAATCTCTTGGTTCTGAACAAGAAACCATGATCCTAGAACCATTAAAATACCAGAAATATATGCCCAGTTCTCATATGATATCCCCATGCTTATTTCTTTATATTTCTCTGAAGGAGGCTCAGCCAGACCTTGCAAATATTTTTGGCCCCATAAAAATATGATCAAGCCTAACAGCATTCCAATACCGGCAGCTCCAAATCCATATGCCCAGCCATAAGTCTCACCAAGATATCCACAAAGTAATGAAGCGCTAAAAGCACCAATATTTATGCCCATATAAAAAATTGTGAATCCAGAATCTCTTCTTGGATCACCTTCTTCATATAGTGAGCCTACCATTGTAGATATATTTGGTTTTAAAAAACCAACCCCAGAAACAATAAGAGCCAAAGATAAATAAAAAATTTGTTGATTGCTTTCAATTGCCATCCCGGTATGCCCTAGAACTAAAAGAATTGCTCCATAGGTTACTGCTTTTTTGGACCCTAAAATTTGATCAGCAAGCATGCCTCCAAAAACAGGCATAATATAAACTAATGAAGTGTAGGCACCATAAATTAAATAGCTTGTGGCATCCGAAAATTCCCAATGCTTTGTTAAATATAATATTAGGAGCGCTCTCATTCCATAATAAGAAAATCTTTCCCACATTTCTGTAGCAAAACAAACAAATAAACCTTTTGGGTGTCCTAAAAAATCAGAAGTTGTATTCATAGTAATTTATTTTATTTGATAATTTAGTACTATACCAAAATGAATAACAAATCATATATCGTATTTCCACTAAAAAGGATTGCGTCAACTATCTATGATTTATTCCTTCTTCTGGGCGTCTGGTTCGTTGTGGGTTCCTTAGCCGTCTGGATTAACGGCGGTATCGTTGAAAACAAGTGGGTTGGACCAATGTTAATTTTATTTAGTACGTGGATTTTCTATGGTTATTTCTGGATTAATGGAGGAAAAACTTTAGGTATGGCTGTATGGAATTTTGAGATATACAGCATAGAGAATCAACCAATTAATATTAAGCAAGTATCAATAAGATATTTTCTGAATTTAATAACGTTTCTTCTTGCCGGAATACCATTGCTTTACATGTATTTTTCTAAGAATAACCTTTCAATTAGTGATTATTTTTCAAAAACATCCTATAGGAAGATTTAGATATTTTGATAGGACTTGAAACTTAAAACTATTATCAAAATTGATGGGATCAATACTCCTATGAGAACAGGAAATCCATATGAAATAAATATTCCTATAGACAAATCTTGGAATATCTTATAAATAAAGGCTCCCAAGACAGAAATCACAATCCTTTCACCAACATTTGAATCTCTTAGTGAAGTAAATATTAACGATCCAAAAAACAAAATTAATACCATTATTGATATTGGTTTAAAGATCGAAGTGAATAAAGCTTTGTCTAGATGCGCTTTAAATAAAACATCCTCTTTTAATGTACTTTCTGTAAATAGCTGACGAAATGAATTAATATTTTTAAGACTTAAATGATTAATATTTTTAAGAGAAATTTTCGACTGTATTGGAATTTTAAAATTTACTTCATTATTTTGAACAAAATCATCAGAGAAAATTTTATATGATGCATCCTCGTTTAAAAATATTTTATCTCCAGATATTTTTGCTGTATTTGATGTTGCTGAAAAGATGATTTGATTATCTTTAGTTTGAATAAGTCTCACTTTATAAAGTTTATTATCAATGATGTCATCAAAGCTTAAATATGAATCTCCTGATCTTATCCAGTTAAAGCTTTTATCACTAGAGGTAATCTGTTCAGATAAAAGATTCTTATTTGCTTGAGCATTTAAGTATGTTTTCTTAAAAATAATTTCATCAAAAAGTATGAATGAAAAAGCTAAAAAAATTGCCCCGATTGAACTTACTAAGATTATTTTAAAAGGTGATGCTCCAGCTGTTCTGAGAACGTTTAAGTTACCCTCTTGATGAGATAGGCCAAGTGCTATCATTACACCAAGTAAGCAAGCTCCCTCTATAAAATCAACCAAATTGTGTGGCATTGAAAGCAGTTCATATATAAAGATTTTAGAGATACTTAGTTGAGGTGAGATATTTTCAAGTTCTGATATAAAATTGAAAACTGAATCAAGTAATCCAAAAAAAATTAAAATAAAGAATGAGAAATATAAAGATCTTTTAATTAAATATGAATAAAATATTCTCATCATTTGATAATCCAAAAAAATATTAAAGTAACAACGATCACTAATCCAATTTTTACAAAATTACTTTTCTTGATGATATTTGCTAGTTTAGAGGTTTTGTTAAAATTTGATTTAAAAATACTAAAAAGACCAAGACATATAAAAATAGAATGGACATACCATACGTAGTTATATGTATTAACTGAATTTTCTTCGAATGACTCTCTAGCTAAAATTAATAAACTTAGATACAAGATATAAATAAATACTGCTGGCAGCAACACAGATAACCTTCCCTGCCTTGGTTCAACCTTAGCAAAATGAACACCTAAAATGAGAAGAGTAAAAATTGTTAAAGGTATTGAAACATTCCATTGCATTGCAGATTTAGAGGATTGTGAAGAGTAGTCAAATAATTTCGAGAGAGATAATCCAGATAATTGATTTCTACTCTTTTTTAAGGGCATCTTTAACTCACCAAATTCAGAAATAATATTAGGGCTAGAATCAAATATATTCTGGTAAATTGATCCATCTTCAAAATCCAATTGAACCGATGTGTTCGAGCTTTTTATGCTTAGCTTATCTGCAAGTACAATGGATGATAAATCTTCATCTTTAAGAAAAATAACGGCATTTTCTAGAGAACCTCCGTTCTTATCTTGAGCATATATAAATCCATCGCTTTCCATGAATGGAAGTATATTCTTTGGTTTAATTGATTCGATTTGCTCGTCAATAGTATCAATAGAAATTAATTCTTTTGAAAGTTCTTTTGTATAGGGTGCTATAAATAGGCTCAAAGATAATGTAATTAAAAAAAAGATTGCTGATTGAGGTATCAAATATTTTATAAGATCATTTTGCGACAAACCTCCAGAAAGATATCCATAAATTTCTCTGTCAGCGTAAAGTCTACTTATTGTAATAACTACGCCTAGAAAAAAAGATAGTGGTATGAGAAGTGTTATAAAATCAGGAAATCGTAATGCTATGATCTTATAAATTAAATTTGGTTCTAGCATGCCCTGTGATGCTTGTTCAAAATAACCAACAAATCTTGAACCAACCACTAAAAAGAAGAAGATTAAAAAAATTCCAAGTGTTGATTTAAGAACTTCGACATTCAAGCTTTTTGAAAGAATATTTCTTTTATCTATGCCTTGTGAACTATGATGCATTACAATATTTATCTTATCAGTAAATACCATAACAGGAGAACTTAAATGGCATATAAAGTTTTAAATAATATTTCATTAAAAGATGTTGCATCTTCGGGCTTATCTAAACTAAAAACAGACTTGTTAGTAATTGTTATTAACAAAAATACAAAAAGTGATTCATCTTTTAAAGAGATAAATAAAATTTCAAAAAACTATATTTCTAAAACGATATCTTCACATCTAAAGGATGCTGGTAGCAATGTTCTTCTTCCAAAAATTGATGGTATTGCGGCTGCAAATATATTGCTTGTTAATGGACTAGATTCATCAGCTCCAACTCACAAATGGTTAAGCATGTATCAATCAATTGCACACAAAGGTAATAGTCTTAAGTGTAAGGATATGTCAATAATGCCAGGCAATACATGTCCAACAAAAAAGGATGAGTTCTGGTTAATTGAAATGGTCGCAAAAACAATAGAATCAAATGTGTATATTTTTTCTGAAACAAAAAATAAAACTGCTTCTAAGCCAACGGTAAAAAAACTAACCATATTAACGTCTGGTCTTACCCCTTCTGCACTAACCAAGGCAAAACAAGCTGCTAAAACTGGTTATGCTATTGGTGAAGGTGTGAACACAGCCAAATATCTTGGAGATCTTCCTGCAAATCATTGCACTCCAAAAATAATAGAGAAAAAAGTCAAAGCTATGACAAAAGATTTTCCAAAATTAAAGATTAAGACATTTAATGAGCAACAAATGCAAAAGATGGGCATGGGATCATTTTTGAGTGTTTCCAGAGGCAGTATAGAGCCAGCAAGGATGATGGTTATTGAATATAAAGGTGGCAAAACTAATGAAAAACCAATTGCACTAGTAGGTAAAGGCGTTACTTTTGATACTGGAGGAGTTTCAATAAAACCAAGTCCTGCTATGGATGAAATGAAGTGGGACATGTGCGGAGCTGCAACTGTATTTGGAGTTATGTCTACCCTAGCAAGATTAAATGCAGATGTTAATGTGGTTGGTGTTATGGGTTGTGCTGAAAACATGTGCTCATCCACTGCCACTAAGCCTGGAGACGTTGTAACATCCATGTCAGGTCAAACTATAGAAATTCTTAATACTGATGCTGAAGGAAGATTAATACTTGCAGATTGTTTAACATATGTTGGAAAGTACAAACCTTCATATGTTATTGACATGGCTACGCTTACAGGAGCTGTTGTAATTGCTTTGGGAAGACATGCTAGTGGTGTGATGACTAATGACCAAC
>OCZA010000471.1_pt1 | contig 13856 bp, 8 predicted proteins | sample 1539021 | NCBI WGS metagenome assembly OCZA01 (sample SAMEA2619376, study PRJEB22493) | marine metagenome | biome: marine biome (ENVO:00000447); feature: surface water layer (ENVO:00002042); material: "saline water (ENVO:00002010), including plankton (ENVO:xxxxxxxx)" | depth 5 m | reverse complement strand
CTTTTTCTAATTCTGAATGATTTTTGATTACCTTATATGCTTCTTTCATATTTTCACCAGCAAAATTGTTTTTGATCATGTGCTCTATCAATTCAACAAGAGGGTCCCAGAAATTTTCAAAATTATATATAAAAATTGGTTTATTATGAAGGTTCAGCTGTTTCCAAGACAGAACTTCAAAAAATTCCTCTAGAGTGCCGATACCACCTGGAAGAATAAGAAAGGAGTCGGCAGAATTATACATTTCAATCTTTCTTTCATGCATAGTATTGACAATTTTCACATTATTTTCACTTACGTTTTTTCGTTCAATATTAATGAGGTGTTCAGTTATCACTCCTTTTACTTCACCACCCGCCTGAGTAGCACTTTTGGATAGTTCACCCATTAGGCCCATATCACCTCCACCATATATAATTTTTAATTTTTCTTGAGCTAGGAGTTTGCCAATTTTAGAGACTTCGTCATTGAAAGTTTTACTGATTTTATTTGAAGAGCTACAATAAACAGCAATTGATTTCATATTTAATTTACTAAATTACTTTTAATATTTGGTATACCTCTGTAATTCTTAAATCTACTAAAAAAAACATTTAAGCTATTAGGCAAAGCCAGTAGGGCAGGCGTAACAAACAAAGTTGCAATGGTGGCAAATGAAAGACCAAAAACGATTGCCCAAGCTAAAGGCTCAACGAAATAGCTTTCTGCACTTTTATAGCTTATTGTTCTGTCAAATACATCAACGCTTATCTGCAATGCTGAGGGAAGTAGACCAAACACAGTTGTTATCGTTGTTAAAAAAATAGGTCTTATCCGACTTTTAGCAGCGGCAATGATTGCAACAAATCGATCACTTTCGTTCTTTTTAATTTTTCTATAACTATCTATTAAAATAATATTGTTATTAACAACTATCCCAGTACACGCAACAATTCCAAGCCCAGTCATTACGCCGCTGAATGGAAGCTGTAATACGAGTAGTCCAACAAATACCCCTGTCGTAGAAAGTACAATTGAAAAAAGTACTAAAAATGTGTGATAGAAATTATTGAATAAAGATATCAAAATTATAAACATAAGCAGCAATGCTGCAGCAAATGCTGATAATATGAATACTTGAGAAGATCTTGAGTCTTCTGCTTCTCCTATAAGGTTAACTTTAACGTCAATTGGAAGATTAGCTTGCGTCAACCAGTATTTTATTTTTCTTATTTGATCAGCTGTTTTATACCCTTCAGCAGTATTTGCATCTACCATCAATATTCTTGAGGAATCTTTCCGGCCAATAGAAAATATTTTTTTATTGGGCTCTTTCTCTATGAATCTTGAAATTGGCACAGAGCCAAAGTCAGTTTGTATAAATAAGTTTTCAACCTCATCAAGCGAACGCATATCCTCTGGTAAAAATAATTTAATATCTATTTCTTCATTCTTATTAATTGGTCTTAATGCGCCAATCTTTGCACCAGTTGTTGCTAGATTGATAATAGAGCCAATTTGTTGAATTGATACGTTGTATTTTCCAGTTTGTTTTCTATCAACCTTATATTCCCATTCTACACCAGTTATAGGGTATTTTATTTCAATATCTTTTACTTCTTTTGAGTTCGCCAATTTGTCTTTTATTATTTCTGCAACCTGTCTTAAAACAAATTTATTTGCTGAGGAGATTTCGATCTCGATGTCTTTTGGACCAACAATTGCTGAACTATAAGTATTCCCTGAAATCCTAGCTTCGTATCCACTAATCTTACTTAATTCATCTTGTATATCTTGTAGTACCAGATCACTATCAGGTCTTTCATCTTCTGGAATTAAATCAATCCACAGCCTGCCAACTATATCAGTTGGACTTTGATCAAAAAGCCAAATCCGGTTTCTATTTATTGTATTTGCAACGTAGTTTCCAATATAAGGGTTAGCCTCTACAACTTCTACGACTTCTTTTATATATTCGGCTGTTTCTGTGGGAGAGAAATTTCCTCGCGCCATAACTTCAACTCGAGCGTTTGTTGCTTTATCGTTAGGAAAGAAAATAACACCATTATTATATTGGCTATAGATGAAAATAACCGACAGAAATGTGAAAATAGTTAAAAGCAAAACTATCAATGGACTTCTTATTGCTCTTGATACACTTCTTTCATAGACTCTGAGAAAATATCCTTCTTTTCTTTTGTTCTCATCAGACATTTGGGCCGTTTTTCTCTCTATCATTGATCCCATTGCTGGTAGGAAAATAAGAGAAACCACTAATGATGTTGATAGCACAACAATTACAGTCAATGGAATTACTCTTAGCCATTGACCAAGCATGTCAGGCCAAAATAATAATGGAAAGAAAGCTGCAATTGTTGTTAGTGAAGAAGCTACAATTGGCCAAAACATAGTATGAGAGGAATTAATATATGAATCTCTTCGACGAACTCCACGTTCTTGTTCTGAGCGCGCATATTCAGTTATCACAATTGGTCCATCTACTAGTAGTCCAACTGACAAGATGAGCCCAAAAACAGTCATTAAATTATAAGTCAGTCCCATAGAGTCCAGAATTAAGATGGAAAATAAGTATGTAGTTGGAATTGAGAGTCCCACAATAGTGCCACTTCTTATGCCTAGTGCCGCTATGACAATAATCATTACAAGAATGACTGCAGTTATGACTGTATTTTCTGAGGATTCAATTCTTTGCTCAACTTGCTCAGATTCATCGTCTATTATTTGTGTTTTGATATCAGGATGAAATTTTCCATCATTAATTCTAAGTACCTTTTTAACTGAATTATATGTATCAATAATATTGGTCCCAGCTTTTCTTGATATTTGCATGTTTAATGCAGTTTTACCGTTAACAATTACAATATTTTTTTTATCGTCATATGTTCTCTTAATTTCTGAAATATCATCAAGTTTTAATATAAATCCTTTATCCATTTTAATAGGGAGTTCACCTATTTCCCTATAGTTTTCATAAAGACCAGGAATTTTTATTGAATAGTTAGCATCATCACTGACAAGTGTTCCAGCGGGTACAATATTATTATATTTTCTTAACGCCCCATAAACATCTGCAACATCAAGTTCATATTTGCGAAGAAGGGATGGATCGAGGGTAACTTTGACAATTTCGTCTCTTTTACCAACAATATCTACCTCAGTTACATTATTAATTTTTTCTAGCTGGTCTTTATAAGCGTTTGCAGTTTTTTCTAAAATATCATAGGGAACGTCACCATAAATACCAACATAAATATTTGAAAACATTGATGAATCATATTCTTTTACTTCAATAATTTCCATTTCTGCAGGAAGTTCTTCAGATGCGTCAGTAATTGTATTTCTTATGAGCTTAGATAAATTTTGAATTTTAGTATTAAGTTCAAAGGCAATCATGAAAGAGGCAATATTATCTTTTGATATTGAAACAATTTCATCAATATCCTGAAGCGACATCAATTTTCTCTCAAGCGGTTCGGTTATAAGTTTTTCTATTTCGCTTGATGACATTCCTTTGTATTCAACAATCAATGCTACTGTTTTAAGATCAATTTCTGGCATTTCTTCCTTTGGAAAAGTCACATAAGAAAGTACACCAAGCAAAACAATCATTAACAAGATTGTTGATATTGTTTTTTTTCTGAAAAGAATAGATGCTAGAATATTACGAAGCATTTTTTGTGGTAAATGAAAAAAGTTTACTATTATTTACATAACTGCGTACGTGTGAAGGCAAAATAAGCAAGCAAGGTGTGACGATTAATGTCAATATTGCTGAAAAACTCAAACCGTATACAATGCATTGTGCAAGCGATGTCCAAAAACCACTCACGTTTGAATCATACTCTATTGTTCTTGCTATTGGATCGATGCTATAATTCAATGCCAAAGGAATTAATCCCAGCATAGTTGTAATTGTAGTTAGAAAGATAGGCCTTAATCTTTGTGCGCATGCTTTAAGAACATTATTATAGACATCGTCCTTATTTTTGTTACTAACGAAATTGTATGCATCAATTAGAATAATATTATTATTAACAACAATTCCTGCCAATGAAACAATTCCAATACCATGTAATATAGCAGAGAATGCCTGATCAAATACTAGTAGTCCTAAATATACGCCTGCGGTACTTATTATAACCGCGGTAAGAATTATAAAGCATTGATAGAAACTATTGAATTGGGTTACTAGTAATGCTGCCATTATCAATACAGAAATTATAAATGCCTGTACGATAAATTTCATGGAGTCATTTTGCTCTTCATTTTCGCCTCCATAAGCAATGTCAACATTTGGTGGAAATGCTTGATCATCTGCCCAGCTACTTAACTTCTCCACAACTTCACCGGTTGAAGTGCCCTCAGTCACGTTTGCTTTAATGTACATAGCATTTCTTGCGTCCCATCTTCTAATAAAACTAACATTTTGCTTTGGCTTCTTCGTAAGGAAATTGCTAATAGGAACTTTACCAACAGACGATTCAATCATTACATTGTCAAGTTGATCAATTGATCTATCGCTTTCAGGGTACCTTACGTAGATCTCTAATTCTTCATCAATGTCATTTGGCCTATACTTGCCGATCATTATTCCTTCAGTGACCAATTTAATTGCCGTACCAATAGTAAAAATATCAACGCCAAATTGTGCAGCTTTTGGTTTATCAATGGTCAGCTCCCAATCTACTAATGGAATAGGTAGAGTATCCTCAATGCTTATTAACTCATCAAGATTGTCAATATAGTCTCTTAACGACTTAGTCACTGGAACCAAAATGTCACTCGTTGGTCCAGTTATTCTTATTTCTAAATCTTTGCCTACAGGTGGCCCGCCTGTTTCTTCAATGACTTCATACTTAATGCCGCTAATATTACTAAGTTCATTTCTTAAATCGTCCATTATTTTATGTCCATTTTTCCTTTTGCCTCGCTCAATGAACTCAAAGTAAGCTGTTGCAATTAAATCTTCAGAAGATCCACCGCCTGAAGGCCCAACACTACTAAATTGCCCAGTCTGTAAAAAATAACTTTTGATGCCGTACTGATTTATCATCGCATCTTCCACTTCTTGCGCTAGATCATTTACCTCCTCGACAGATAAGTTTCCTCTTGCGTAGACTTTGACAACTCCAAAGTAAGGGTCATTAGAAGTAAAAAATACCATACCTTTACCGAAGTTTGAGTAAGTTGCTATAATGCCAAAAATAACAAAAAATATTAACGATAGGGTAATAATGGGTCTTTTAATGACGTAGCTTAATATATTTACATATTTTCCTACATATCCGGTTAGTTCTTTGAGATTGATTCCTTGATCAGAACCAAGGCTACGATAAACATCAGCTGATGCATTTGAAGGCTTGCCAAATACACTTCCTATTACCGGAACAAACATTAAGCTAAAAACCAATGCGATAGACAAGACAATAAAGATTGTGAGTGGAAGTACGGACATAAACTGACCAGATACACCGGGCCAGAAGAAAAGTGGGGCAAATACGGCTAGGGTTGTTGCAGATGAAGCAACTATAGGCCAGAACATTCTTTTTGCTGAATAGACATATGCCTCCTGCTTACTAAATCCTTCAAGCATTTTTCTATCAGCTAACTCAACCACTACAAGAGAGCCATCAATAAGCATTCCTAATGCAACTAATATGCCAAACATGACCATGAAGTTATAATTGTAGCCCAGTGCGTACATAACGAATATTGTAATTAAGATTGAAACTGGAATACCTGAACCAACTATTAAAGAGGATCTGATTCCAAGGGCAATCATAGTGACTAATAAAACTACTACTGTAGCTAAAATAATATTACCTTGAAGCGAGTCGACGTTATCTGAAATATAACTTCGAGTATCCATGACATAATTAAAACTTACATCTGAGGAAACTTTAGATTTATATTTATCAACAATTCTCTCAACCTCATCTATAGTCTCAATAACATTTTCACCTCTAGCTTTTTTAATAAGAAGAGAAACGCCAATTTCGCCATTAACTTTAGTATAGTTTTCTCTATCTCTAAAATTTCTCTTTAATTCAGAAATATCAGATAATAATACGGAGCTGTTATCTGTTGATCTTATTGGCAGTTCATAAACATCTCTTGCAGTTTCAAATAAACCTGGAACATTTACAGAGAATTGACCCTGAGCAGTTTTAATTTCACCCGCTGTTACTACTTGATTATTATTTGCAACTGAGCTTATTATTTCCATGAAGGACATATTATAACTCTCAAGCTGGGTTCTATTAATTACAGCTTCAAGTTGTTCTTTTCTTCCACCAACCATTTCTGCTTCAAATATTGCAGGAATTAGCTCAACATCTTTTTTTATTTCACGAGCAAGGTCCAATATAAATCTCTCTGAGGCTGATTTTGAGCTTATTGAAAGTATAATTGTTGGATCTTCAGTAACTGATACTTCCCTCACCATCGGATCGTTCGCTTCGTCAGGGAACTTAACTTTTGCGTCATTAACAGCATCTCTAACCTTGTCTAGAGATTTCTTCATAGTTTCAGCAGCATCAAATTTGACAATAACGGCAGCAAAATTTTCAAGAGCAAAGCCCTGAAGTTCATCAATGCCTTCGATACTTCTCACCTCATCTTCTATTGGTTTAAGCAGAAGTCTCTCAGCATCTTCTGGTGATATGCCAGGAAGTGAAACGCCTACATAAACTACTGGTATTGTAATTTCTGGTCTGTTCTCAATTGGAATATTCATTCTTCCAATAATCCCAGCAAAAATAAGCACTAATAGAAGTGCAAGAGCTGTTCTTTTTCTATCAACTAAGAAATCTACCACTTAAACTAAATCTCACTCAATTGAACGTTAACATTTTGGCCGTTTATTACATATTCTTGACCTACAGTTATAATAGTCACTTCATCCGGCAATCCTGATACCCATAAGCCATCAAGCCCATCTTCTATGATTTGAATAAGAAGAAATTTAACTATTTCATTTTCAACTATTTTTATTCCCAATTCGCCTTCATCATTCAGTGATAGTAAATAAGATGGTATTAGGTGGGCTTTAACTTTATTCAATGGCACCCTCATCTCTGCAGTAAGTCCTTCAAGAATATTTCCATCTTTATTTAGTACTGTTGCTTCTACCTTGTATGTACGTGTGCTTGGATTAGCACTTTTGCTAATGAAGTTAATTTTCCCTTCAATAGTCTCTCCATTCAACATCTTGACACTTACTTTTTGATCAATTGACAATTGTGCAACATTCTTTTCTGTAACTTCACCTGTTACTTTCATCGGATCAAGTTGCATTATTTTTGCACATGGGGTTGCAGGAGTAATTAAATCACCGACTTCAACAAAAACATCTTCAACATATCCATCAAATGGAGCAACAACTCTAATGTTATCAAGTTCATTTTGCGCCATCTCAACTCGTGCTATAGCAGATTTCAGAGCAGCCTCAGCTGTGGCTACAGCATTTTCTGATCTGTAACCCTCATTTGCAAGTGTTTGGATTGCGTCAAATTGTAATTGAGCTTTATTTTTGTTTGCGTTCGCTTCATTTAATCCAGCTAGTCTGTTTTCTTTATCGAGTAAACAAATGAGCTCACCTGCTGTCACGTTTTGTCCTGGATTTATTACCATTGAAATATTAGAGGACGTTTTTGGCTTAATCATAACAACTTTATCTGCCTCAGTTCTTCCACGTACTGTGAGATAATATGTTTTATCTTGGGATGAAAATTCACTGGCCCTGACAGTGATCTTCTCAACTGTTTCACTATTCGCTATTATTTCAGATGAGCTAGTTTCGTCTGAAGAAAACAAGCCCGAAACTATCCACGCAAAAACAAGAATAAATATTACAATTGCTGAGACGATATTGATTGGGATTTTTTTAAACATACTAATTCAGCTTTCCTCTATTTTTTTCCATATAATTTAAACCACTTTCAATTAGGGCTGTTGCCAGGCCTCTAATAAAGGCAACAGATTTTTCATTTCTAAGAGCCTGAAGATCTGATGGAACTGGACCGTCATATTTAAATTGTTCCAGTTTCTGCCTTAGAAATAAAACTCTTTCATTTAATACTGTGTCTAAAGTTTCTTGAGGCAGATATTTTGCAAATAATAAAAGTAAAAAGAATTCTGATTTGATTTGATCACCAAAATTGCCTGAACGTATATAGGCTGAGGCATCTCCTAATAAATTATCCTTCATTAAGTCCTTTCCTTTTTTAGTGATTGTATAAACTTTTTTATCTGGCTTTTTGCTTTGAGATAATTGCTTACATGAAACATATTTTTCATCCTGGAGTTTATTTAAAGTTGGATAAATAGTTCCAAAGCTTAAGCTGTAAAAATCTGATAAAGGGCCTTCAAACATTTGTTTAATTTCATAACCTGATCTTGGGCCCAAAGAAAGTAAGCCTAAACATAAAGTATCTTTTTGCATATTAATTAACCTCTAAATTTTCAAAATTAAGTAATCCTGCTAAATACATAATTTGAGTTTTAACTATTTCCCTATCTTTCTGCTTGTTGAAATAATTAATCTCTGAGTTGAGCAGTGCTTGCCTTGCAATTAAAACATCAAGAACACTTCTTTCACCAACTTCTTGCTCAATCACAGTACCTTTATATGCAGTTTGATTGGCATTATACGTTAGCTCAGCAGCTTTTATCGTTTGTTCTGAAATTTTATATTTGTCCCAGATATTTTCTGAGAGAATAACAGTTTCATTTTGCGTTTTCTGTAAAAGTATTAACTGCGTATTTTTAACTTCTTTTGCCTTGCGGACATTAGATAGCGATTTTCCAGCCGTAAAGATTGGCCAATTAAGAGTGGCTTTAATTTCTTCATTTGTGAGCTCATCTATCTCTGCTGAAAATTCATCTAATTCAGATTTAGTAGCAGTAAGACTTAGTTGAGGATAATATGCTGAACGTGCTACTCCTACATTAGCATTCATTATTTTCAAATTTACTTCCGCCATCCTTATTGAGTAATTATTAGCGATTAATATTTCTTTAAATTCACTAAATGAGCTTGGTATGTCAGCATTAATTTCTGAAAATATTAAATTTTTTGCATCAACACCAACTAAGTCAAAGAATGAATTTTTTAAATTTTTAAGAATTATTTCAGAATCTAATAAATCAATCTTTGCATTATTTAAGAAAGCCTCGGCCTGAGCAACATCAGTTTTGGAGGTGAGGCCAACTTCGTATTCTTTGATTGTTGCATTTGATCTTTCTGCAACAGACTCAAGATTGTCCTTGTACGACTTAACTGATTTTTCAGCAATAAGGACATTATAGTAGGCTTCAATCGTCTCTAAAATTATGTCCTGAGTAACTTTCTTCTCATTAAGTCTTTTCAGATTTAGAGATTCTTTTGTCGAAATTGAATTGTAAAAGCGACTAAAACCACTGAATAAATTTTGAGATAAGATTATTGATTTACTGCTTGGAGCTAATTCGTAATCACTCCCTATAATTCCTGATTGAGTTTTAAGGCTTGAGTATTCATTTTCTGATATATTGGCGTTAAGACTAATTGAAGGTAAGTAATTTGATTTTGATTGGAAATAATCTTCTTCAGCAATATCTACTGAATTAGCTTCCATTTTAAGCAGCAGGTTATTTGCCAAAGATTCACTAATTGCATCATTTAGACTCAATGCTCCAGCACTACTCGTTGATAATAAAGTCATTATGATCGCAAAATACTTAAAAAATCTCATATAAAAATCCATTATAAAAAGGGTATCTATATCAGGTTGATATATATAATCAATACCTATATCAAAGTGATATATTGGTAATTAGCTATATTTCAAGTAGTATGTATTTATTGTTAAATAATTGAAAAATAACAACTTTATGAAAATAAAGAATAAATCATTCAAAGATAAAAATAAGAAATGGCTTAAAAGGCATGTAGATGATGAATTTGTGCAGAAGTCTATTAGTGATAACTATAGATCCAGGGCTGCATACAAGTTAGTTGAAATTATTGAGAAATATAAAATTTTAAATGAGGCTAAAAATGTAATTGATCTTGGTTCAGCGCCTGGAAGTTGGTGCCAAGTACTTAAAAATCATGGGAAAAGTCTAAATTCAATAATTGCTGTAGATATCCTGGAAATGGAAGAAATTAAAGGCGTTACTTTTTATAGATCAGACTTTTTATCTCCCGAATTCGAAAAAATCTCTAAAACTATAGGTGAATTTGATCTAGTGCTTTCTGATATCTCGCCCAACTTGTCAGGCAATAAAGTGTCTGATTTTCTTCTTTCCAAGGATTTAGTTGAGAATGCATTAAGTTATTCACTTCAGAATCTTAATACTAATGGCCATTTTGTGGCTAAGTATTTCAGAACAGGTGATATTTCAGATGTACTCACTATATGTAAAAGGAATTTTCATAAAGTTACTTCATTTAAGCCAAAATCAAGTAGGAAAAATTCAAGTGAAATTTATTTAGTTTGCCTTAGAAAAAAATAACACCTTGATTGACATAATTTGTTAAATAATTTAATCATCAGAGATGGAGCGCTCCACTATTCAGAAATCCCTTTCATTTGATGATGTTTTAATAAAGCCTGCGCGCTCATCTATTCTGCCAACTGAGGTCCAATCTCATACATCTATAACCTCAAATATTAAACTTGGTATACCATTAATCTCCTCGGCAATGGACACTGTCACAGAATATAAGTTAGCTATCGCTATTGCTCAATCTGGTGGGCTAGGGATACTCCATAAAAATATGCCTATAGACGATCAAGCACAAAATGTTGCAAAAGTAAAAAAGTTTGAAACTGGCATGGTAATTGATCCTGTAACCATAGCACCTGAAGCCACTCTATCAGATGCTTTAGATCTAATGAAAGAGCATCAGATTTCTGGTGTCCCTGTAGTAGATAGTAACGATAAATTGCTTGGTATTTTAACGAATAGGGATGTGCGTTTCGCAACTAATATGTCTCAAAAAATTAGTGAGTTAATGACAAGTGAAAATTTGATTACTGTAAAAGAGGGAATCTCTAGTGACGATGCCCAAAAATTACTTCATGCTCATAGAATTGAAAAACTAATCGTTGTTGACGATAATAGAAAGTGCATTGGCTTAATCACAGTGAAAGATATCGAAAAAAGTCAATTGAACCCTCACGCATCTAAGGATGCCAAAGGTAGGCTGATAGTAGGTTCTGCAATAGGCGTTGGAATAGAAGCAATTAATAGAGCTGAGCGTTTAGTTGATGCTGGTGTAGATGTGTTAGTAATAGATACTGCCCATGGCCACTCAGAAAAAGTCATTTCTACTCTTGAGGAAATTAAATCTCATTTTTCCATTGATGTAGTTGTTGGCAATGTAGCTACAAAAGAAGCTACAGCAGAATTAATTGATAAAGGCGCAGATTGTATAAAAGTTGGCATAGGTCCAGGGTCAATTTGTACTACTAGGGTGGTTGCTGGAATAGGGGTCCCTCAATTCTCAGCAATTTTGGATTGTGCTGAAATTGCAAACAAAAAAAATATTCCGGTTATTGCTGATGGAGGTATAAAATATTCTGGAGATATTGCAAAAGCGCTAGGCGCAGGAGCTAACGCAGTTATGATAGGATCATTATTTGCAGGAACTGACGAGTCACCAGGTGAAGTCTACTTATTTAAAGGTAGAAGTTATAAATCATATCGTGGAATGGGTTCCTTGGGCGCAATGGCGCGAGGGTCTGCAGATAGATATTTTCAAGAGGAAATTACAGAAAGCAATAAACATGTACCTGAAGGAATTGAAGGAAGAGTGCCTTACAAAGGTCCAATAGCACCAATAATATACCAGCTCGTTGGCGGCCTGAAAGCATCAATGGGCTACACAGGCTCAAAAGATATAATGCAATTTAAAAAGAATGTTCAGTTTATTGAAATCACAGGAGCAGGATTAAAAGAGAGTCATGTGCATGATGTTGATATTACTCGTGAGTCACCAAATTATCCAACCAACATTTAAGTTGATGAAATATTTTATAATTTTAACTCTTTTTTTATACTCATCGCATTCTTGGTCAGCGTCAAATTTTTATGATAATGCTCTAGAGAATTTCAACGAAACTAAATACGAAACAGCCATTAAATATTTAGAAAAGGAAATTGTTTTTAACCCCAAATCATCAGAATCGTTTGTTTTGTTAGGTAAATCTTACGAAAAAATTGACGATTTAACCACTGCTAATAAATATTATAATATTGCGTTCACATTAGTGCCGCACAATTTAGAGCTTAATTTTCTTTTAGGAAAGACTGCGTATAACTTGGGTAACATAGAAGATTATGCTGAATTTATTTCTAATTTAGAAATCCTTTGTGATAAAGACTGTGAAGAAATTGATAATCTAAAATTACTGGCTGAGTAGTATGATTTATATTGTAGACTTCGGCTCTCAGGTAACTCAATTAATCGCAAGAAGGGTTCGAGAAGCCAGCGTTTATTGTGAAATTGTAAGTAATAAGAACCTGTTGCATAAAATTAAGGATACGAAGCCAACTGGAATTATATTTTCAGGAGGACCTGCAAGTGTTCATAAGTCGCGTACACCAAAAATTGATAAGAAAATCTTTTCGCTAAATATTCCAATTCTAGGAATTTGTTACGGAATGCAACTTATAGTTCATCAACTTGGAGGTAGGGTTGAAATATCAAAGGAACGCGAATTTGGCAAAACATTAATTACGCACACTCATAAAAGCAAGCTCTTTCAAAACATTAAGTTAAAAAATAAGCAACATTATGTATGGATGAGTCATGGTGACAAGGCGATTAAATTGCCTAATGATTTTACAACCATAGCGAAAAGTAAAAACTCTAAATTTGTGGGCATAGAAAATAAAAAACTAAATATTTACGGTCTTCAATTTCATCCTGAAGTTGTTCACACACATCAAGGTGAAAAGATAATCAAGAACTTCATAATCAATATATGCAAAACTAAACCTACATGGAGCATGCAAAACTATCTTAAAACTCAAGTTGCCAAAATAAAGATTAAGGTTGAAAAAAACCATGTCATTTGCGGTTTATCTGGAGGAGTTGACAGTATGGTGACTGCAGCAATAATTTCAAAAGCAATTAATAAACAATTAACATGTATCTATGTCGATACTGGCTTAATGAGGTTGAATGAAACTGAGGAAGTTCAAAATTTGTTCAAAAAGCATTTTAAATCAAAGCTTATTACAGTTAATGCCAAGAATAGATTCTTCACTTCCCTTAAAGGAGTATCTGATCCAGAAAAAAAACGTAAAATTATTGGCAATTTATTTATTAAAATATTTAACGCTGAGTCTAGCAAAATCTCTAAAGCAAAATTTTTAGCTCAAGGCACGATCTACCCAGACATAATAGAGAGTCAAAGTTTTCATGGGGGGCCAACTTCAGTAATCAAGTCACATCACAATGTTGGAGGCCTGCCTAAAGAAATGAAACTGGGTCTTGTCGAACCTTTACAAGAGTTATTTAAGGATGAAGTTCGTAGACTCGGTAAAGAGCTAAAATTACCTAAAGAATTTATTCAAAGACACCCATTTCCAGGTCCTGGATTAGGAATTCGAGTATTAAGTGACATTACAATAGATAAAGTGCGAATGTTACAACATGCAGATAAAATTTATATTGATGAGATTAAAGCAGCAAATTTATACAATGAAATCTGGCAAGCTTTTGCAGTTCTATTGCCTGTCCGAACTGTTGGAGTAATGGGTGATCAAAGGTCATATGAGTTTGTTTGTGGCTTGAGAGCTGTAACTTCTGTAGATGGCATGACGGCTGATTTCTATCCTTTCAGTGGTGAATTTTTAAGCAA
>OCZA010000467.1_pt1 | contig 13906 bp, 14 predicted proteins | sample 1539021 | NCBI WGS metagenome assembly OCZA01 (sample SAMEA2619376, study PRJEB22493) | marine metagenome | biome: marine biome (ENVO:00000447); feature: surface water layer (ENVO:00002042); material: "saline water (ENVO:00002010), including plankton (ENVO:xxxxxxxx)" | depth 5 m | reverse complement strand
AGAAAAGTAATTAAAGCAACACTTAAAGCAAACCATCTTACTTCTTTACCCTCTCCTTTATCGGGGAAAAAAGGTATCAGAAATGCGCATCCAATAGGGAAAAGAATAGATACTGAGAGCCAAGGGAAATTAGATATACCTCCACCCAATGTTCCTATTGTATGTAGTGCAAAATGTGTAAAAAAATAGCTGCTCAAATGAATAAGAAAATGATCTTAAACAAATTCTAGAAATTATCTAGATTTTTTCATCCCATGGACAGTGAAGACACACATTTGTTATTAAGTTACTTGGGGTGATTGGAAACCAAATATTGCTACCAACAAAATCACTCCTCCAAAAACTATCAGAGCATAAAATTGAGCTCTACCGGTTTCAAAATACTTTAAGCCCTCTCCACTTCCCAATGTTACAAGTCCAGTAAGATTTACCACTCCATCAACAACTTTGGAATCTACTTCTAAAACTTCTTTTGCAAGTTTTCTACTACCTTTCACAAAAAGCTTTTCATTAATATCGTCTAAATACCATTTATTTGATAAAAACTTATTAACAGATGGAAATCTTTGTGCAAATAATATTGATAAGTTTATTTTCTTAGCAAAATAAGCTTGATAAGCAATAGTTATACCTATTGAGGCAATAAAAACGGAGGCAATAGCTAGAGGTAAAAATTCTTTTAATTCAAAGGACTCTAAAGCAATCAATGCTTCTTCGGGATCTAATAAGTTTGCAAATTTACTATCCCAAGGAAATCCCATAAACCCAATTATTACTGAAGGTACTGCTAGAAAAACCAATGGGAATGTCATTGACCAAGGAGACTCATGGAGTGAACCATGTTCTTCTTCATGTTCTTCTTCTATATTAATTTCAGAAGCTAATAAAAGTTCTTTTTGTAATTCCTTATCTTCACCTCTAAAATCTCCTTCAAAAGTTAAAAAATAAAGTCTAAACATATAAAAGGCTGTCATTCCAGCTGTTAAAAATCCCACAAACCAAAAAGCTGGAAATGAGATAAAGGCGTTTCCCAATATTTCATCTTTACTCCAAAATCCAGCTAATGGAGGAATACCACTTATTGCTACGCAACCTATTAAGAAAGTCGTAGAAGTAAAGGGCATTTTTTTTCTTAAACCTCCCATCAACCTCATATCTTGCGCAAGTACAGGTTGATGACCAACCACTTCTTCCATCGCATGAATTACTGAGCCAGACCCTAAAAACAACATTGCTTTGAAGCAAGCATGTGTTATTAAGTGAAAAATTCCTGCTACTGGAGCACCACAACCCATCGCAAGCATCATATAACCGAGCTGAGAAACCGTACTATATGCCAAACCTTTTTTGAGATCCATCTGGGTTAAGGCTATAGACGCTCCTAAGAAACATGTAATAGTGCCAACTAAAGCAATAATAAATTGAATTGAAGGGAATAAAGAGTATAGAGGTTGGAGCCTTGCTACTAAGAATATTCCAGCAGCAACCATCGTCGCTGCATGAATAAGAGCTGAAATAGGGGTTGGTCCTTCCATAGCGTCTGGTAGCCATACATGAAGAGGAAATTGAGCAGATTTTGCCATAGGTCCTAAGAAGACTAAAAAACAAAGTAATAATGCAGCCCAGACTGGCAATGAATTCTCTGAAACTGACTGTGATACTCCTAAGGCAATTTCATTAAAGTCAAAGCTTTTTGTAGCCCAAAATAGACCCAAAATTCCCAGTAATAATCCAAAGTCTCCAACTCTATTTACAACAAAAGCTTTTTGAGCAGCATTTGCTGCACCATCTCTGTCGTACCAGAAACCAACTAATAAGTATGAACACATTCCTACTAATTCCCAAAAAACGTATATTTCTAATAAGTTTGGGCTAATAATTAATCCCATCATCGAACTACTGAAAAGTGCTAGATATGTAAAAAATCTTACGTAACCTTTGTCATGAGCCATATAACCATGAGAGTAAATCATGACTAATAAAGTAATAGTGGTTACCAATGTGAGCATTACGCTGCCTAATGGGTCGAGAACAAATCCCATTGGTATTGTGAAATCTCCTGCACTTGCCCAAACAAATAATTTTTCTACTGATTGGTAACCATTGATTTGCTCAATTAATGTTTTATAACTGATTACAGCAGAAACTCCAACGAACGACAAAAGACTGATAGAAACAATTTCTCTAGAATTATTGATTTTTTTATTCGCACATATTAAACCCAAACCAGAAAACACCGCTCCAATAAGTGGAAAGACAGGAATCAACCAGGCAATTTCTGAAGCTTGAGGCATATTTAATAATATTTATACATTAATACTAAACTGCTAATTGAAAATTTTAGACATAAAAGATGAATTAAATGTTGTAACAGCAATATTTATATATTTATGAGACCACCAGATTATTGCAATGGCTATTAATATCCCAATTTGTGATAATTTAAAAAATTCTTTTAGTTTAATTTGCTGTCTTCCATCAAATATTGCGACAAATGGGATTATTGAGGTACTTTCTTTGTACTTATAAAATTCTTCACCAAATTTAATTTCTAATCTTTTATCACCATGCCATATTGCAAAAAGATGATGCAAAATTAGCCCTATCGAAGTTATGAATGTAAAAGATGTCCCAATCCATAATGTATGAGCTAAACACCAAATAATTTGGCCAAATGCTTGCGGATGTCTTGTTATTCGCATTATTCCAGTGCCATATATCCTAACTTGAGGTTTTAAAACTGAAGGAATTTCTAATAAATTATATGTTGCAGGATATAGAAATAAGAAACTGATAGCAGTTAAAATCCAAACCAACAAAAATACATAGTGATTACCCTGAAAATTCCATAATCTAATGCCATCGTATCTATGAGCTAAAAAATAACTAATTAAAATCACTGCAGATGGCAAACTTAAAGAAACAAAGAGCAATCTCCATAATCTTGGTCCCATAAATCCTTCTGCTCTACTTCTTAAAGCAGCACCTCCGCTATGAATAACAGCAAAAATTAATATTAATACCAAAATTAACAAAGAAGTTTTGTGAGTCTCCATATAATTTCAAAATACAAGTTATTTATTATTAACAATAATACCCTTAGGTATTAGAATTAAAATTAAATTGTAGGCATAAATATAATGCCAGAATTACCTTTTACTCTTGACCAATTAAGAATATTAAAAGCTATTGCAGCTCAAGGAAGTTTTAAAAAGGCTGCTGATTTACTTTATGTGACTCAACCAGCTGTCAGTTTACAAATTCAAAATTTAGAAAAACAACTTGAAATAACAATTTTTGATAGAGGTGGTAGAAAAGCACTTTTAACTGAAGGAGGTAAGCTTTTACTTGAATATTGCGAAAGAATCCTTAATCAATGTGATGAGGCTTGCAAAGCTATTGAAGACTTAAATAGTTTAAAAGGTGGAACACTCATAATTGGAGCTAGTCAAACTACCGGTACCTACTTAATGCCAAGAATGATAGGGCTTTTTCGTCAAAAATATCCTGATGTATCTGTCCAACTACAGGTTCACAGTACTAGAAGAACAGGTTGGAGCGTTGCGAATGGTCAAATTGATTTAGCAATAATTGGAGGTCAATTGCCAAGCGATCTAGAAAACTTGTTACAAGTAATTCCATATGCAACTGATGAATTAGCTCTTGTATTGCCACCAAAACACCCACTTGCCAACAAGAAAGAACTGATGAAAGAAGATTTATACAAACTAAATTTCGTCACATTAGATTCTCAATCAACAACCAGAAAAGTTGTTGATAAACTTTTAAAGGATTCTGGTCTTGATATTCAAAGATTAAAAATAGAAATGGAGTTAAATTCTCTTGAAGCAATTAAAAATGCAGTTCAATCTGGTCTTGGTGTTTCTTTTTTACCTGTTGTTTCTATTGAGAGAGAATTAGCAGGTGGGTCAATTCACAAACCCCATTTAGCTGATTTAGAGGTAAAAAGGGAGTTAAAATTAATTACAAATCCATCAAGATACACATCTAGAGCATCAGAAGTTTTTAAAAAATATATATTGCCTCAATTTGCAAGCTCTGAAAGCCCATTAAGGCAACTTAACTCAATCTAAAATTGAATAGCTTCCTTATTGATTCCCACCCCTCCATCTTCAGCTTGTCCATCTCCTTTGATAATAAATTTGTTCTCATTTACATCAGTCTGATAAACACACTTAACAATAGGCTTATCTCTTATTGACCCTATGTAAGCAAAAGTATTCATTCTTTGCTTACATTCTCTAACATCCTCATTACTTATAGCTCCTTGTTTTTGTAACACTGTCCAATTCTCCCTTCGAATAACGCAACCAGGTTGCAGTGCCGGTTGTGTTACAAAACTAGTTGAAGGATTAAGTGTTGTATACATTTCTACATCAATCACAAAAGCACTTGCTCCCCATTGCCTACAAAATTCAGGGTCTGGAACGGCCATGTCTAATTGCTGTTGACTAGCTATATTGCCCTGCCCTCCATCTGTTGTACTGGTAATGGCGCTCCCTATACCTACCCCTAGTATCAAAACGCCAGCAAGTACAGCAATCGTTCCGGTGCTGAAATTATTTTTTTGTCCAGAGTTAGAAGGAGATATTCGTCTATCCCGCTGTGTATAATTATCGCGATCCCTTGAGGAGTAAGAATTTTTGCCAGGGTCTCTTCTTGGACCCCTATTAGGATATTTATTCACAGTACTTCTTTTGTCTTAGGTAAACCCATTGAATAATTCATGACTCTACATTCGGGGTTATAGCTTAGTAATCCATTTTGAAGCAAATATTTGATTAAACCTTCAACTTCTGATCCTATTTTACGAAGTTCATAGTCATCTAAACTTTTTCCGGCTCTTTCTTGAACAAGTTCAGTAAATTTTTGATTTACTTTTTTTAAGGAGTCTTCATTCCAAATGAATTCATTATCAGGATCTAAGTCGAGAGTTAATTTATTAGGATGGAATATTAAATCGTTATTAACCACATCAGCAGTAAATATTCTTACATGCCTAGTGGTTGACTTTAAAAGCATTTTTTCCATAATCTGAAAAATAATCAACAAAAAAAACAATTATGTCTTAACTTTAGGATAGCTTCTTAGTAAGTGTTAACTTATTTTTTGATTTTATAATGCGTGTTGTAATTGCAGGTGCAGGTTTAGCAGGTTTATCTTGCGCTAAATATCTTGTTGATAATGGTCACATTCCCATTGTTTTAGAAGCCAGAGATGTACTTGGCGGTAAGGTTGCTGCTTGGAAGGACGAAGATGGAGATTGGTATGAGACAGGTTTACACATATTTTTTGGTGCTTATCCAAATATGCTTCAACTTTTCAAAGAATTAGATATAGAAGACAGACTTCAATGGAAAAGTCATTCAATGATTTTCAATCAACCTTCTGAGCCTGGTACTTACAGTAGATTTGATTTCCCTGACATACCTGCTCCTGCAAATGGAGTAACAGCAATTCTTAGTAACAATGATATGCTTTCATGGAATGAAAAGATTTTATTTGGCTTAGGTTTAGTTCCTGCAATGTTAAGAGGACAAAAATATCTTGATAAATGTGATTCAAAATCATGGACAGAATGGTTAAAAGAACACAATATTCCTGAGAGAGTTAATGATGAAGTTTTTATCGCTATGAGTAAAGCGCTTAATTTTATTGGACCTGATGAAATCTCATCAACAGTTTTATTAACAGCACTTAATAGATTTTTACAAGAAAAAAACGGTTCAAAAATGGCTTTCCTTGATGGAGCTCCACCAGAAAGACTTTGCCAACCAATGGTTGATTATATAACTGAGAGAGGAGGCGAGGTTCATATGAATAGTCCTCTAAGAAAAATAGACCTAAATGAGGATAGCACTGTAAAAAGTTTTACAATTGCCCCTTTAGACTCAGATGAAAAGAAAAAAGTGATTACAGCAGATGCCTATGTTAGTGCAATGCCTGTAGATCTCTTTAAACTAATAATTCCGGACCAATGGAAAGGTATAAATGCATTCTCAAAACTAGATGGTTTAATTGGAGTACCTGTAATTAATATTCATCTATGGTTTGATAAAAAATTAACGGATATTGATCACTTATTATTTAGTAGATCTCCTCTTCTGAGTGTTTATGCAGATATGAGTATCACTTGTAAGGAATATGAGGATCCAAATAGATCAATGCTTGAATTAGTTTTTGCTCCTGCAAAAGAATGGATTAACAGAAGTGATCAAGATATAGTCGATGCAACAATGGAAGAACTCAAAAAGTTATTCCCAACTCATTTTATTGGGGATGACAAAACTAAACTAAGAAAGTATAAAGTTGTAAAAACACCAAGATCTGTATATAAAGCAGTCCCTGGATGTCAAGAATTCAGACCTAGTCAAAGATCTCCAATAAAAAACTTTTTCTTAGCAGGTGATTATACAATGCAAAAATATCTTGCTTCTATGGAGGGAGCTGTTTTAAGTGGTAAATTATGCGCAGAAACTATCAACAAAGAATATTCCAAAACATCAAATAATGTTTCACGAGAAACATCTAAAATAAATTAAACCTCAAGAATAAAAACCTTTTTTGAAAAATTCATTATCCCAACTTAATAAAGCATATGAAATATGCCAAAAAGAAACTCAAAAATGGGCTAAAACTTTTTATTTAGGAACACTTTTATTACCTTACGAAAAAAGAAAAGCGATTTGGGCGATTTACGTTTGGTGCAGGAGAACTGATGAAATAATGGATAGCATTGAAGCTTCAACCAAGACAACTGAGGAACTTTCCGATAATTTAAATGAATGGGAAGAAAACACAAAAAATGTTTTCAAAGGAAAAATACAATCAGACTTAGATGCTGTTCTTTTCGATACAATAGAAAAATTTCCACAGAATATAGAACCATATTTAGATATGATTGAGGGACAGAGAATGGATCTTGAAAAATTTAGATACAAAAGTTTTTCTGAATTACAGCTTTACTGTTATCGCGTCGCAGGGACAGTGGGATTAATGACTCAGAATGTAATGGGCATAGATAGTGCCTATACATCAGCACCATGGAGCAATATGCCTGACTCCTCAGAAGCAGCTATAGCTCTAGGAATAGCAAATCAACTTACTAACATTTTAAGAGATGTTGGAGAAGACAGACAAAGAGGTAGGATATATTTACCCCAGGATGATATGAATAAATTTAATTATTCTGAAGAAGAGTTATTAAAAGGAGTAATAAATAATCAGTGGAAGATGCTTATGAATTTCCAATTAACAAGAGCTCGGGATTGGTTTAAAAAATCTGAAGATGGTATTAAGTGGTTATCTGCAGATGCAAGATGGCCTGTCTGGACATCTTTACGCCTTTATAGAGGAATATTAGATTCTATTGAAAGATTAGATTATGATGTGTTTAATAATAGAGCTTTTGTAAAAAATTCAGTAAAAGCGTTTGAAATACCAATATCCTATTTAATCTCAAGGATCAAATAGCTAAGCAGGGGCTTTCTGATTAGCTAACAAATCTTTTAATTTTGAAAGTTCGCCAGCCCATCTTGGATCTGGGGCTTCAAGATTAGGCGCATCACTATGAACAATCTTCTTGAAATCTTTCCTCTTTTTATTTTTATTAGAGCCTAAACTATTTCTCTTGTGTGAAGAAGAATCTTTCTTTTCTGAAAGTTCAACTCTCAATTTGGAGCCATTAAATTCAAAACCATTAAGCTTTTCGATTATTAAATTTGCATTTTGTTCATTATTTGTTGTAGCAAAACCAAATCCTCTACACTCTTTTGTTTCTTTATCTAAAACAGCTTTAAATCTAATAGAATCCGATACTGTTTTTAAAAAACTATCAAATTCTTTTGGATTAAATACTTGTGGTAAATTGCCAATGTAAATACGAATGCTCATAAATTTTTAAAAAATAATTTGAAGTCTGAACTTTTAAACAAAACTAAGCTATGTGTATTTAATCACATTTTGGCGCATTTTGTTGAATCCATTGCTTTCCTTTATATATAGCTTCATCAAAATTATTCAATCTATTATATGCAAGCTCCATAGAAAGATAATTAATGACCTTCCCTAAAATAGGTCCATCTTGGATTTCTAAATATTTTTTTAAAACGTCCCCTTTTATTAAATTTGAAGGATGAAATAATTTATCATCTTTATCTCGCCATCTAGCGAGCCAATTTATATAAAATGATTCTGGCAAAAAAAGAATAAAAGATGGAAGAATAGTTTCTAATTCTTGATGTAAATCAAATCTTTCTCTCTCATTAAATTCATAAATATTTTGCACCTTCAATAAAAGATTCCATTTTCTTAATAGCCTAATTTTTGAAATTTCAGATTTGCTAAATTTTAAATTTTTCAAAGAAAATTCGTCTAAAATTTGAACAAGATAAAATAAGGGTAAAAATTTTTCCTTTTCAAATTTATTAAATTCTTCAAAATTAATTTTTTCTAAATCAAGAAATATCAAATTTTTTTCTGACTGTATATAATCAAAAATTTTAAATTTATTTATTAAAATTATCGCCTGCGATGCTTTCCCCCCCCTTATTATTCGCTGTATTTCATAATTAATTCTTTCATTAGCAACAAGTCTTAATTGATTTTTATAAGTTTTAATAAAATCTATTAAATTTATATCAACATTAAAATCTAATTCAGAAATAAAACGAAAGCATCTTAAAATTCTTAATGGATCATCCAATAAGTTCTGCTTTGAATTAGTTCTCAAAAAAGCAAGCTGTAGATCTTTAATTCCATTTGATGGATCAATGAGAAGTTTTTCTTCAAAAGAAAAAGCAATAGCATTAATAGAAAAATCTCGACTTAATAAATCAATATCAATAGAAGGAGAAATTTGAGAAGCGATATCAATTGAGATATGTTTAAAAATAATTCTTACTACATCTCTTGCCTCATCAAGAATAATAAATTTACCTTCAAATTTATCTGCAATTTTTTTACCAACATTAATAGCATTTTTTGGAACTAAAATATCAACATCAATTAATGAATTTAATCTTCCTAAAATTAAATCTCTTATATATCCACCTACTAAACAAGATCCAGAAGGTAAAGAAGATAAAATAAAATCCCAATTATAAAATTTTATACTTCTTTCTATTTCATTAATTATTAGTGTATGATCAATGAAAATATGATTTTTAAGATCTTCTTTCTTGATTATGTGCATTTGCATTAACTGTAAATTAGTTGATAGATGTATGACATATCATGATGTTGAAAAAAATCATGGTGTTGAGCACATTTGTGATATTCCTAATTTTAAACCAAAAAAACCTTACATTCACGTAAGTATAATCAAAGATTTAAATGGCGATTTTAAAATTGACTGGGATGTACAATCTTGTTCAAGTTTTTCAGAAGAATCTGGTAAGTGGTCTAAATGTAGGCCAGGTTTAGAGTTACCTATTTAAAGGTAAATGCCTTACGAATTAACAAACCATAATAAATTAACCTTAGCAATTCATAGTACTGATGATTCTTTTGGCTTCGCTTACAGAGAAAACAAAAACTCTTTATCTGAAAACTTTTTTACAAAAAAATTTGAGAAAGATTTATGTAATAATTTAATAGTTGATTTTTCAAATTTTATTACAAAAGAAAATTTAAAAAGAATTAATAAAATATCTGTCAGTATAGGGCCATCAAACTTTAATGCATCCAGACAAATAATAGTATTAGCGAGAACTCTCGCTCAGCAAATAAATTGCTCATTAGATAGTTTTAGTTCTTTTGAATTGATGGCAAAAAGAATTGCCAAGCAAAATAATATCTATTACGATAAGAATTCATTTTGGATTTTCAAAAAATTAAAAAGAAGAGGATATATTGCAGGAAAATATGAAATTTGCATTACTGAAAAAACAAACAAAAACATCACTATCAAAGAAAAAATTATTCCAAAAATTTTTGAAGAATTAACAGATAAAGAGTCTTCTTATCAAGCTGAATTTTCTGACATAGAAGATTTAAAAGAACTATTAAATTTATCTAATAAAAATTCACAACATTCAAGTTCTAATACTTGGGAAAAAGTTTTGCCATTATATCCAATATCCCCAATTAACTGATCATTCATTCAAGCATATTATTTATAGACTCCTGCAAATGATATGTTACTTTACCTAAATCATCTTTTGATGCGCCTTTAGGGGGATTAATCGGTTTCCCAACTTTAATAACTATTTTTGTGAAAAATGGAATAAAAAACTTTAATCTAACTAATCTATTTGAATTAATAATTGCAACTGGTAATAACATTTTTTGATTTTTAAAAGATAAAAGAGCTGCTCCTTGTTTTGGCTTATTTACACGACCATCTTTTTGTCGAGTACCATCAATAAATATACCAATACTATTATTATTTAATAATTTTTCACATGCAGTTTTAATAGTCGTTTTATCTACTATGCCTCTCTTTACAGGATAAGCTCCACATGATTTTATTATAAAACCAAGTAAGGGGATTCTAAAAAGTTCTGACTTAGCCATAAAAGATATATTCCGACCAATAGCATGACCTAGTAAAGGAGGATCAAGTAGGGAACCGTGATTAGATACCATTATGAAAGCACCTTTCTGAGGAATGTTTTCTCTCCCAATTAACTTGCCTCGAAATATCAATTTATAAATCGGTAAAATAATTATTTGACTTACCAATTTATAAATTAATTTTTGATAAAAATAACTTTTCATTAAATCAATATTTAATTTGATCTGCAGAAGATACTTGAGAAATTTTTACATCCTTTAAATGCCTTTTACCTAGACCACCAAGGACATTAGATGGGCCAATTTCCACCATTTGAATAATACTATTTTCTTTCATTAAATCCATAGTTTGACGCCATTTAACACCATTACACATTTGATTTTTAAACCTAACCTTAAGATCATTTGGATCATTACATAGTGATGGATGAGAATTACTTATAACGGGCATAGAAGGCTGATTAAATTCTAGAGTGTCTAAATATTTTGAAAATTGAAATGATGATTCTTTCATAAATGGTGAATGAAAAGCACCCGAAACATTTAATTTAAGGAATCTTTTTGCTTTAATTCGTTTTGAAATATTATCTAAAGCTTTTTCGCTTCCTGATAGAACAACTTGAGAAGAGCTATTGTCGTTCGCTATTACAAGATCGTCAATCTCTTCTACCAGTAAATCTAATTGATCTCTATCAAAACTTATTAATGCTGCCATAGATCCCTTTGCGGCATCTGCCATTAATCCAGATCTAACTTTTATAAGTTGTACACAATCTTCAAAAGACAAAACATCAGCACAATATAAAGCCGTAATTTCACCTAAACTATGTCCAGCAATATAGGTTGGTTTATAACCATTTTCTTTTAAAGAGTCTAATAAGACTGATTCCACCAGAAAAAGACAAATTTGAGTGTTCTTTGTATTATTTAAATCATCAGAAAGATTTTTCTTATCAGAATTTAGTTCACAAATTTCAAATAAATTTCTCTCGAATACTTCGGAGGCATAATTAAACCTATATTTTGCATTTGGCAAATCTATAATTTTATTTGCCATACCAATTTTTTGTGAACCCTGACCAGGGAATACCCATGCAACTGTCATAATAAAACTTTTTTTAACCCCATCGAATAAGGGCTGCACCCCAACTTAACCCAGCACCAAAACCACTTGTGGCAATAATATCATTTTCTTTAATTTTCTTATTTCTTATAGCCTCATCTAGCATTAAAGGAATTGTTGCCGCTGAAGTGTTTCCATAGTTACTTAAATTACTGAGAATCTTTTCTGATGAAACATTTAGCCTTTCTCCAACAGAATCTAATATTCTTTGATTTGCTTGATGTAATAAAAGCCAATTAATTTTCTCAGAATTGAAATTTGTTTTTTTAAATAAATTATCAATAATTAATGGTACCTCTCTAACCGCAAATTTATATACTTCTTGTCCATTCATCTTAATTGAGGAAAACCCCCCACTTGAAAAATTAATATCATCAATAATTAGATCTTGATTATTTTGAGATGGAAGATTTAAGAAAGAACCTCTTTGACCATCCGTCCTCATACTAAAGCCAATTAAATTATCTAATTCATTTGTTCCTTCGATTGCTATTGCACCCGCTCCATCTCCGAATAAGATACAACTTCTTCTATCATTCCAATCTACATAACTTGAAAGTTGATCTGAGCCTATTACTACAGCTCTTTTATAACTACCTGCTTTTAAAAATTGAGTAGCTGTTATTGCAGCAAATAAGAAACCACTGCAAGCAGCTGTCAAATCAAAAGCAACAGCATTAATTGCGCCTAGTTTTGACTGAATTTCAGGAGCAGAACCAAATAGATCATTTGGAGTTGATGTAGCTAATATTATTAGATCAATTGTTTCAATATCCCATCTAGCCATCTCAATTGCTCCCAATGCTGCCTTGTAACCCATTTCGCTAACATTTTCTGATAATCCAGAAATTCTTCTCTGAGAAATACCTGTTCTAGATTTTATCCATTCATCACTAGTCTCTACCTTCTTACTAATTTCCTGATTCGTCAGGATTTGATTTGGTACATAACTTCCACTTCCTTTAAATGAGACTCCAATTTGATTTAAATTTATTCCTTCCAAAAGAGTTATCTAATTACTTATATAAGTCAAACATAAATCTGACAAAATATGTTTTAAGAATTTAAAACTTGAAGCTTTTGAAGTTGATTTAAATTTTCCATAACATTATGATTTACAGCAGAGTGAGCCAAACGCAGAGCACTTACCACTGATAAAGACTTACTACTACCATGGCCAATTACACAAATACCATTTACCCCAAGCAATAATGCTCCTCCATGTTCAGCATGATCTAACCTTTTCTTAATTCTTAGTAAATTACTTTTTAAAAATGCAGAACCAACCTTCCCCCTTCTTCCTCTAGGCAGTTCGGATCTTAAAATATCTAATAGAACCCCTCCAACTGACTCAAGAAATTTAAGTAATATATTTCCTGTAAAACCATCGCAAACGACCACATCAAAATCACCAGATAAAACATCTCTTCCTTCACAATTACCCCCAAAATTAAAACTTTTTTCATTGGATAGTAATTCAAATGTTTTTATAGATAAATCATTCCCTTTACATTCTTCTTCGCCAATATTTAATAAGCCAATTCGTGGTTTTTCTATTTGTAAAACATCTTTAGCATAAACATCACCAAGAAGTGCAAATTGATGAAGATAAGAGGGCTTACAATCAGTATTTGCTCCGACATCAAGAACTAATACAGGTCGAGTTTGATCTCTAGTTGGGAATAACGCTCCTATTGCAGGGCGTTCGATTCCTTTCAATCTCCCTATCCTAAATATTGCAGAGGCCATAAGAGCTCCTGAGTTACCTGCCGAATAAACAGCTTTTGCCTTATTAGTTTTAACCAAATCCATAGCAACATTTATACTCGCATCTTTTCTTTTTCGTACTGCTGTTGCTTCTTCATTCATCCCTATAGGATCTCCACTATCTATTAATTCAAGACGATTATTATCAATTTCTTTTTCTAACAAATCTATTAGACCAACTCTTTCTGCTTCATATCTAACTTTTTCAATTTTGCCTACAAACTTTATATTTATAGGAAATCTACTAATAGCATCGAGACAGCCCTCCAAAATGGGCACAGGTGCATAATCTCCCCCCATACCATCAACTGCGATCCAAATCCTCTCAGAATTTGGTACCTCTTCTTTACTTATCAAATTATCACTATTTTGTAACCTTTTTAAAGGGTCAAAAACTAATGGCTGCAATGTATTTTTTGCAATTGAACTAGCACTTGAAACTACATTACTAGCAGTGTTAACAACTGATTCAGCACTAGA
>OCZA010000465.1_pt1 | contig 13936 bp, 18 predicted proteins | sample 1539021 | NCBI WGS metagenome assembly OCZA01 (sample SAMEA2619376, study PRJEB22493) | marine metagenome | biome: marine biome (ENVO:00000447); feature: surface water layer (ENVO:00002042); material: "saline water (ENVO:00002010), including plankton (ENVO:xxxxxxxx)" | depth 5 m | reverse complement strand
CTGGAGTAACATCTAGTGGTGCTGTAGCAGGAACTACTGGTACGTTTAGTGGTGCTGTAGCAGGAACTACTGGTACGTTTAGTGGTGCTGTAACTGCTAACAGTACATTAGACATGAACGGAACTGAACTAATATTAGATGCTGATGGTGATACATCAATTACTTCTGATACAGATGATGAAATAGATTTTAAAACTGCCGGTACGGATAGATTCCTTATTGATTCAAGTGGGTTTTTGCGTCAAAGATTTACATCAGATAACTCAACGACTGCTGAAGGTTTTTTTATAAACAATATGCAAAATTCAACAGGGAATAATGCTTCTCTTATATTTAGTAATGATAGTGGTGGTAGAAAGAAAGCAGCAATCGCACATATTGACACTGGTAATTATGGTGCAGGTGATTTGGTATTTGCTTTAGATGGTGCAGATTCTGGTGCATTACATTTAACTAATGATGAAAAAATGAGAATAGCATCTAGTGGTAATGTTGGAATAGGAACAACAAATCCAGGCACAAAATTACAAATTGTAAATGATACTGATACTGATTATAATATTTCTACTGCAACAACTAACGCAGTATTAAATTTAAAAAATAATACTGCTGGTGCAAATAATTCTGTTGGTATGTCATTTAGTACAGAAAGTAATGGTGAATGGTACTTAACTGCTGTTCAAGAAACCTCAAGTGAGTGTGCTTTTCACATAGGTGCAAGAGCTTATGGTAGTAGACACGATAGAATGAAAATTAATTCTGATGGTACTGTATTAATCGGAAATAAAGATAGCAATCCAACTGCTTGGGGATTAAGAGTTTTTAATGTTCATGGAACTCATGCAACTATAGAAGGTTGGAACGATAATAGTGGTGGTAAAAACTTAAATCTATTTAGACATGATGATGCATCGATATTCCAAGTAAGTAATGGTGGAGCAGTATGGGCTGCTGGTGGATATAGTTCTGATAAGGCATTTAAAAATATAATAGGTGATTGTACTGAAGGTTGGAGTAAACTTAAAGACGTTCAACCTAAATCTTACAGGCATAAAAGAATATCAAATGTAGAGCAAGAAGATGGTACAACTAAAGAAGTATTTAGTGATGATGATATGGATAGCAATATTCATTATGGTGTTATAGCTCAAGATTTAAAAAAAGTTTTACCAGACATTACTTATGGTGAAGAAGGTAAAATGTCAGTAGATTATCATGGTTTGCTTATGGTTGCTATTAATACTATTAAAGAATTAGAAACACGAATAACAACATTGGAGAATAAGTAATGGCATTATCAAAAATAACAGCTGCAAGTATTACAGATAATACTATAACTAATACTCAGATTAATTCTAGTGCAGCAATAGCTAAAGCTAAATTAGCATCATTAGATATTGTTAATGCTGATATTAATGCAAGTGCATCAATAGCTAAAACTAAATTAGCTTCTTTGGATATTGTAAATGCTGATGTTAATGCAAGTGCTGGAATAGTTGCAACAAAGTTAGGAACAATGGCAACTGCTAATATGCCAGTAGGTTCAATAATACAAGTTGTTAGTTTAAACAAAACTACTGGTCACGATGTTCAAACTCATATGACTTGGACAAGTTTGTATGCTGATAGTGACTGTCTTAAAATAACACCTACAGCTACATCAAGTAAAATTATTATACACTATATGTTAGACAGGGGTAATGGTTCAATAAGTGGTGAAGCTCAAACTGATTATAGAATAATAACTACAATAGGTGGTAGCCAATCAAATTATGCATTATCAAGTGGTGTAATAAATATAAGTAATTCTGGTTATCGTTATGGTTCACTTGGTTCATTTACTGGAACTGTAGTATCACCAAGTACAACTTCAGAAATTACATTTAACATTCAAACCAGAGTTGGAAATTCAAAAAAGGGAACATTAAATCCATATCAACATAGTTGTGGAATAACTGCCATGGAGATTAAAGGTTGAGTACATTAATAAAAATAGGAAAAGCATTAGAAGTTTTAGGAATAGAAGAATACATTGTAAGAGCAGATGCTTTAATAGACACAGAAGAAAAGTTTAATAATGCCTTTAGAAAAATTACTGGTAAAGATGAACACGATAATGCAATAGAAGATTCCGACACAAGTAAGTTTGGTGTTACATGGTCACAAGTAAAAGCAGAGATGGATAAACAATAAGGAGAACAACATGCCATATATAGGTAAGCAATTAATACAAGGAGAGTTTATAAAGCTAGACAGTATTACTACGTCAGCTACAGCAACTTTTGCCTTGCAACGTGCAGGTGTAGCATTTACTCCAGCTAGTGCTGAATCAATGATTGTAAGTTTAAACGGAGTAACACAAGCACCTATTGATGCTTACACTTTAAGTGGTAGTAATATTGTATTTGCTTCTGCACTTACAAGTAGTGATGTAATAGATTATATAATAATACTAGGTGAAACAGGTTCACTAACTACACCAGCTGATGGTACAGTAACAGCCGCTAAATTAAATTCACAGTTAGCTAGAGGTGCTACACCAATTAGAATAAATACTAATACACTAGCGACTAGCCAGACAATAGCTTCAGGTGAAAATGGTAGTGTCATTGGACCAGTAACAATTAATAATGGAGTGACCATAACTGTGAATGGTACATTTACGGTGATATAATGAGTAAGTTATTTGTTGATGAAATAAAAGGAAATACAGGTACTAGTATTACAGTTCCTACTACACAAAAATTAATAGGAACAGATGTAGCATCTATTTATGCTCCTGGAATGATAATACAAACAGTATATAATAATCAATGTAATGCTCAAACAACAAACTCTACAAGTTTAGTTGATACAGGATTAACTATAAATATAACTCCTAAATTTCAAAATTCAGTATTTATAATACATTCTTCACAAAACTTTTATGTAACAGAAGAACCAGGAACTGATGCTCAAGCTCAGTTTGTAATACAAAGAGTTATAAGTGGAGGATCTACTACTCAAATAAAATCAGTTGTTGTAGGAGATCATACTGGTAATGGCACTAGATCTACATCATGGGGTGAAAATAATTTTACAGTATATGATTCACCTAATACAACTTCACAATTAACTTATAAAACTCAATATAAAGTTTATAGTAGTGGTTGGAGTGCTGGTGTTCAAACATCCTCTCAATGCTCACATATTATAGTTCATGAGGTAAAACAATGACAAGCACAATAAACGCAGATAAAATAATGAATTCAAGTGGAGATCAAGACTCTGGTTTAGATCTCTTAGTAAACGATCAGGTTAAAATAAAAACTGCTAATACTGATAGAGTAACAGTGACTGATGCTACAACTACTATAGCTAATAACTTAAATGTTACTGGTAATGTTGAACCAACAGGTTCTGTTAGAGTAGATGATGGTCAATATTTTCAAGCAGGTAATTCTTATGATTTACAAATGTATCATGATGGATCTAATTCATATGTTGAGGACCAAGGAACTGGTGATTTAAGAATTAAAGGAAGTGTAACTAGAATATTATCTGATCAAATAAATCTTTCTAATAATGCTAATACATTAGATGGATTAACAATGGATAGTGCTGGTCGTATAAATAAACCAAAGGCTCCATATTTTTTTGGTGGAAGAAGTGCTGGACAAATAGGAGCTGGTTTTTTTGTTTCTAATGTATCTCAAACAAATACTGGAAGTCATTACAATACAAGTAATGGTTTATTTACTGCTCCAGTAACTGGTCGTTACTATTGTATGTTTGGAAATTTTGTAAGCCCATATAATTTAGCATCTAATCATTACCAAGTATCTTTAAGAGTAAATAGTAGCTCTACAAAATTTTATTATTTTTATCATAAAACTAGTGGTAATGAAGGCCACACACCTATCCATTTTTCTGATGTAATAACTTTAGCAGCAAATGATACTGTTGGTCATTATATACATGGAAATCTTACTCTATATGGTGGTGATTGGACTTATGCTACACAAGCATTTTATTTATTAGGATAGGAGAACAGAATGACATCAATTTTAAAAGTACAAAATATACAATACACAGATGGTGATGCTGCTCTTACTATTGCTGATGGTGGTGGAGTAACTGCTGCTTCAACTTTAACTTCTACTGGTGCATTTACATCTCCAGGAATAGATGATAATGCTGATGCTACTGCAATAACTATAGATAGTGCAGAAAATGTTGGAATAGGAACTACACCAGAGAATTATCATGCAAATTGGACAGCTATTGATTTTGGTGATCAAGGTGGTCTAGCACATTATGATGGTGGTGCTACCTCATTATCAACTAACTTATATCACAATGGTGGTTGGAAAGCTAAAGAAACTGGTACAAGTTCACGATATGAGATAGGTGCTGGAGGAACGCATAATTTTTATAGTGGTGCAAGTGCTAGTGCAGATGCTGCAGTAACTTTAACAAACACATTATCCATAGATGCAGATGGTGCTGTATCAAAACCACTGCAACCAAGATTGTCTGTATGGAAATATTCAGCACAAGCTATAGCACATAACACATATACTATGGTTAAATTAGATGGAACTAATAGAATAGCTAATGGTATGACTGGATTTACACAATCAAATACACATACAAGATGGACAGCTTCAGTAGCAGGTGATTATTATATAGCAGCAAGTATGAGATGGTACACTTCTAGTGCTATATCTACTTCTTTAATGGATATATACAAAAATGGAGCTAGGATATCATTTGGGTATTCTCATTCATTACCAAACTATGAGCAACTTCATGCAAATGGTATATTTACATTAGCTGCAAATGATTATTTAGAATTACAAGTTTATCAATACAGTGGTGGGAGTGTAAATCTTAATGCACAAGACAATACTATTCAGCTAAATGCATATAAAATAAGTTAGGAGAAAAACTATGACAGATTATACTGTAAAATTAACAGACACAGAAGATAAAGCAATGAGTTATGCAGCTTTATCAACACAAGAATGGGTAGACAATGCCCTCAAGAACAGAGCAAGGATTGCTAAAGATGAAATCATTGCACTTAACACAGCACACTGTAATGCTAACAGCATTCAAATAGCAACAGGTGAAGATGCACAAGTAACACAAGCATTTACTTTAAAGGTAGTTAAAACAGCTGAGGAAGTAAATAAAGAAGCAGAAGCTAACAAACCTGAATAGGAGAATTAAATGGCTATCACAAAACTAAAAGCTCTTGGCGTGACTGCTAATACAATAACGGCAAGTCAGATAGCCAATAATACAATAACTAATACACAAATAAATAGTAGTGCTGCGATAGCTGCAAGTAAATTAGGAACTATGGATTATGCTAATATGCCTGCTGGTTCTGTAGTGCAAGTACAAAGAGGATATACAAAAGTTAATGATGAAAATGTAACTTGGTCATGTGCTCCTGGTAATGGTAATCAATATGGTTCTGCTATAGGCAATAGAACTTATGTAGCTGCAAGAACATTAACATTTACACCTAAGTTTAGTAATTCAATTTTATGGTGTACAGGGCAAGTTGGTTGGACAAGTGGTAACTCTGGTAATACTGGAGCTAGAGGTGCAATGATTACTTTAGATGATACTCACGCAATAGATGTAAGCGATTATCCAGAATATAGTACGGCTTCTAATCAACCTTCATACCCTCCAGCAACTACAGTCCACGGAACTTTTGTTTTAAGTTCTGGATCACAATGTTCAATTAGATTAAGACCTTATTTATATGTTGAAAGTGGAAGTATTACTGCTAGATATAAAGGTCATTCATTAACAGTTATGGAAATAAAAGCATAAGATGAAACTTTCAACGGAGACTAAGATGTCACAAGAACAAAAATTAGAGATTGCTTTAGCTAGGCTAGAAGAAAGAGTTGAAGCTATGCAAGAAGACATGAAAGAAATGCGAGATAGTGTTAAAGATTTAAAAGCTACCGCTAACCGTTGGAGAGGCGCCTTCTGGTTAATGATGGGATTAGGAGGTACTATAGGTGTTGTTAGTAATATAACTGCAGGCTGGATGAAGTAATGTTATGGGTGCTAATAGTATTCTTAGCAGGTAAAGAACAAGAGCCAGTTTACTTTAACGACTTAGATGTTTGTTTAGAGTACTCAGCAAAAGTAGCACATCAAAATCATAATCAAAGAGTAGCAGGGGACAAAATATATGTGAAAGCATATTGTATACCGAGGAAGAAAGAATAGAGAGGTATAACTTATGGATCCTGTAACAGCACTTGCGGCGGCTTCAACGGCCTTCGGATTAATTAAGAAGGGCTTCGCGGCGGGACGTGATATAGAATCAATGTATGGTGACATTGGAAAGTGGATGGGTGCTGTATCTGATGTAAGTCATTCAGTTAAGATGGCAAACAATCCACCAGTATTTAAAAAATTATTTGCAGGGAGTAGTGTAGAACAAGAAGCTATGGACGCATTTGCAGCTAAAAAGAAAGCCGAGGCAATGGAAGAAGAATTACGTAATTGGATTAACTTAACTCATGGACCTAATGCATGGCAAGAGCTTTTAAAAATGCAGGTTAAGATACGAAAGCAACGGCAAGAAACCTTATATAAACAAGCTGAGCTACGTAGAAACATACTTCAAGTAATAGGAATCATATTATTAGGAATCGTATTTGTAGGGTCCATCATAGGAACTTTATGGATGCTTGTACAACGAGGAATACTTTGATTTATGCACATGACAAATACAAATTAGAAATAAATAAAGATAAAGGCAAACTTTATACATACGATAAATTAATATTTCAAGGGTTTGCTTTTAAAGCATTAATGATGTTTATAGATTTTTGTGATGATGATAATGTTAGATGGAAATTTCAATCACAATTAACTATGAGAGAACAATGTAGATTTAAGGAGAGGAAGAAAAATGATAAGGAGAAAACTTTATGAGGTATTCAATACTGCTTATATTATTATTAGCGGGTTGCCGAGCAGATTTTTCAGATATTGTTACGGGTGCTGGCGCTTCTGGCGCTGCGGCTGTTGCGAGTCTGATGACGTCAAGTCCTGCAATAGTTGCCGGTGTGACTGCGGGTGGTGCCCTGGCTGGAAGCATAGCGGTGGATGATGCGCCTATAACTGCTGCCGATTATGGTGGTGAAGATGGACAGATAAATTCTTTTTATGAATTAATGTCTTTCGCTATTGCAAACTTTATGCAACAAATGATAGGCTTAGCCGTTGTTGTTGGAGTGCTATGGTTACTTACAGGTTACTTAGGTGCACGTAAGAAGAGACCTGAAGAGAAAGCTATGGAGCAACAAGTTAGTATGCTTGTAGATAAAATAGGAAAAATGAAAGAAAAATAACATATTGAATGTCCCCTATAACATAAGGAAAACTACGTTTACAGGGGGTGCAATATGCTACATAATACAGAATTCCTAGGACCTGAAACATCTATATCACAAGAAATAGATATGATGAAGTACCGGCAAAAAGATGAAAGCTTTGATGAAAAGATTAAAAGAATAGCTAATACATTATCTGATAATGAAGATCATAGATATAAGTTAGAAGGTATACTAGGCAACATGAGATTTCTACCAGCAGGTAGAGTACAAGCTGCAATAGGATCTAATAGAATTACAACTGCATACAACTGTTTTGTATCAGGTATAATAGACGATAACATGAATAGCATAATGGAGAAAGCCAGTGAAGCTGCTGAAACAATGCGTAGAGGCGGTGGGATTGGTTATGACTTTAGCCGCATCAGACCAAGAGGCGATAAAATTAAATCACTCGATAGCCAGGCTAGCGGTCCTGTTTCCTTCATGGGTATCTTTGATGCTGTGTGTCAAACCATCGCTAGCTCAGGACACAGACGTGGGGCGCAGATGGGTGTCCTTAGGGTCGACCATCCGGATATTAAAGAATTCATTGCTGCTAAACGTAATTCTGATAAGCTTACTGGTTTTAATATTAGTGTTGGTATAACTGATAAATTTATGGAGGCATTGACTAATGATTTGGATAGCAGCTTTACGTTGGAATTCGAAGGAAAGCCGTACGGGACAATATGCGCAAAAGACCTTTGGGATGAAATCATGGATAGCACTTGGGACTGGGCTGAGCCTGGCGTATTATTTATTGATCGCATAGAGGAAATGAATAACCTTTATTACTGTGAAGAAATATTTGCTACAAATCCGTGTGGTGAGCAACCCCTACCACCATATGGCGCATGCTTACTTGGTTCATTTAATCTTACAAAGTATTTAGATGAAGAACAAATTGCAGGTGGTGAGAAAGCGCAATCACATTTTGAGTTTGATTTTAAAAAATTCAAAGCAGATATATATCAAGTAGTAAGAGCAATGGATAATGTTATTGATAGAACTATATATCCATTAAAAGAACAAGCTGACGAAGCTAAGAACAAAAGAAGAATGGGATTAGGTTTAACAGGACTAGCTAATACTGGTGAGCTATTAGGTTTACCGTATGCATCAGAAGAATTTATGACGTGGTCTGAAAAAATATTTGCATGCTTAAGAGATACTACATATAAAGCTTCAGCCTTATTAGCAAAAGAGAAAGGTGCATTCCCGTTATATAGAGAAGCATATTTAAAATCTAATTTTGTTAGAGGGTTACCTTCTTCAGTTAAAAAATTAATAAGAGAACATGGAATTCGTAACAGTCACTTAACTTCAATAGCACCAACAGGTACTATTAGTTTAGTTGCTGACAATGTTAGTGGAGGAATTGAACCTGTATTTAGTCATTATTATGATAGAACTATCCAAACTTTTGAAGGGCCTAAGACCGAGAGAGTAAAAGATTACGCTTACAATAAAGGAGTTGAAGGACGATCAGCTAACGATATAAATGTTAATGAACACTTAGCTGTATTATTGCTTGCACAAAACTACATAGATAGTGCGTGCTCAAAAACCTGTAACGTAGGTGATGATATTTCGTATGAAGATTTCAAACAAGTTTATGTTGATGCCTGGAAAGGCGGGGCGAAAGGATGTACCACATTTAGACTTAGTGGTAAACGATTCGGCGTACTGCAAACCGTGGAAGAAAAAGAGAAGAACACAGATGCGATTGAGACAGTTAAGGAAGAGGAGCAAGTTGAAGCTTGTTTTATAGATCCTCAAACTGGTCAAAAGGAATGTGCTTAAGGAGATTTAAATGGCAAGCAAAGTTATACCTATTACTAACTTAACACAATTTGGTGTAGTTAAAGATACACCAACAGTTGGGTTAGCACCTAATGTATTTACTGATGCCAGAAATATAAGATTCAGAGATATGGCTGCACATAAAATGAAAGGTGATGTAGCTTTATCTCCTGACTTAACTATACCAATGCCTGGAGGATCTACTGCAGGAGATATATTATTTATAACATGGTGGAATAATCCTAACTTAGTTCCATCCAGTACTACCTATTATGTATTTGTAGCTGAACAAAAAATAGGTGGTAGCGTAGTAGGTAATCGTACATTTCTTTATAGAACTGATGGTACTATAGAAGATGTAACTCCTACCATAGACCTACAAGGTACTGGAGCTAATAAAGGTTTTGCAGCAAGTGAAAACTGGCAAACTACAGAATTTGCTGGCGGCTTTTGTTTAATAATAAATAATGGAATACAAGCTCCTCATTATATAATGGATACTCTTGATAATACTACTATAGGTAATGTACCTAACTTTGCTAAGTTACCAGGATGGGAATCATATAACTCAGCACCTAAAGTATTAGAAGCTACAGTTAAATTAGCATTTGGTAATACAGGAGTTACAGTTGATAATCCTAGGTTATTTGATTTAGGACAGAAAATAGATTTTACTAAGAACACTTTATTTGTAACTAAACAAACGCCCAATGAAACTACAACTGAATGTGCACCTATAGCTGCTGGCACAAATGCAGGAAGTAATGCACCTAATGGTGGTGTAATAGCAACTAACTTTGTACCAGGAGATGTACCAGCAAGTCCAGCTACTTCAGCTAATAGTAATTTTCAATATGCAATATATACTGATACAGAAACAGATACTACTAATATTGTTTTTAATACTAACATTGTAGAGAATGATGTTGTAAGATGTTTTGTTGTATCAAGAAATCCAATAGCTACTAGATGTGGTGTTATAAGATCTTTCGGTAACTTTTTAGTTGCAGGTAATTTAAAAGAAAGTACAACAGCTGGTGTTATACGTAGCTTACCAGGAGTTGTAAGAACTTCAGATGTAGCAGTACCAGGTTCAGTACCACAGAACTGGAATCCATTTGCAGCAGGAACAAATACTGCAGATGAGTTTACATTATCAGATACTGCAACTGTACAAGACTTAGTACAGCTTCAAGGTAATATGTATATCTATACAAATACATCTATTCATAATTTAAGATTAACTAATAGTACTGTAACACCTGTTGCATTTTCACCGGTTACTTCACAGTATGGCGCACAAACAACTGATGGTGTTGTAGAGTTTAATGGTAAACATTTAGTTGTAGGTAGTAATGATATATATTTATTTTCAGGAAATCCTGGTAATATAACTTCAATAGCTGATGCAAAAGTTAGAGATTATTTTTATAAACATTTAAACAATGCTAAAGCTAATAAATTATTTATATTGCGTAATCAAAAAGAAGATGAGATATGGATTAACTATCCTAAAATTACATACAATGATAATGGCACTATTAATAATAGTAGTACAGTTTGTAATGAAGCATTAATATATAATTTTAGATTAAATAATTGGACAGTAAGAGATTTAAATGGAATTGTATCCGGTGTTATAGCGCCAGTTAAAGGAGCCACAAATGCTGATAGACCTTGGAGTGCGACTACAGTTAGCTTTGATAAATTATTTCCAGTGTTTGCACAAGTATGTACATCAGGAACCAGTAATTCTGGCTCTTCTATCTTAGCAGCTGATATAGGTTATACACATAGAGTACTAGATAATAGTGATGATCCTTATACTTCTTACTTAGAACGCAATACATTATCAATAACACCTGAATTTTATACTGAATCATTTCAATCAATAGCTTTATTAACTCAAGGTACTGGTACATTAAATGTTAAAACAGTTTCAAGTAATAGCCCAGGAGCTACAGTAGACTTTGCTAGCCCTAATGTTACAGGTACTTTTAATGTAGCTACTTCATATAAATCAGATGCTAGATTAAATGGTAGATTTGTAAGTTATAGAATAGATGATGGTACAGCTACATCAACATCGTGGAATTTATCTGGTATTCAAATTGAAGTACAAGATGGAGGAACAAGATGACGATTACAGAACCTTCACAATATAGTGATAAAGATCCTTCACAATCTGCATGGGAAAAACAAGTTACTGAAGCTACTAATAGAATACAACATCAAATAGATAATATAAATGAATCAGTAAATACTTCCGAATCTTTAGTTGCAATATATTCTAAAACACAAGATGGTGCAGTACAACAGTTTACACCATTTGCAGACGGTGATGGATTTGTTGCATACGTTGCATACACAGATTCATTACCTACTTTACCTGTTACCGGTGCAACATTCTCAGCATACTCAGATGAAGAAATAGATGTTATAATAAAACAATACAGAGAAGTAGCAGCAAGACCTACTAATCCAGGTACAACATCTTATCAAGTATCAGGTGCTGTATGGACTTCAAGTAGTAACTGGACTAAAACAAAACTAAATAGAGCTGGTGTTAATGTATGGTTTTGTGAAGCTAAAATAAAAGGGCAAGCTGGTCAAACAGTTACAGCTAAGTGGAGTAACCCTAAATTATTATATGGTGGTGCAGTAGCTAACGGTATACTATATTATAATGCAGCATCCACAGGAGCACCATCAGCGCCAACAGCAACTGGTTATGATTATGATTCAGGTGTATTTACAGGATTAACTTCTGGCTGGCAATATGTTCCTATCACTTCTGCTATGGGTGGTGGTACAACTATATCACATAAGCATTGGCAAGTTACATTTCATGTTGAAACTAGTGAAGTTACTAATGGTCAGATAATAACTTTTGGAACTGTAGAAGGATTTATACCTATTGGTTCTAACTTACAATCAGATACTTATAGTGCAGGTAGTGCTGGTTGGAAAATAGAAAGAGCAACAGGTAATGCAGAGTTTAATAATGTAACTGCTAGAGGTGTGTTAGATGCTAGTAGTATTACAACAGGAACTCTTGATTGTAGCGGTATAACTGTATCAAATTTAAATGCAGGTAGTATAACTGCAGGAAATTTAAATGCTGATATACTTAGTGGTGGTACTATTAATGGTGTTGCTTTAAATATATCTGGTTTAACATCATTAACAGGAACTATTAATGCACCTAACCTTAATGTAGGAGTTATCTTACAAGTTCATGCAGGTAATGTAGGCTTTGGAAATGCATTTAGTTTTACTACTACAAATGAATCTACTTTTAATACTGATCTTATTTTATTATCTACAGCTACAGCTAACCAATATGGTAATACTGCAACTGTTGGTAATATTACTGTTCGAGTAATAATAGGTGGTGCAGTTACTAGTTTAGTAGGAGTAGCTGTTGGAGGAGCATCTGGAACAGGAAGTAGAGCTTTGATAGATGCAAGAAAAATACAAGTTGGAAAAAATGTTTCAGTAGTTGTTAATGGTGCTGGAAGTGTAGATCCAAATAATCCAGCTAGTGTGATTGGAAGTTGTATTGCTTTAGAGGTGAGGAGAGTATAATGTTTATTACTTTAGAGAATAACGTAGTAGTTGGATGGGGTACAGCAAAACCTGATGAAGGATTAACGTATGTTGAATCTGATGAAAAGTTTGATATGTATTGGGAATACGATCCTTCTACTAAAAAGTTTAATAAACCTGATCGTTTTAAATTTAATGATATAAGATTTGAAAGAAATCGGTTATTACAAGCTTCAGACTATACACAATTATCTGATAGCACATATCCAAGTACACAAGATGCATGGAAAACTTATAGACAACAACTTAGAGATATAACTAAAGGAGTTACAGATCCTGATATGATTGTATTTCCTGAGGAGCCAAAGTAATTGAAGATAAGATTAATAGAGGACAATGATACATTAGACGCTATACGTTTAATGAAAGAATACGTTACAATCAATGGTGAGTTTCATGGCTTTGAATATAACGAAGCTGTATGGATGAGATACTTTTTAGATATAGTTGAACATCAAAAAACAAATCCACATTATTTAGCAATAGGTTGTTATAATGAACATAACATACAAGGATTTTTAACAGCACATGCGTATGTTAATTATTATAATAATAAATATATAATGGATGTTAAAGATTGTATTGTAAATTTAGAAAATAAAAATAATGCTTATGTAGTATATAAATTATTTGATGCTATGGTAGAGCATACTAAAAAGCATGGTGGTAAACACTGGAGAGCAGACTCAGTGAGAGGGGAAAGTGATTCATTGAGATATGGAAAACTATTAGCAAAAAGATACAATGCTAAATTAAGTACTTCGATAAGAGGTATCATAGGAGAATAAATTATGGGTGGAGGAAGAAGCGCGCCACAACAAACAGTTACTCAATCAGGTATTGATCCAGAGTTCAAGCCTTATTTAGAAACAGTTTTAAAAGATGTTACAGGTCAATATGAAAGTGACATGGCTAAGATTAGAGACGGTGATACTAGTAGTATTGTAGCAGCAATGGATCCTAGTCAAACAGCTGCACTTGCTGCACAAAAAACTTTAGCTGAACAAGCTATTACTGGGACTGGCGCATTTGATTATACTAACGCTATGAATAAAGCTACACGAGATGTAGTAGGTTCAGCAGCTGGACAAGCAGCACTTGGTGGTTATGGTGGATCAGCAAGAGCT
>OCZA010000461.1_pt1 | contig 14157 bp, 14 predicted proteins | sample 1539021 | NCBI WGS metagenome assembly OCZA01 (sample SAMEA2619376, study PRJEB22493) | marine metagenome | biome: marine biome (ENVO:00000447); feature: surface water layer (ENVO:00002042); material: "saline water (ENVO:00002010), including plankton (ENVO:xxxxxxxx)" | depth 5 m | reverse complement strand
AGCCAGTCCTTTCACTTATAATAATTGATATATAGTCATTTAATCATAATATCCCAATTGTTTTGATAAATTTTGTATATAAAAATTCTAACTTATTAATATTTGGCTTTTTGATTGCGTTTGCTTCTGGATTTGGTCAAACATTTTTTATATCTCTTTTTAGTGAAGATTTCAGAGAAACATTTAACTTAACTAATACTCAGTTTGGAAGTCTGTATTCAATAGCAACCATTTTAAGCGCTATTACTATTATTTGGGCTGGTAAACTCATTGATACAATTTCTTTAAAAAAATATACATTAGCCATAGTTATTGGGCTTTCCATTACTTGTTTTTTTGCAAGCATTGTTTTCAATGTAATTCTTCTTTTTTTTGTTATTTATTTTTTAAGGCTATTTGGACAAGGTCTTATGGGTCACACATCTAGAACAACCATGGCAAGATATTTTAAAGCCAATAGGGGAAAGGCATTAGCCATCTCTGGCTTTGGTTTTTCTTTTGGGGAGATGATCTATCCTTTCGTTGTAGTAATTTTAATTTTGAGTTTTGGATGGAGAATTACTTGGTTTAGTTCATCCATATTTATTATTTTATTTTTTGGAATATTTTTATGGTATCTACTAAGAAAAGATAATTTCCAAAGTGAAACAGGATTTGAAAATGAACAAAAACAAAATTCATTTTCTTGGAGAAGAAGAGATGTTTTAAGAGATTTTAAATTTTATCTTTATTTACCTTTGACACTATTTATGTCATTTACAGTAACTGGCTTTTTATTCCATCAGGTTTTTATTGGTCAATTAAATAATTGGTCAATGATAGACATTGCGAAAAGCTTCATTTTTTATGCAATCTGTGGGATTGGGGGTTCTATAGTATCTGGTTTATTAGTTGATAAGTTTTCTGGAAGAAGTGTTATTACCTTTCACTTAATCCCAATGGCTTTAATATTTATGGTCATGTTATTTTCTAATCATGTATATGTATTGTATCTTTATATGGCTGGTCTAGGTTTATCAAATGGCTTTACAGAAAATATGTCTAATTCTTTATGGGCTGAAATGTATGGTGTAAAAAACCTTGGCGCCATTAGAGCATTATTAACTTTTTTTGGTGTATTGGCTTCTGCAGCATCTCCATTTTTATATGGTTTGATATTAGATGAGACAAATTCGATAAATACCCTTATTTATATGAGTCTTAGTTTAATTCTAATTTTTTCTACAATGAGTTTTATAGGAAATAAAGTTAGATAAAATAGCCCTTTTTAAAGGCTTCAATTGCAATCATAGCACACCCTTTAGCATCAGATAAAGCATCATGATGATTTAAAGGAATTCTTAAATTTTTACAAACAGTATTAAGTTTATTATTTTCAAATTCCCAATATTTTCTAGCAATAATTACTGTGTCTCGAAATTCTTGTTGAGGAAGATCTATATTATAAAAATAGCAACATGAATGCAGGACTGATCTATCAAAAGGTGCATTATGGGCAAAAAAATAATCAACATTTAACAATTCGTCCTTAATTTGTCGCCATACTTTGTCAAAGGGCTTTGCTTTTTTTAACATTTCCCATGTTAAACCATGGATATCTGTAAAGTGAACCTCTGGCTTTGGTGGTTTAATTAAGTGTGATGCTTTTTTTATAATTTTTGATTTATTAAAGATAACGTAACCGATAGCACAAGCAGATGTGCGCTCACTAGTTGCAGTCTCAAAGTCTAAAGCAGCAAACAATTGCATTAAAACATTTTATTTATAGTGTCAGTATATTTTTTTGAAACCTCATGTCTTCTTACTTTCATCGTAGGTGTCATAAGGTTATTCTCAATAGAGAACGGTTCTTCAATGATAGTAAATCTTTTTATTTTCTCAGGTTGTGTGAGATCTAAATTTATAGAGTCAACATATCTTTGAATATCTTCTTTATTTGCCTTGCTTTGCAAAGATAAGACAATTAAAGCTGCTATATAATTTTTCTGTTCTCCAAATATACATGCTTGTTCAATTTCAGATGATAGTGTAAGTAAATTTTCTATTTTTGATGGGGCTATGTTATCTCCTCCTAGAGAAACTATTATATCTTTTTTGCGGTCTGTTATTTTTAAATATCCATCATGGTCAAACTCTCCTATATCTCCTGTATAAAGCCATCCATTTTTAATTGTTTGGTCAGTTGCTTCTTGATTATTCCAATATCCAATCATGAGATTTTCACCTTTTACTAATATTTCATTATCCTCAGATAACTTTACTTCAACACCTGGAAATATTGGACCTACTGTCTCAACTTTTACTTTGTGAAGGGGATTACAACTAACTACAGGTGATGTCTCGGTTAGACCATAGCCTTGAAGTGTTTTTAGTCCTAGAGCATTAAGAGCCTCACCCACTTGGCTATCTAACGGCCCTCCCCCAGAAACAAATGCCTCTAGACGTCCTCCAAAATTATTTTTTACTTTTTTTCTAACCAGCTTTTCTAAAATTTTGTCAATTAAAGTATCTGTGATAGATAAATTATGATTTTTAAATTTTCTAGTACCTAAAGAAATTGTTTTTTTAAAAAGGTTTTGTTTGAACTGTGATTGATTTTTTAAATTAATTGTCATTTTAGCATAAAGATTATTATAAAACCTAGGAACAGCTGTCATAATATGCGGGCGAGCAATCTTTATAGTAGGCAAAAGAGTATCGATACTTTTATTATAAAAAACTCTGGCTTCCATCATAATTTGTACAAATTGAACTACATGTTCATATGAATGCGATAATGGTAACCAAGTTAAAAATGTAAGATCAGGTCTTTTAAGTGATATTAATAACTCATAAGCCCCCTCACAGTTACTAAGAATTCCCCCATGACTTAAAACAACTCCTTTGGGAAGTCCTTGTGTTCCTGATGTATAAATAATACAAGCAGGATCTGATCTATTAATAGTTTTATATTGAACAGAAGTTATGTCATCTGAGTTTTCATTTAAGTCACTTAGAAAAGTTAGATTTGTTAATGAGGAATTTTCAAAATTTTCAAAACAAATAATAAAATCTAAATCGTAATGAATTTTTTTTGATGCCTCCATTACAGTGTCTAACAAGGTTTTATTTGAAACAATTAAACCTTTGGGCTTAGAGTCGTTGAGAATATGTTCAAAGTCTCTTGCCGTGTAAGTAGTATAATTTGGAACTGCAATAAGTTTATTGGCCATAATGGCGATATCTGAAGCTAACCACTCTGGTCTATTTTCTGAAACAATAAGTATTCTCTCAAAGTCCTCAAAATTTTTATTTTTTATAAAATTAAAAATTTTAGCAACCATTCTAGCTGTATCAGACCAATTTGATGAAATAACTTCATTCGTATTAGGATCTAATCTCAATAAATGTTCTTTGCTGTAATTTTTATTTGCTTGATAAAAAAATAGATCTGGTAGATTATTAAATTTATTCATTAACTTTTAAAACCTTATAAAAATTATCCATATTTTTCATTAATTTTTCATCATAAGTGACTAAGTGCTTATCCTCATCAATAAAATAATTATATTTAGGCTCATTAGCTAAATTAAACATCGTTTTACCCATCCTAAAGGGAACAATATCATCACCCATTGCATGCATAATTAAGATAGGTGAATTAATATTTTTTATTTTTTGATCACTTAAGTATTTATCTTTAAGCATGATCCCCACTGGAAGATATGGATAATGATACTTTGCTGCATCAATCATTGAGGTGAATGGAGCTTCCAAAATAATACCTTTAAAAGAGGCTTTTTGAGCCACTTCAATTGAAACTGCTGTTCCTAATGACTCACCATAAATAATAATATCATTAATGTTTATATCTTTATCTTTTAACCATTTAATTGCACTTCTCGCATCATCGTATAGACCCTCTTCTGTTGGATTTCCTTCGTTACCACTATAAGATCTCCAAGAAATTAATAATATATTTTGTTTATATTTAGAAAGTTTGTTAATTTTGTAAAATCTATTTTCAATAGGTCCTGCGTTACCATGAAACATTAATAATGTATTTTTTGTATTAGCTGGATGTTCATAATATAAAGATCTAAGATTTATATTATCAGTATTCTTAATATAAATGTTTTCTGCCACTATATTTAAGCTCTCATCTTCATAATTATCAATGTTAGGTAAGTATAATAAAGATCTTTGCTTAACATATACGTAAAGGACAATAAGAAGATAGATAGCTAATAGTGAAGCAATAATTTTTAAAGTTATTGCAAAATTCATCTAATTTTATAAATCAACTTGTCAAAATAGCCTTTAGATGATTGTGAAAATTTCTTGTATGAATTGTTAAATGAGATTTTAGATTTTTTATCATTGTAGTATATGTGACCCTTAATGGGTATATCAGCGTTTAGAGATCCTGAAGAAATTGCTGTTTCTGTATATGAGTTGCGCGATTGAAAAAATAATGAACTTCCACACTTTGAACAAAAACCTCTCTTATAATTTTTACTTGAATTAAACCATTTCAAATTCTTCTTTTTTTTAAATCTAAAATTAGTTTTTTTTACTTTTACATAGCTACTAAATTCAGCATTTGCTTTTTGACACATTGTACAATGGCATATGACTGAGTATCTACATTCATTTTTAATTTCAAAAGCTATACTTTTACAAAGACAAGAACCTTTGATTTTATTCATTTATTTAATAATTTGTGTTTTAAGAGGGATACTCCATTTTTTTGTTTAAAATTGTATGACTCTTCGAAAGAGCTTAACTGCCAACCTGATAACCTACTTTTTATTTCAGTTATTTGATTAAGTTTCCACTCATTCGATGTGTCCTCATTTTTCCAAATTGCCTTTTCATCATTAGTTCTGCCACAACCATAACAATATCCTGTTGAAGGGTCAGTCTTACAAATGGAAATACATGGTGATATCACTTTACTCATAATGATTTAATTATATTCAAATACTCTTCAATATCATTGAAAATTATTATAAATCATTAAAATAAATTAAAAATGCCAATTGAAAAATTAAAAAATTATTGTAGTTTGATGCAACGTTCCGCAGTAGCTCAGCGGTAGAGCATTCGGCTGTTAACCGACAGGTCGTAGGTTCGAATCCTACCTGCGGAGCCAGTATTCTCAATGTTCTCCAAACAACTCTTTTCCAATATATGCTTAATAGTTGCTGCTTTAATATGGGGTACGGCCTTCGTTGCTCAAACAACTGGTATGGAGCATATTGGACCACTTACTTTTACAAATTTACGTTTTCTCATAGGGGGATTAATAGTTCTTCCTTTAGCTATAAAAGAAATACCAAATTTCAAAAAATCTCTAAATAAAAAATTAATAATTATTATTTTACTTACAGGGCTTAGTTTATTGATGGGTACCTACTTACAACAGTATGCTCTACAATATACTAAAATAGGAAATGCTGCTTTTTTAACTATATTATATGTTCCTTTTGTACCTATTATTTCCCGTTTCATTTTAAAAAAAAGAATACATTGGAGTATTTGGGTTTCAGTATCTATATGTTTAGTTGGTTCTTATTATTTAACAGTTGGAAATTCTTTTGAAGCACAGTTTGCTGACTTCCTTGTCGTCGTGTGTGCAATTTTTTTTGCGTTACATTGTATATTAATTGATGAATATTTTGAGATAGTAAATGCACCATTTACTCTAGCGACTTCTCAATTTCTATTATGTTTTTTGTATAGTCTACCATTTGTTTTTATATTTGAAGACCCTTCACTAAAAGGAATTTATATGGAATTATTCGAATTATTGTACGTTGGAGTAATGTCCTCTGGTATAGCCTACACTCTTCAGATATTTGGTCAAAGATACGTCAAGCCATCAACAGCAGCCATAACATTCTCTTTAGAAGGTGTTTTTGGATCTTTAGCCGCGTGGATTATTCTCTCTCAAATGCTTACTACTACCCAAATTTTTGGTTGTTTTTTAATATTATTGGGTGTGTTAACTGCACAATTAATACCATTAATCAACAAAGAAGCAGCTTCAAGTCGATACTATTCAGAATAAAACTACTCATCTAAATTAAAATACATTAAGATTCAGTTATTATGAGTGAGGATAGTAAATTTTTTATTAAAGACAGTGATGTGCCGAAACAATGGTACAATCTGGTAGCGGATTTAAAAGAGCCAATGAGCCCACCCTTAAATCCTGGAACAAAACAACCTTTAGGTCCTGATGATTTAGCACCTTTATTTCCGATGGATTTAATTATGCAAGAGGTTTCACAAGAGAGATATATCGATATCCCTGGTCCTGTTTTAGAGGCCTATAGTCGATGGAGATGTACTCCTTTAGTAAGAGCTAGAGCTTTAGAGAAAGCTTTAGATACGCCTGCTAGGATTTATTACAAATATGAAGGTGCCAGTCCTTCAGGTAGTCACAAACCTAATACTGCATTAGCACAAGCATTTTATAACAAAGAGGCTGGTGTAAAGAAAATAGCAACTGAAACAGGTGCAGGTCAATGGGGTACAGCTCTAAGTTATGCTGGAGCTGTATTTGGAATTGAAATTAAAGTATTTATGGTAAGAGTAAGCTATGATCAAAAACCATATAGAAGAGCAATAATTGAAAGTTATGGTGGTAGTGTAGTTGCAAGTCCCTCAAATGAAACAAACTCTGGAAGAGCTATATTAGAAAAAGATCCTAATAGTGCTGGTTCTCTTGGTATTGCCATATCTGAAGCAGCAGAAGTAGCCGCTACCAATGAAGATACTAAATATGCACTTGGAAGTGTTTTAAATCATGTATTAATGCATCAATCTATTATTGGGCAGGAAGCACTTCTTCAAATGGAAATGGCTGACGACTATCCAGATATAGTTATAGGGTGCACTGGCGGTGGAAGTAATTTTTCAGGCTTGTGTAATCCTTTCTTAGGTAAAAAATTTAGAGGAGAACAAGACGTGCATGCTATTGCGGTTGAACCATCTTCTTGTCCTTCATTGACCAAAGGTAAATACTCTTATGACTTTGGAGATACTCTAAAATCTGCACCTTTGTTAAAGATGCACACACTGGGTTCTGATTTTATGCCATCACCTACTCATGTTGGTGGTTTAAGATATCATGGAATGGCTCCAATGTTATCTCACCTAGTTCATAATGGGCACATGGAACCTAGAGCTTATGGCCAAAAGGAATGTTTAGAGGCTGGTATACAGTTTGCTAGAACTGAAGGTATTATGCCAGCTCCTGAGGCTACACATGCTATTAAAGGTGCTGTAGATGAGGCTCTTAAATGTAAAGCTGAAGGTAAATCAAAATCTATTTTGTTTAATCTTTGTGGTCATGGTCATTTTGATATGCAAGCTTATATGGATTATTTTTCGGGTAATCTTGCTGAAGATAAATTTGACTCAAAGGCTTTTGAAGAGTCTATGGGCTCAATACCTGCTGTGAACTAATTTACATTAGGTAGTTCATCAAAATTTGATGTGTATGCGGGGCTCAGGTTTTGCCGTCTAGTTATATAGAACTTTTCATAGTTCTCTTTAGCAACGCAAATAGTCCCGCTACCATATCTGTTATTTAGATTATCAAATACCTTGTTTACTCTAACTTTTTTCAAAAGACTCTCTTCTGACTGGTGGATAAATAAATCCCTATTGTACTCTCCTTCTATTGTTAAGTCTGAGAGTAAAACACCTGCTTTTTTATATTTAATTTCTGGCCGATAAATAGATTTTAGTGCTTTTACGGCTAATCTTATCGTTTCAAATAAATCATTTGAAGGAGATATAAAATCATAAGTCCTAGCTGCATGGTATTGTTTATTATTATTGTTAAATTTATTTGAACGAATAAATGTAGTAATCTTTTTTGCTTGCAAGCCATCAGATCTAATCTTTTCTGAAGCCCTAGTTGCATAAGATATTACTCTTTTCTCTAATTCTTCGAAACTAGTTACATAATTTTCAAAGGATCTTGATACTCGACATTGTTTTTTTGGCTCAGATCTTTCGACTATAGGTATACATATTTCGCCGTGTAGTTCTCTGTAGGTCCTCTCTCCCACCACTCCTAAGTGTTGTCTAACCCATCTTGGATCTGCTCTATATAAATCGTAAGCAGTGTAAATATTATTTTTTTGAAGGAATTTTTCTATCCTAGTACCTATGCCCCAAATATCACCTACTCCTAGTACCTTCAAAGATATTTCTATTTGTTTTTGGTTTATGATTTCTACTATTTGGGATCCTAATTCATCTTTTTTGGCTAAATGGTTCGCCACCTTAGATAAAGTTTTATTGTTAGCTATACCTATGCTAACAGGTATACCTATCCATTTCTTTATCATTTTTTTAATTCCCTCTGCTCTTAAAAAAAAACTTCTCTCAGAGTATTTATTTAGTATTAAAAATGCTTCATCTATGGAATAGACTTCTAGTCTATCACAGTACTCTTTTAATACTCCCATTACCCTAGATGAGATATTTCCATATAAACTATAATTTGATGAGAACACGTGTACTGGATATTTTTTTATTATTTGTTTTATCTCAAAAAAAGGTACTCCCATTTTAATTCCTAATTTTTTAGCTTCTGAACTTCTGGCTATGACACATCCATCATTATTTGATAAGACAACTATGGGTTTTTTATTCAAATGAGGTTTAAAAATAGTCTCACACGAGGCATAAAAAGAATTACAATCTACTAGGGCTACAATATTCATCGTTACTTAATAAATTGATGGATGGCACTAGTGACGACTCCCCATATCTCTAGTTCTGTGTACTCTGATATTAGTATATTTTTGTATAATGGGTTCTCAGATTTTAGGATGGCAGAACCATCTGCTTTGATGATTAGTCTTTTTACAGTTAAGTTTCCCTCAAATATAGCTATCACTATGTCTCTACTTCTGGCTTCCAAACTTCTATCTACTACTAATACATCACCATCATTAATTCCTGCTTCTATCATGGACTCGCCACTAGCTTTCATTAAAAAGGTTGATAATTGATTTTTAATTAATAGTTCAGATATGCTTAAATTATTTTCTATATAATCATCGGCTGGAGATGGAAATCCAGCTGAAATTCTAGATAAAATATAAGGTACTGTCTCAAGGCTGTTGTCTTTATGTTTTTTTACTAAAGTATTTTTGTTCATATTTTGTTCTTTTATAGACTATCATGAGTACGAAAGAAATAACAAAATTTGTAAAGTAAAATTAATTATTCGTCACCGTGTGAGTTAATTTTTTGATTAACAACAGCAAGCTGCTCACAAAGTGACTTAGTATGAGAAATAAAAACATATAAAATTAAATAAAGAGATATAAAGATCAAAATGAAGTCTAAATTAATTAAATTAGGGGCTTTCAAAAAAATCTTGTTAATAAGCACAGAGCTAATAAAACTAGTTATAAAAGGTGCCAACCTTGAAAAAATAAGGAAATTACGAATTAATATATTCCTTTGACTATATAAATTTGTGTTATCTTCCATATATATAAACTAAAGTAAATATATTCAAATATGCCCAAAATTAAAGCAATCAATATTACAAATCTAAGTGGAGAGAGCACTATTTATGTAAATCAAGCAATCTTAAAAAGAAATAAAGGTATTATTAATGATAGATATTATGAAAATTTTAAAAAAAAGTATGAACAAGTAACACTTATAGAGTCTGAAAAGATTAGTAATTTTAATAATAACATCAAAAGTAAGTTTAATTATAAGGATTTTAGAAGAAATATTATAACAACAGGCATCGATCTAAATAAAATGATAAATAAAAAAATACAGATTAATAATGTAGTTTTAAAAATTCATCAATTATGTCAACCATGTAGATACCTTCAAAATAAATTAAGTGTTGATAATTTAGTTAAATTACTGACAAATAAAGGTGGTGTACGTGCAGAAATAGTTCAGTCTGGTATAATTTCAACCTTCGATGAAATAAAAATAATTAAATAGTTATTCCCAAATATCGAAAAAGTTTCTTGTTTTACCAGGTGTTAAGATAGATAAGGGATTAAATATAAAGTCAGTTTTATTTCCGTTCTTGTTAACCTTAAAATCTGCAGCAAGTAAACTTTCTTCAACATTTTTACCAAATAACTCATTTAGAAAAGGGATATTTTTAAAATTCTGTTCAAATAAATATAAAGGACCATAAGTACCATTCACAGAGGCTATTTTTTCAGAGGGATTAGCCTCTCCTTTGAAAGAAAAAGCAACTGTACCACCTAACATTAAAGCATGATCAAAATTAAAAACTTTACCTTTTCTTTGAACGGGAACTTCTAAGTAATTAAATTCATCTTGGCTATTTTGCAAGACTGAAAAAATATCTAACATTCTTGAGGTAAAGATTAAATTGTAGAATTTTGAATTTTTATCAATACTAAAATCTTTAACTTTAATGTTAAGGTCATAGTCATTAAATTTTCTAAATGATCCTTTACCAATTAAAGCACCACCTTTCATATGTTTAGATATCTTTTGAGCGTAAAAAAATTGACCAGCATTTTTTGAGAACAAATAGATTTGTTTATTTCCATCTAATTGTGGAAGTATCGATAATTCAAATTCTTTTTTAGAGTCATAAAACATCATAGATTCAAACCCCTCATCATAAATAAAATTTAATTTATTAGAAAAAAGAGAATATTTTTCTGAAATTACCATTTCAGATATTTCCCAATTAAAATTAATTTTTTTATTTAATTTTTTATTTTCTTGAGGTTTGGGAAAAACTTTTTTGAAATTATCAAAAGAAATTTGATCTGTATTTAAAAGTATATAAATTTCGTTGTTATGATAATTAATTATTCCGAAGTTTCTTTGACCGTTAACTTTGATATCAAATTTAATTTCTTTAATTTGTTTATTATCAAAATCAAGTTCTAATAAAATATCCTCTTTTTGGTAACTAAAATCGTATGCTATTACTTGAATTGGTATAAAAAGTACAATCAGTATTTTTAAAAGAATTTTATTATACATCTATTAGTGTTGACTCCAAAAAATCAAATATTTCTCCATCTAAGACACCGTCAGCATTTGATGTTTGATGATTAGTTCTGAGGTCTTTAACCATTTTATATGGGTGAAGAACATATGATCTTATTTGGTTTCCCCATCCTATCTGTTTTTTATTACTTTCTTCTTTCTTTTTCTCTTCATTTTTTTTATCAAGCTCAATCTCATATATTCTAGATTTTAACATCTTCATTGCAGTATCCCTATTACGATGTTGTGATCTTTCACTTTGGCTTTGAACTACAATATTATAAGTTAAATGGGTTATTCTTACGGCACTATCTGTTGTATTAATATGTTGACCCCCTGCTCCTGAAGCTCTAAATGTATCAATCCTAAGATCTTTATTATTAATTTCAATTTCAATGTCTTTATCTATCTCAGGGTAAACCCATACACTTGAAAAACTTGTGTGCCTTCTCTTATTGGAGTCAAAAGGCGAAATTCTAACTAATCTATGAATTCCTGACTCATTCTTTAAATAACCAAAGCTTTTAAAACCAGATATCATCATTGTTACACTCTTAACACCTGCCTCATCTCCTCTTTGATAGTCTATTATCTTACTTTTATAGTCATTTTGTTCTGCAAATCTTAGGTACATTCTAGACAACATTTCAGCCCAATCTTGACTCTCTGTACCTCCAGCACCAGCATGAATTTCCAAAAAAGCATTACAATCATCTGTTTCTTTATTTAAAAGAGATTTTATTTTTAATTTTTCACAGTTTCTTTTCAATTCATTAATTTTATGAACTAACTCATTAATTTCATTTTCATTTAAAGAATCATATATTTGAATAAACTCTTTGAAGTCTCTAAATTGATTTGAGACAAAATCAAAGTCATTAATTACGTCTTTACTTTGTTTAAGTTTTTCTTGAGATTTATTTATTAAATTAATGTCGTTCCAATTATCAGGATTAGTAATTATTTTGTTTAATTCATCAATATCTTTGCTAGTTTTATCATAGTCAAAGACTCCTCCTAGTCAGATTTATTAGGGATTCTATTTCTTTAATTAGATTTAATAGTTCAAATTTATCCATTAATTTATACCACCAATACTCTCAATTTTATTAATGTTATCCATAATTTCCAACTGATCTTTTGTAAAATAGTCAATAATTGTATTTTGTCCATTAGAAATTTCACCACTATTCTGATCAACTTTTTTGATAATTAGATCACTGGGTACTACAAATTTATCATTATTATTTTCATTGAGTAAAAGATAATTCTCGATAATTGTTTTAAATATAGGTAAAGCAACTGAAGATCCAGTTTCTCTATATCCAATTGACCTTGGAGTATCGTAGCCAACATAAACCCCTATTACATATCTTGGAGTAAGTCCAAAAAACCACAGATCTTTACTTTCATTTGTTGTTCCTGTTTTTCCTGCTATAGGATAATTAATTTTATTCAAATTCTTACCAGTTCCTCTTTTCACAGCACCTTCAAGTATGTTTAAGATTTGAAAAGAGGTTTGTGGAGATATTACTTTTCCCTTTTGAGATTCTATAATTGGTTTTCTGTATGACCTGTCTTCATTAGAAAATGAACAATAGTTACATTTAAAGTAGTCATTATTAATAATTAATTCGCCCTCATTTGAAACAACTTTTTTGATTATTGATGGTTCAACTATATAACCTCCATTTAAAAAAATTGAATATGATTTTGTTAAATTTAAAAGATTATTTTCTACTGCTCCAAGAAGTGTCGAGTAAACATCAGTATTTATATTGTTCTCATAAAAATTAATTTCATCTAAAAATTTATTTACATTATTTAATCCTAAATCTAGACCAATTTTTAGTGTTACTAAATTATTTGAGGTCTCTAATGCCCTTCTAAATGTTAATTCTCCATATGATTTATTAGAATAATTTTTAGGTACCCATACAGGGAGATTGTTTCCTTGGTCTAAAAGAATATTAGAGTCTAATATAAGGGTATTGGGTAAATATTTTCCTGTTTCTAAAGCTTCTGCATAAATAAAAGGTTTTATTGATGACCCTGGTTGTCTATAAGCTTGTGAGACTCTATTAAAATTACTAGCATCATAATTTACACCTCCAACCATAGAAACTATATCCCCATTAAAAGGGTCCATAATAATCACAGATCCATTAATTTTATGTAACTGAACTGCATAAAAAGAGTTATCAATATGGGTAACAAAAATGTAGTCATTTAAATTTAGATAATTATTTGGGGAAACTTTTTTGGGACCATATAAATTATTATCTTTATTTAGAGTTATAGTTTCTCCTGTATCAATAATTGATATCTTTATTAAATTAGATTTTTTATCAACTACTTTAGCTATCTGCCAATGTTCATTATTAATCTTTGAAATATCTTCATAATTTTTATAACTTCCCTCCCAATCTCTATATTTTCTCTCAAATAATGCTAAATTATCTATCAAAGATTTTTCTGATATTTTTTGAAGACTTTGATCAATTGTAGATTGAATATAAAATGCATTTTCATTAAATGAATTTGAATTCAGATAATTCAATATAAAATCAGTCTTGTAATCAGACTTATATTTTTTATTATTTCTCTGAGATAGCTCTATCTTTAAATTTGAATAATAATTAAATTCATCTGTAGTTATAAATTTATTTATTTCCATTTGTTTTAAAACATAATTTCTTCTATCAAGGGCTCTTTTATAATTTTTATTAGGATCATAATTGTTTGGACCTTTAGGCAATGCTGCTAGATATGCATATTCATGTATTTCTAGGTCAAAAATTGATTTATTGAAATAATTGAATGATGCTGAAGCTACACCATATGAGCGTCTCCCAAAATAAATTTCATTTAAATATAATTCTATTATAAATTCTTTTGAATATTCCTGTTCTATTCGAAGAGATAATATTAGCTCTTTTATTTTTCTTGAAATAGTTTGATCTCTATTAAGTAAAATATTTTTAACTAACTGTTGTGTTATAGTGGAAGCCCCAACGTAATTATTATTATTTTTTGAGTAAATATTTTTCAAATTTATAATAAAAGCATTTACTATTCCTTTGATATCAAATCCCTGATGTTGAAAATATGTTTTATCTTCTGCAGAAATAATAGCGT
>OCZA010000459.1_pt1 | contig 14183 bp, 15 predicted proteins | sample 1539021 | NCBI WGS metagenome assembly OCZA01 (sample SAMEA2619376, study PRJEB22493) | marine metagenome | biome: marine biome (ENVO:00000447); feature: surface water layer (ENVO:00002042); material: "saline water (ENVO:00002010), including plankton (ENVO:xxxxxxxx)" | depth 5 m | reverse complement strand
AACCCCCTCTCAACTAAAAAATATTCAAAAAATATTTCTTAAAACAAAGATATTGGATAGAAGTAATTTAATACTGGATATTTTTGCTTCTAGGGCTCAAACAGCGCAAGCTCGTACACAGGTTGAGTTAGCACAATATGAATATTTATTACCAAGATTAACAAGAATGTGGACACATCTAGAGCGTCAAAAAGGAGGAATCGGTATGAGAGGACCCGGAGAAACTCAAATTGAAACTGATAGGCGAATAATTAAGGATAAGATTTCACTGCTAAAGAAAAAGCTTGCTAAAATTGACAAACAAAGCTTAACAAGAAGAAAGGGGAGAGCTGACATGATCAGAGTTGCACTAGTTGGATATACAAATGCAGGAAAATCAACCTTAATGAATAAATTATCAAAATCAGAGATATTTGCTGAAAACAAGTTATTTGCAACACTAGATACAACTGTTAGAAAAGTGGTCTTAAAGAACCTACCTTTTCTTTTGTCTGATACCGTTGGGTTTATAAGAAAATTACCCCATCAACTTGTCGAATCATTTAAATCAACATTAGATGAAGTGAGGGAGTCAGATCTTTTGGTTCACGTTGTTGATATTTCAAATCCAAATTTTGAAGAACAAATAGACATAGTAAATACTACCATTGCTGAAATAGGAGCCGAGTCCAAGCCTAAAATAATCATCTTTAATAAGATTGATGCATACACCTATCAGCAGAAAGAAGAAGATGACCTTACCCCATTTAAAAAAGAAAATATGTCTTTAAATGATTTAAAGCATAGTTGGATGAATAAATTAGATATAGAGAGTATTTTTATTTCAGCTTTAGATAAAACAAATTTTGAAGAATTAAGAGAAAGGCTTTATGAAAGAGTTAAGCAATTGCATGTTAAACGTTACCCTTATAATAACTTTTTGTATTAGTTGTTTTTGTATTGTAAATCATGAAGCTTTTTATATGATCCATTTTTGGCTATTAATGAAGAATGGCTGCCTTGTTCAATAATTTTTCCCTCTTTTAAAACAATAATATTATCTGCATTCTCGATTGTTGAGAGTCTATGAGCAATTACAAGAGAAGTTCGGTCTTTCATCAGATTTGTTAAGGCATCTTGAATTAAATTCTCAGATTCTGAGTCTAGTGATGAGGTAGCTTCATCTAAAATTAAAATCTCTGGATTTTTTAATATTGCTCTAGCAATACTAATTCTTTGTTTTTGTCCTCCAGACAACTTTTCACCAGAATTACCAATATTTGTTTGATATGAATCCTCACATTTTAAAATGAACTCGTGTGCATTTGCAGCTTTAGCAGCATTTATAATATCCTCCTTAGTAGCATTAAGATTTCCAATTTTTATGTTATTGTATATACTATCATTAAACAAAATAGAGTCTTGACTAACTATACTGATGATATTCCTTAAGTTAAAAAGATCAATATCTTTGATGTTTATATTATCAATATTTATCTCTCCATCTTCTAAATCATAAAACCTAGGTAATAAATCTGCAAGCGTTGTTTTCCCACCACCAGAATGACCAACCAATGCTACTTTTTGTCCTTTTTTAATTGTAAAATTTATATTTTGAAGAACATTTTTATTTTCATATTTAAAGGATTTAATAATAAAATTAATCGAGTTCTTAAGATTTGATATTTTATGAACATCTTTTTTATTGACTATAGTATTTTCTTGATCAAGTATTTCATAAACTCTTTCAGCAGCCGCACTACCTTTTTGAATATAGTAATATGATGTTGTTAGGGATTTTACTGGAGGAATAATTTGAGAAAATATTAAAATGTATCCTATAAATTCTTGAGGGGAAAGCATAGAATTTTCTGATAAAACAAGTTGCCCCCCAAACCACATTACTATTACCATAACTACAGTACTTAAAAGCTCACTCATTGGAGATGATAAATCTTTTTTTCTTAAAATACTATTCATTATTTTCTTGTATTCATTGCTAGATTTTTCAAACTTAGAATTAATAAAATTTTCAGCATTGAAAGTTTTAATGATTCTTAAACCAAAAATATTTTCATCAATAATGGACATTATATATGCTAATTTATCTTGTCCCTTTTTGGATGAATTTTTTAAACTTTTACCTATGTATCCTATTAGAATCCCCGCAATAGGGAATAAAATAATTACAAAAACTGTTAATTGTGGACTTATAAAAATCAGAGTTGATAAATAAAGAATAATGGATATTGGATCTTTAAAAAACATTTCTAGACCCCCCATTATTGACCATTCAATTTCAACTAAGTCAGAAGTTAGTCTTGATGTTAAATCCCCTTTTCTTTTAGATCCTATAAAAGCTAAATCTAAAGCTAGTATTTTTTTATGCAAATCCATTCTTATATCATGTATTACCCCATTTCTTATTGGAGTCAGAAAGAAAAGAGCTAAGTACCTAAATAGATTTTTAATGAAGAACATGATTAATACTATTACACAAATAAGCAATAATGCCTCAACATTTCCTTTATTATCGATTGTTGTACTTAAGAATAAATAAAAGTTTTCTTTTATAGAAGCCGCATTTAAAGAAAGTGGCTTTGCTTGGTATACCTTTTCTTGAGTTCCAAAAAGAATTCCTAAAAATGGAATAATCATTGTAAGAGAAAATAAGGAAAAGATAACACTGATTATATTAGAACCTATATTTAAAAAAACATAAGATAAATACGATCTTATGTATCTTAATATTTTAAAAAAGAAATCCATTCAGCAAAGATAACGAAAGAAAGGAATGTTTATTTTTGCTAACATATGGAATCTACAAGACAAAAAAAGGTTGCACGCTTAGTTTTAAAAGAATTATCTCAAATTTTTAATGTTGAGTCAAATAATATTTTAGGACCAATTATGATTAGTATAACTGCTGTTAGAATATCTCCTGATTTGGCCTATGCAAATATATATTTAAGTATTTTTCCTGCTACTGATCCTAATGATGCTATAAATAAGATTAAAAAAAATAAGTCACTTTTAAGAAAAAAATTGGGTATTGCTGTGCGTAATCAATTGAGAGTTGTACCTGAGCTAAATTTTTATATTGATGACTCTGCAGAGTATGCTGAACAGATTGATAAGCTGTTAAAGAAGTAATTTGTAATGAATCTCCCACTTTACATCGCTATTAAATATTTTTTTTCTAAAAAAAAGATTGGCTATGTGCATCTACTTTCAATAATTACTCAAGTTGGAATTGCTATAGGCACAGCGGCTCTTGTTTTAGTTTTATCTGTTTTTAATGGTTTTGAAAATCTAGTTCTTGATATGTATAATGTATTTGATCCACACATTAAAATTACAAGTGCTGAAGGAAAGAATTTCCAAAATAAAAAAATTATTGATCTTCTTTTATTAGAAGAAGAAATTAATGTTTTTTCTTCTGTTTTAGAAGAAAAGGTACTTGTTGAATATAATAAAAAACAATATTTAGCAACCATAAAAGGTGTTGATACTAATTATAATAAATTAACAAATTTTGATTCTATATTAGTTAATGGCGATTATATAGATAATTTTCAAAAAACAAACGTCGCTGTTGTTGGTAGAGGAGTTGCATATTACCTGTCCATGAATATTGGTTCATTTTTTGAAAATATGACTATTTATTTACCAAATAGAAATTCAAAAAATATGCTAAAAATTGAAAATGCATTTGTTAGTTCTTCTATTTCTCCAGTGGGAATTTTTGGGGTTCAGCAAGAGATTGATTCAAAATATATAATAACCCCTATAAGCTTTGTTCAAAATTTAATCCAAAAACAACAATATGTCTCAGCAATTGAAATTAATCTAAAAGAAAAGTCTAAAATGTTAGATTTTCAAAAGATGCTTTCGGAAAAATTAGGTGAAAAATATCTTATTAAAAATCAATATCAACAACAGGATTTTTTATTTAAAATTTTAAATACCGAAAGACTGGTCGTGTTGCTAATACTTATATTTATTATGATAATTTCAGCATTTAATATCATTAGCTCATTAGCAGTTTTAATTATTGATAAGAAAAAGGATATTGACCAATTAAATAATTTAGGTTTAGACAAGCAATCTATAAGAAAAGTATTTACCTACAAAAGTATGTTGGGTGTATTATCGGGAAGTTTTTTTGGTCTTTTATTTGGTTTTTCATTAGCTTATCTACAGCAAGAGTTTGGTTTTGTGAAAATGGGAGAAGGCAGTTTTGTTATTGACGCTTATCCGGTAAAAATTTTACTTAAGGATTTGATTTTTATTCAAATAATTGTTTTACTGATTGGTTTTGTAGCTTCATTACTAACCTCAAGATTAATGCTTAAAATTTATTAGAAACTAATAAATCTTTCTTCAACTGTATTTAAAATTTCCAACACTTCTTGTTCTGAGTTTGCAGTTACCATTCTTGTTCTATATTCTTTGAAATTTGGAATAGCCTTGAAATAAGAACTATAGTGTCTTTTCATCTCAGCAATACCTAACTGCTCGCCTTTCCAAATAATAGAATGCTTAAGATGTCTTCTGCATATTTGAACCCGTTCTTTTATACTTGGTTTTTCAAGTAATTCATTTGTTTTTAAATAGTGTTTTATTTCATTAAAAATCCATGGATAACCTATGGCCCCTCTTCCAATCATTACACCATCAACTCCATACTTACTTTTAACTTCTTTTACTTTATGTGGGCTATCAACATCTCCATTGCCAAAAACAGGAATTTTCATTCTTGGATTGTTTTTTACCTCACCAATTAAAGTCCAATCTGCTTCTCCTTTATACATTTGCTTTCTAGTCCTTCCGTGAATGGAAATTGCTTTAATGCCTACATCTTGTAATCTTTCTGCTACTTCTACTATATATTTTGAATGTTCATCCCAACCAAGCCTTGTTTTTACTGTTACAGGTATATCAGTTGATTTAACAATTTCTTCTGTCATTGAAATCATTTTAGGGATATCTTTTAAGATACCTGCTCCAGCACCTTTATTAGCAACTTTTTTAACTGGGCAACCATAATTTATATCAATTATTTCTGGGTTTTCTCTTGCGCAAATTTCAGTCGCTTGTTTCATTGATGAAATTTCACTTCCAAAAATTTGAATTCCTATAGGTCTTTCTGAGTCATAAATGTCTAGTTTTTGTGTGCTTTTAAAAGCATCACGAATTAAGCCTTCAGAAGAAATAAATTCAGTATACATTACATCTGCGCCGTACTCTTTACAAAGCGCTCTAAAAGGAGGGTCACTTACATCCTCCATTGGTGCTAATAATAAAGGGAATTCTCCTACATCAATATTTCCTATCTTTACACTCATAATTTTTGGCTAAAATAATATAATTGAATTTAAAAGGTTTTTTTTCTAATCGCACCCCTTTACTAAAGGTTTTTCTGTTGATGGGCCTACTGTTTATTTCTTTTTTCCTTCATCATATGTTTGCTTTAGGAATTGTATCCTTATTATTTGAGAATGGATTCAATTTATTTTTTAATTATGATCTTTCCTCTCAGACTTCTATAAATATCTTAAAGATTATTCAGTTTTTTAGTGCCACAGGTACTTTTATTACTCCATTACTTTTATATGGTTACTTGACAAATTTCCAATTTGGTTTCAAAACTTATTTTTCTAGGCAATCAATTTTACTCTCGCTCGGAATCATTTTATTAATAACCCCCATAGTTTCTTTTTTAATAGAATTTAATATGGCAATTGACTTTCCAAATTGGATGCAAAAATTTGATAAAAATTCTGAGATTATTGTTTTAGCTTTTTTAAAAATGGATGGTTTTACTGACTTACTAGCAAATCTTTTAGTTATGGCAATTGTGCCTGCAGTTGGCGAAGAACTTTTTTTTAGAGGCCTAATTCAAAAAAAACTCCATCGTTTTTTAAGAAACCCACATTTTGCTATAATAGTTACTTCAACTTTATTTAGTTTAATTCATTTTCATCTAGATGGTTTAATTCCAAGATTTGTATTAGGATGTGTTTTAGGATATATGTTTTATTGGACTAAATCTATATGGGTTCCAATAATTGCTCATTTTACAAATAATGCCCTTGCTATTATTATTTCTTATCCATATTTAAAATCATTTGATATTGTACAAAACTTTAATCATTATAGCGAGACAGATTTGCCACAAACTACAAATAGCGCTATAATTTTTAGTTTATTTTCAGTTGGAATTTTATTATATCTTTTGTTTAGTAGTTCTAAGCAAATAGATATTGATTAAAATTAATATTCTCCTTTTCTTGTCGAATAATTAATTTTTAATGCATTAGCTTTTCTAAGCTCCTGCTTGACATCAGTGATAATGCCCATTTTTACCGTTTCGTCTCCTTTAATAGATGTCGTCATATATGGAATTTCCTTTTCATCTTTAGCTTCTCTTTCAGTAGCAATAAATTCTTGAATATCACCTACCTCAGCAAAAGCGTCATTTAATTGAATTCTAGCTGATGTTCCATAGGAAGCTTGCATTCTTTTTACTGGAGAACCAATGTAAATATAGCTTACCAAAGATTTCTTTTCCATTTTTTTAATCTCTGTTGCTTTAGGAGTAACAACAGATACAAATAATGTTGTTTCTCTCATTACTGTCGTAACCATAAAAAAGAATAATAGCATAAATACTATATCAGGCAAAGAAGCAGTTGAAATTGCTGGCATTCCTTTATTTCCACTTTTTTTAAATTTACTCATTATGAATTTCCTCCTATATTTTTTGGTTCTGCCTCAGAAATTTTCTGAGGGTACATTTTTCTAATTTCTTTTTGATCAGACTTATTTAAGTCATTATATCTTTCTCCAAATTTACTCAAAGAAGCTTTATTTCTTAATTCGTTATATGCTGCTGCAAGTTCGTTCTGTACTCTTATATACATTTTGTATGATGTTCCTCTATCATTTTGTAAAGAAATAATTGCTTTTTCAGGATTTTCAGATAAATCTTCTCGCACCCCATTATTATCAATAAAACTTTTTGCCCCATCCCTTAGTTGAGAGATATCCATCATTTCACCTTCGACTAGCAATTGATTATTAGAATTTATTAGAACAACATAAATATTTCTTGCGTTAATCTGAGAGTCATCTTCTGGCTGATCTTCTTCTGGCATTGGAGGTAGCTTTCTAGCTATTCCAGTGTCAATATCCATAGTAGTTGTTACAAGAAAAAAGATTAATAGTAAGAAAGCAATATCGGCCATTGAGCCGGCATTAATTTCTGGCAAACCTCTTCTCTTACTTGCCATTACTTACTAAACGCTTTTGAAAGTTCAGAATATAAAATTGCGCCAACAGCTAAAATAGCAAGTGTATAAAACATAATTAATCCCATTCCTACATTTTTAGATTCAGATGCACTAATTTTATATTTTTCATATGATTGCAGTACTTCATCTGAAGCAAATACATATGATGCAATACATACAATTACTAAACCTAAAATTGTGAAAAGAGTTTTCTTAGCATTTTTTGTATTTGAAAGTATTTTTTTAACACCAAAAGAAATTGCTGTTAGAGCTGCAAATCCAATCATTATGTATGTTATAATGATTCCAATATTTATTAAGCCTTCCATATTATTTGTGCTTTACAAGTAGGTCTATTAAAGAAATTGATGCATCTTCCATAGAATTAGTTATTGAGTCTACTTTTGAAATTAAATAATTGTAAAATACTTGAAGAATCATAGCTACAATTAAACCAAAAACTGTAGTTAGAAGCGCAACTTTTATACCTCCAGCAACAAGTGAAGGAGAAATGTCCCCAGCTGCTTCAATAGCATCAAATGCGCCAATCATTCCGATTACTGTTCCCATGAATCCAAGCATTGGAGCTAGAGCGATGAAAAGAGAAATCCATGAAAGTCCTTTTTCTAATAATCCCATTTGCACACTACCATAAGAAATTATAGATTTTTCAACCATATCAATTCCTTCGTTTGCTCTATCAAGACCTTGATAAAAAATTGAAGCCACAGGACCTTTTGTATTTCTGCACACTTCCTTGGCAGCATCTACCCCTCCATTTTGTAAAGCATTTTCTACACCAGACAACAACTTGTCAGTGTCTGTAGTTGCAAGGTTTAAATAAATAATTCTTTCTATAGCTAAAGCTAAACCTAAAATTAAACAAAGAAGAACAATCCCCATGAATCCAGGCCCCCCTTCAATAAACTTTTGCTTTATTACTTGATGAAATGATGCTGACTCAACTGTCTCAGCAGGCTCATAAGTTTCAGCCATTTCTTGATTGTTTGAAGTATCCATTAATGTTGTATCAGCTAATGTGTCAGACTGAGCATTAATTGTATAGATACCAATTAATAAAAAGCTAAATATTGTAAATAGTGTGATAAATTTTTTCATTTTTCTTTAATGTTTAATAGTAGATGCGCAAATTTATAAAAATATTATAAAGCTTGAGTGTATAGCTCATTAACTTTATTCCAATTGATTAAATTGAAGAAAGCATTAATATAATCAGGTCTTCTGTTTTGATAATTTAAATAGTATGCATGCTCCCATACATCAAGACATAAAATTGGTGTTCCTCCACAACTATCATTCATTAGTGGATTATCTTGATTAGCAGTAGAACAGACACATAGCCCCCCATCTTTCACGCATAGCCAAGCCCATCCTGAACCAAATCTTGTTGCTGCTGATTTGGAGAATTCTTCTTTAAAATTGTCAAAAGACCCAAATTGATTTATAATTGCATCAGCAATTGCACCATCAGGATTTCCGCCTCCATTTGGAGATAATAATTCCCAAAATAAACAGTGATTATAATAGCCTCCTCCATTATTTCTGACAGCAGGACTTAGATTATCTGATTTACAGATTTCTTCAATTGTCTTTCCTTCAAGATCAGTGCCAGAAATAGCATTGTTAAGATTATTTGTATATCCATTATGGTGTTTTGAATGATGTATTTCCATCGTTCTTGCATCAATGTTTGGTTCTAATGCATCATATGCATAATTTAATGTTGGTAATTCGAATTTCATTTTATATATATTATATTAATATCTGCCAAGCTTCAATAATTTTTGCTTGTTCAAGCATTTTTTTTGCTAAAATATGCTTTTCTTCTGTGTTTAAAGTTATGCTTTCTTTATTTTTTTGTGAGGGGATTGTGTCTACTGATGCTAGCATTGCAAGTTCATTTCCAGTAAAAATGGAACTATTTAGAATTTCTTCTGGCAATCCATCAAAACCAATTCCGATTTTTGAAATAGGCTTTGCTATCTCAAAAATACTTTCTGATTTTGTTTCACCATACCAGCTATGCCCTAATCTTGAAACTATATCAAGCTTTATAGGATCAATCTTGTTTTCGTGATCCATTATTTTTTCATCTACATGAATCTTAAGTATTTCGCAAATAACTAAATTTCCAGCACCTCCTTCTTTTCCTAACTCTATTATTTGATTTACTTTACATTCAAAATTTACTGGAGCTTCTTTAATCAAATTTGCATTAATTAGTGATGCTTTAATTTTGGTAAATCCAGCTTTTTCAAACTCATCTATTTTGCTATCATAATTTACAGATGATAGAGAAACTTGTTGAACAATTTTTTTATTTGCAAGCGCTATTACACATTCCTTACTTTTAATCACATTATTTAGTGTGTCCTTCTTTGAATTATTACTTATTCTGTTCACTGGTGAAAATACAAGAATTGGTGGTGTGACTGAAAAGATATTAAAAAAAGAAAATGGACTTAGATTATTAATCCCTTGTTCATCTTTTGAGCTTACAAATGCAATTGGACGAGGTGTTACAGTGGATGTTAAAAGTCTGTAAAGTTCTTGACTATTTAAAGAATTTATATCTATTGATTTCATAATTATTAAATTTTATGATCAGAACTTTCTGAAACTATCTTATTTGAAATTTCACCCAATTTATCAATTTTCATTTTAACAACATCCCCTTCTTTTAACCAAACTTCGTTATAATTTGAATCTTTTATTTTTCCGGTTCCATTTAACTCAAGCAAACAACCTGTTCCAACAGTTCCAGAACCAATAATATCACCTGGATAAATTGTTGTTCCATATGAGACCCTTTCAATTATTTGTTCAAATGTCCAATTCATATCTTTAAAATTTCCTTCAGAAACAAGTTGATTATTTAGAAAACAAGACATTTTTAAATCATAAATTGATCCATGTTCTCCTTTATCAATTAATTTATCTTTAATTTCATCAGGCGTTACTAAATATGGACCAATTACAGATGCAAAATCTTTTCCTTTTGCTGGACCTAGATTTAATTTCATTTCCTTCATCTGTAATCCTCTAGCGCTAACATCATTCATTATCATATATCCAGCAATATAACTTGAAGCCTCATTAGCCTTTAAATTTCTTCCTTCTTTTCCAATTACAATAGCAATTTCTAATTCAAAATCTAATTTTTCAAAATGACTTGGCATGCACTTAATTTCATCTTGAGGACCATAGATTGCATTATGATTACTAAAATAAAAAACCGGGAACTCATCAAATTCTTTTATCATTTCTAAGCCTCTATTTTTTCTTGAAGTTTCAACATGCTGTCTGAAAGCATAAGCATCCCTTAATGAGTTTGGATTTGGAATAGGGGCCAGCAGATTCACATCATTTATATGGTGAGTAACTAGCTTTTCTTCATCTATTTTTTTTAAAGTTTCTGATTTCCAATTATCTTTTTTAATTAAATCAACTAATGAAATATCTCCAAAAAATTCATTAAGATTTATTAGAGAATCTTTTTTTACTAAACCAATTAATTCTTTATTGTTATTGGCTAATTTATATGTGCTTAACCTCATATGTATGCAAAGCTAATATTTTTATTTTGTCCAATAAAAATACTTACATTTGTTATAACTTTATTTAAACTAAAAATATGCCTAGATACCACAAGTTAGGTAAAATACCACACAAAAGACATACTACTTTTAAAAAAGAAAATGGAGGTTACCATTATGAAGAATTATTTGGAACAATTGGCTTTGATGGGATGTCTACATTATTATATCATATTCATAGACCAACTCAAGTTGTAGATATTCTTAATTCATATTCAGTTGAGCCTGAGATCGCTGTAGAAAAAAATATGAAAGCCTATTTACTTGATGCTTTTAAGGCACCCCAAATACCCGACCTTTTAAAAAGTAGACTTTCTATTTTAATAAATAATGATTTAAATATAATGTTGTCTGCACCTACAAATAAGGAGGAAGACTATTTTTATAAAAATACAGATGGTGATGAAATTATTTTCATTCATAAAGGGACAGGCACACTAAGGACCTTTGTTGGTAACATTAAGTACAAGGAAGGCGATTATTTAGTAATTCCACGTGGTATGATTTACAAAATGAAGTTTGATACTAATGAAAACAGGCATTTTGTAGTTGAATCGTATAATCCAGTATATACACCAAAAAGATATAGAAATTACTTTGGTCAACTTTTAGAAAATTCACCATATTGTGAAAGAGATTTAAGATTTCCTGAAGAATTAGAAACTCATGATAAAAAGGGAGAATTTATAATGAAAATAAAAAAGGAACATATGATTCATGATTATTTGTATTCGACACATCCATTTGATGTTGTAGGATGTGATGGGTATAATTTCCCATATGCCTTTTCAATTCATGATTTTGAACCAATTACTGGACGAGTTCATCAACCGCCTCCAGTACATCAAACATTTGAAACAAGTAGATTTGTTCTTTGTTCATTTTGCCCAAGGTTGTATGATTATCATCCTGAGGCAATCCCTGCACCATATAACCATTCTAATATTGATTCTGATGAGGTTCTCTATTATGTGGATGGTGATTTTATGAGTAGAAATCATGTGCAAGAAGGATATATTTCATTGCATCCGGCCGGTATCCCACACGGCCCACATCCTGGTGCAATGGAAAGAAGTATTGGAAAGAAAAGCACTGATGAATTGGCAGTTATGGTAGACACATTTGCACCACTTAAGTTAACACAATTAGCAATTGATCTTTCCGATGGAAAGTATCATAAATCGTGGATAGAATAAATTAACTTAATTTATGAAGCTAGAAAAAATATTTAAAGAAGCTAAAGATTTTTTACCATTACTTGGAACAGATTATGTGGAGTTTTATGTGGGAAATGCAAAGCAAGCTGCTCATTTTTATCAATCAGCATTTGGTTTTCAATCTTATGCATACAAGGGACTTGAAACAAACAGTACCGATTCTGTGTCTTACGTTCTTGTACAAGACAAAATTAGGCTTGTTTTAACTTCTCCGCTAAATTCAAAATCATCTATTAATGATCATATTGTAAAGCATGGTGATGGCGTGAAAATTATTGCGCTTTGGGTTGAAGATGCAAAAAAATCATGGGAAGAAACGACTTCAAGAGGGGCAAAATCTTTTATGAAACCTACGGTTGAAAAAGATGAGTATGGCGAAGTTGTTCGCTCTGGAATATACACATACGGTGAAACTGTTCATATTTTCGTAGAGCGTAAAAATTATAAAGGGGCTTTTCTGCCAGGATTTCAAAAGTGGGAATCACCATATGAAAGTGACCCAGTAGGTTTAAAATATATTGATCATATGGTTGGGAATGTTGGTTGGAATGAGATGAATACGTGGGTTAAGTTTTATGAAGATGTTATGGGTTTTGTCAACTTTTTATCTTTTGATGACAAACAAATTAATACAGAATACTCAGCTTTAATGAGTAAGGTTATGAGTAATGGTAATGGAAGAATTAAATTTCCAATAAATGAGCCAGCAGAAGGAAAGAAAAAATCACAGATAGAAGAATACCTTGATTTTTATGAAGGACCTGGTGTTCAGCATATAGCTGTGGCTACAGATGATATTATTACCACAGTTAGTAAACTGAGATCAAGAGGTATTGAATTTTTATCTACACCCCCAGATGAATATTATAAAGCTGTTCCATTTAGGCTTGAAGAGCATAATCATCAATTAAAAGAGGATATTGAAATACTAAAAGGTCTTGGTATTTTAATTGATGCTGATGAAGAAGGTTATTTGTTACAAATATTTACAAAGCCTCTTCAGGACAGACCAACATTATTTTTTGAAATAATTCAAAGAGTTGGAGCAAGAGGATTTGGAGCTGGAAATTTTAAGGCTTTATTTGAATCAATTGAACGAGAACAAGCTAAACGAGGAACACTATAAAATTATAACTATGTCAAAATTAAATATTGGTGATAAAGCGCCTGAAATAAATGCAGTAGATCAAAATGGAAATAATATTACCCTTAATCAATATAAAGGAAAGAAGGTGGTACTATATTTTTATCCAAAAGATATGACATCTGGCTGTACAGCACAAGCATGTAATCTTTCAGACAATTATTCTGAATTAACTAAAAGTGGTTATGATGTTATTGGTGTTTCATGTGACAGTATTAAAAGACATCAAAAATTTATAGAAAAGCATGATTTGCCTTTCAATTTAATTTCTGATGAGGATCAAAAAGTTGTGAATGATTATGGTGTTTGGCAATTAAAGAAATTTATGGGGCGGGAGTATATGGGTATAGTAAGAACTACTTTTTTAATCGATGAAAATGGAGTTATTGAGAATATTATTAATAAGGTGAATACAAAAGAACATATTACACAAATTTTGTAACTTCATAAAGTTAATTTAGACATATGAAAAAAATAACAATTCTTTTATTTTTGGTGCCTTTTTTTATTTTTGGTCAAACTCATTCAATTGACAATAAAAACCTCGAAGCTACAGGCCAGCCATCAAATTTTGATATTACAAAAAATACTTTTTATAATGCTTTTGATACTTGTGCAATAAGCTGGGTAGTTATTAATGATTCTGTTCCTCCACAATGGGATATTTCATTTTGCTTTCCAACTTGTTTCCCTATTGGAGTTATGAGCGGTCAAAACACATTTATGCCTTCTGACAAAGTTTTTATTAATGGTCATTTCTACCCTAATTCTTTTGCAGGAGAAGGATTTATGCAAATGGAAATAACAACTAATTTAACTCAGCGAGATACCATTACATGGCATGGAGTTGCATCCGAAATCTCAAGTATTGAGAGTATGTTATACTCAGAAAATATGAAGATAATTAAAATATATGACATTAATGGAAGAA
>OCZA010000458.1_pt1 | contig 14201 bp, 14 predicted proteins | sample 1539021 | NCBI WGS metagenome assembly OCZA01 (sample SAMEA2619376, study PRJEB22493) | marine metagenome | biome: marine biome (ENVO:00000447); feature: surface water layer (ENVO:00002042); material: "saline water (ENVO:00002010), including plankton (ENVO:xxxxxxxx)" | depth 5 m | reverse complement strand
TTTGGCATTATAAGATTTCAATAACTAAGAGCATCGATGATTCAGGAATTTCTCAAGACAAAAATACTAATTTAGATACGAATATTTCTGAAGTAGAAAAAAAAGAAGACGAGAATAATGATGAAATAAATGAAGAGAATTTAACTGATATAAATCAAGGATCACTATCTGAAAAGAACACAGATGATGAAGAAGATGAAAAAGATAATATAGATGATGAAGAAGATGAAAAAGATAATATAGATGATGAAGAAGACAATGAAGACAAAGAAGATGATATAGAAGATGAAGAAGACGAAGAAGATGATATAAAAAATGAAAAAGGAAATGATGAAAAAAAAGGAATAACAAAGATGATATTAGTTTATTTTATTGTAGTTATCATTTCTCTATTAGGTCTTATATTTTTATTAGACACATTTAAGTCTTATTTAATTAGTGTATTTCCAACTATAACACCCATTTTTGATAGTTTTTACGAAACCCTTTTAGATTTCAAACTTTTTATAAAAGACCTTACTAACTAAATATGATTCAAAAAATTACAAAAGGTTTTACATCATTTTTTAAACTTGAGGCTGCAAGTGGAATAGTACTTCTTTTTGCAGCTGTAATTGCATTATTTATAAGTAATTCTGAATTATCCATTTTATATTTTTCAACATTAGAGAGATATTTATTTATTGGCATAAATAATTTTGGTCTTAAGCTTTCTGTTTTGCATTGGATAAATGATGCATTAATGGCAATCTTTTTCTTTTTTGTAACACTTGAAATTAAAAGAGAATTTTTACAAGGAGAGTTGTCTAATATTAAACAAGCTTTGCTTCCTATAATAGCAGCAGTTGGTGGAATGCTAGTTCCTGCTTTAATATATGTTTTTATAAACTTAGGAGATGGAGAAACATTAAAAGGTTGGGCAATACCATCAGCAACAGATATAGCCTTTTCTTTAGGTGTATTATCATTATTGGGTAAGAGAGTGCCCCTCTCATTAAAAGTATTTTTAACAGCTTTAGCAATTATAGATGATTTAGGAGCAATAGTTATAATTGCTTTATTTTATTCTGGTGATTTAAGTATTAAATATTTATCTCTGATGTTGTTAGCATTTATTATTTTATTAGTTATGAATAAATTTAATATAAAAAAATTCCTACCTTATTTGATAGTAGGAATTTTCTTATGGGATTTTACTCATAACTCAGGAATTCATGCAACTATCGCTGGTGTATTGCTTGCAATGACAATCCCTCATAGAAAAAAAGATAAAGATTTCTCACTTTTAATTAAAGTAGAACATGCAATAAGTCCTTATGTTGCTTTCGGAATAATGCCTATTTTTGCTTTTGCAAATGCAGGTGTATCCTTAGAAGGTTTATCTTTTTCATCACTATTAGATAAAGTTCCATTAGGAATAGTTTTAGGTTTATTTGTTGGAAAACAATTAGGCGTTTTTATTTTTTCATATATATCAATTAAATTAAAAATTGCCCAAATGCCAAGTAATACAAGCTGGTATAATTTTTATGGTGTAGGCGTTTTAACTGGAATTGGTTTCACAATGAGTTTATTTGTTGGAAATTTAGCATTTGCTGAAAGTATGCAATACATGGATGGTGTAAAAATTGGGGTTCTAACTGGGTCATTATTATCCACTTTATTTGGGTACTTTTTAATACTACTTACACCAAATAAATAATTAAAATAATGAAAAATCTATTAATAATTGGAGTAACTATATTTATGTTTTTTTTTAAAAGTTCATCACATGCGAATTATGAAAAAATCTTTTATGACTTTAAAATAAATAGTATTTCAGGTGATATAATAGATTTAAATGACTTTAAAGGTAAGCCAGTTTTAGTAGTGAATACTGCTAGTTATTGTGGATTTACAAAACAATATAATGACATGCAAGAGTTATGGGAAAGATATAAAGATAAAGGATTGATTGTACTTGGAATACCTTCAAACTCTTTTAATCAGGAAAAAAAAGATAATTCTGAAGTTAAAGAATTTTGTGAAGTAAATTTTAATATTAACTTTCCTCTTACTGAAATAACTGATGTAAAAGGTGATAACGCTCATGAAATATATAAGTGGGCTAAAAATAATTTTGGAAAATCTGCTGTACCAAAATGGAATTTCTACAAAATATTAATTAACAAAGAAGGTAAAATTGAAGATACTTATGCATCTTTAACAAATCCAACATCCAAAAAAATTATAAACAAAGTAGAAAGTTTGTTAAATTGAAATAGTTAAACCATCATGTGCAGGAATTACATTTTTAGGTAACTGTTTTTTTATTTTATCATAATCAATTTCATTACTCAGATTTGTAAGAATTGATTTCTTAGGTTTAATTTTTCTAATTAGCTTTAATACATCATCGAAATTAAAATGAGTTGGATGAAAATTATATCTTAAACAATCTACAATAAAATAATTTAAATTTTTTAGATATTTTAAATTTTTATTATCTATTTTATTAACATCGGGTGCATATGCGCATTTATCATTAATAATATAACAAATACTTTTGATCGTCCCATGATGAACCTTTAATGATTTAATGACAATTTTTTTATTCATATCATTAACTATATGTTTGTTTTTTAAGGTTCTTGCATCAAGTATGGATGGATAATTTTTATTATCTTTAAAACAATAAGCAAAAGTGTTTTTAAGAATTTTTTTTGTAATTAAGTCAGCATAAATGGGTATTTTCTTTCTATTCTTTAATGAGAAAACTCTTAATTCATTAATTCCATGCGTTTGATCAGCGTGAGCATGTGTATAAAAAACTTTGTCAATATTCTTAACTTTATTTAAAAGTAATTGGGATTTTAGATCTGGAGATGTATCAATAAGAATATTCAAATTTTTAGATCTTATCAATGCTGAACATCTTGAACGTATATTTTTTTTATTCTTGGGATCGCAACTTCCATAATAACCATCAATTCTAGGTATACCTAGAGAACTGCCACAACCTAAAATAGTAAATTTTAAACTCATGTGTTAAAAAATAATCTATTAAAATTGTCTGTAGTTATTTTATCAAGTTCTTGTGAGTTAACATTTTTTAAATCTGATAGTTTTTTTAAGGTATAGCGCACAAAAGATGGTTCATTTTTCTTACCTCTCATTGGCTCAGGTGCTAAAAAAGGGCTGTCTGTTTCAATTAGCAATCTTTCTAAAGGTAATTGTTTAAACGTATTTTGAAGATCATTGCTATTTTTAAATGTAATAATACCACTGGCTGAAAAATAAGAATTAAGCTCCATTAATTTTAAAGCAAATGGAAGAGAACCTGTGAAACAATGCATTAGTATTTTTAAATTTTTATCTGAATTTTTTAATATTTCATAAGTTTCATCTTCAGCATTTCTGGAATGAACAATTAGAGGAACGTCTAATTCTAATGCAGCATTAATATGATTTTTAAAACTTGTTATTTGTTTATCTTTATCACTATTGTTGTAATAAAAGTCTAAACCTGTCTCTCCCACTCCAATAATTTTATTATTTGATTTGATTTTACTTATTATTTCATCTTTAGAAATTTGATCAGTGTTTGTTTCGTGAGGATGTATACCAAAAGTGCCATATATCATTTCATCCTTATTAACAATTTCCAAAATTTTCGGGAAACCACTTAATGTTGTAGAAATTGTTAATACTTTATTAACTCCTTCTTTTTTGCATCTTGATAAAACATCTTGAATATTTTGGAATAAAGGTTCGTGATCTAGGTGACAATGTGAATCAATCATTTTTTTCAATTTTTTTAAACAAAATATCCAATTTATTTAATTTGAGACCTTTTTTAAGATAATTATTTTCTTTAATTGTTTCAAAATTAATTTTTTCTTCATTTATACCAAATATACCTAAAACTTTTAAAGATGATGATGGTATAATAGGATAAAGTAATATGGTTACTTTTCTTATTAGTTCCAAAGCAACATAAATAATTGTATTCATCCTTAATTTATCATTCTTTTTTTTCCAAGGTTCTTGATCATTAAAATACTTATTTGCTGAAAATAGTTGCTCAACAATAAAATTTATATAAGAATTTACATCTTGATTATCTGAATACTTTACTAAATCATCATAATATTTAGAGTATTGATCTAAAATAATCTTATCATCTTCTGTTAGACTATCTATATCAGGAACTTCTAAGTTAGCATTCTTGTCACAAAATGCTAAAACTCTTTGACACAAATTTCCATAATTATTAGCTAAATCACTATTAATACAAGACTCTAATTTTTCTTGTGAGATATTTCCATCATTACCAAATGAAACTTCTTTGATTAAATAATATCTTAAAGGGTCTAGACCATAATTTTCTATAATCTCAAGTGGGTCTAAAATGTTACCTTTGGATTTAGACATTTTTTCATCACCAGAAAGTATCCATCCGTGGCCAAATACTCTTTTTGGTGGTTCTATATCTGCAGCTAATAAGAAAGCAGGCCAATAAATAGCATGAAATCTTAATATATCTTTTCCAATTAGATGTAGATCTGCAGGCCAAAAAGATTTGTACAAATCATCACTTTCATTTGGATAATTTAAAGCACTTAGATAATTTGTTAAAGCATCCAACCAAACATAAATAACATGGTCTTTATTAGATGGAACTTTTATACCCCAATTAAAAGATTTTCTACTTACAGATAAATCTTTTAATCCTGATTTAACAAAACTGATAACTTCATTTTTTCTTGTTTCAGGTAGTATAAAATCTGGATTTTTATTATAAAACTCAATCAATTTATCTTGCCAATTTGATAATTTAAAAAAATAGGACTCTTCTTCTACCCACTCTACTTTTGAACCTGAACTAATTGATTTTTTTATACCGTCTAAATCTTCAATTTCACTTTCAGAATAAAATGCCTCATCTGATACTGAATACCAACCAGAGTATTTGGATAAGTAGATTTCACCTTTTTTTTCTAAAATATTCCAAAGATTTTCAACAGATTTAGCATGTCTTTTTTCAGTTGTTCTTATGAAATCATTATTAGATAAATTTAATGTGTCGGATAAATCTCTAAAAGTTTTGCTAATTTCATCACAAAATAATAAAGGATCCATTTTTTTTTCTTCTGCAGCTCGTTGTATTTTTTGTCCATGCTCATCAGTGCCTGTTAAAAAATAAACATTAAAACCCTGTATTCTTTTTAATCTTGCAAAAAAATCAGCAATAATACTTGAATAAGCATGACCCATATGCGGTTTTGCAGATGGATAATAAATTGGTGTTGTAATGTAGTAATTTTTATTCACTTAATAATTTATCATTAAATTCTAGAAAAAAAGACTCAAAATCTAAGTTATATTTTTTAACAAAAGAAAGTTTTAGGTAAAAATATTTTTTTATTTTAAATGAAATTTTCTTAGAGATATTTATATTTTTATAGAAAAAAAGTTCAATAAATAAATTCAAATATTCTTTTATAAAATCGTTAGATGTATATGATTTATTTTTGATTATATAGGACAATAGATCCTCTATAGAGTTGTCTTTAATTGATAAATCATTACTTTCTAAAAAGTTCACTAATGATATTAAAAAGGATGGGGAGTTGTAATTGTTTATAAAATCTAAATTTATATCTTTATATATATCAGCTTCAAAGTGGTAATTCACAATCTCCATCACTTCTGAATTTAGTAAATTTAATTTAAATTCTAAACATCTTGATTTAATAGTTTCCAAAACTTTAAATTCTGAGTTATTGATTAAAATAAAGTGTATTTTGTTATTAGGTTCTTCAATTGATTTTAATAACGCATTAGCAGAATTAATTCCTAATAGATTAACATTTTCAATAATTATAAACCTTCTATCATTATTAAAAGAGGTTTGATTGGTGAATTTAATCATTTCTCTAATTTGATCTATGTCAATTATTTTTTTATCATTTTTCCGATAAATTTTCAGAATATTAGGATGAGTGTTCGAAGATATAAGTTTAGATATATTGTTACTCAAATTATATTCATAATTTTTTAAATTATAAGATTGTTCGTTCTCTTTTAAATAAAAATAATTTAAAAAATGATTTACAAATAATTTTTTGCCGATACCTTTCGGCCCATTTAATAAAACTTTATTGGGAAATTTTTGTATCTGGTCAAGGTAAATAAAGTTATTAAAAAGAAGCTTATGACCAATCATTTTACTTATCTCACTCATTTACTTTATAATTTTATCAATTTTGTTAATTAATTTATTTTCAATTATTTTTAAATTATCTTTATTGGTATCTAAAATTAAGTACTTAGATTTGTTTTTATTTGCAATTTTTAAAAAACCTTTTTGAACTTTATTATAAAAATTATAATCAAAATTATCGTATTTATTTTTATTTTTTCTAAACTTTAATCTATTGAGCATATTATTTTTATTTACAATACTTAAGAAGGTAAAGTTTGGTCTTATATTGCCTAATAAAAAGTTATTCATTTTTAAAATTAAATCTTTATCTAGTTTCATTCCATAATGTTGATAGGCTAATGTCGAGTCAATAAATCTGTCAATTAATATAACTTTTTTTTTATAATTTTTTTTTAGAATTTTATCTACATTTTCTGATCTAGATGCCATTAGTAAAAATAAATCTGTTTTATTGCTTAATGCTGATTTTTTATTTAGCATTAAAGATCTTAGTTTCTCAGATAGATTTGTGCCACCTGGTTCTCTAAAGGATACATACTTAATTTTTTTTGTTTTTAAATATTTAATTGTTTTTTTTAAGCTAGTGGATTTTCCAGAAGCTTCTATACCTTCAAATACTAAGATGGGATATTTAGACATCACCCCAGATTAGGAAATTTATAGAAGAAATAAACCTAGAGAAAATATTTTGTCTTTTTACATCTTCAAAAGCTAATAGATCGTATTCTCCTATTTGTTCATCTTTATATGATATTTTAACTTTGCCTATTATGTCATTTTTCAATATTGGTGCTTTTAAAGGACCTTGATAATTGACTGATACTTTTAGATATTTTTTTTTAGCTTTTGGAATTGTTTGATAAACATCTTCATTTATATATGATCTAATAGTTTTTTGTGTTCCTTGCCAAACATCTAATTCATCAAATATTTCATCTTTTTTTGCAATATTGATTGTGTCAAAATTTGTTAAACCATATGTTAGTAATTTAAGTGACTGTTTTGATCTTTCATTTTTCGAAACAAAACCACTTCCAACTGCAATTATTCTCCTATCATTTCTTTTAATTGTTGAAGCAAGTGAATATTTTTCATACGCAAGATATCCAGTCTTTATTCCATCCACTCCTATATTTTTATAAAGCAATGGGTTTCTATTGCCTTGTTTAATTGGGTCTCCACCTGTTCTATCCCAAGTAAATTCAGTTTCTTTGTAATATTCATAATAATTTGGGTAATTTTTTATCAAATAATTAGACATAATTAATATATCTCTAACTGTTGATAAATTATCTGGAGCATTTATTCCTGATGAATTTGAAAAGTTAGTATTTTCCATACCAATTTCTTTTGCCTTTTCAGTCATCATAATTGCAAACTCTTCTTCTGTGCCAGCAATACCTTCGGCAAGAGCAATACAAGCATCATTGCCTGATGAAACAATAATACCTCTTAATAAATTTTCTACAGTTATTTCATCTCCAACCATAATAAACATCGATGAATATCCTGCTTGTGACAATCTCCATGCATTTTCAGATACTAAAAATTTTTCATCTAATGATAACTCACCGCTTTTAAGTAAATCAAAAGCTATAATCGAAGTCATAATTTTAGTCATAGACGCAGGAAAAATTTGTCGGTCGGCATCCTTTTCATACAATATTTTTCCAGATAAATAATCTTGTAAAATAGCAGTTCTGGCATTTACATCGAAATTAGCAAAAACTGGTTTTATAGAAAAAGATAAAAATATTAAAATCAATGATAAATTTTTTATTCTCATAGTTTAATTATTTCAATGCTATCAAAATCAAGATTTTCGATATTATGAAATCCTTTCTTTAATTTTTCAAAATCTTTATAAGGTCCTTTATAAACTCTAAAATTATTTTGTGACAACTTTTTGATTAAGATATTCTCAATATTATGCTCATCAAATAACCTATTTTTTAACATAATAGCAGAATCTTCAAAATAAAAATCTGCAAATTTAATTATATAATTAAAATTTGTTACAAAATTATTAGTCTTAGATTCTTTAATTTCAGTTTCTAAACTTATGCTCTGGACCATTATATCGTCAACAGGAGCTTTATTAGCAACTTCTTTTTCTTCATCAAATGTTTTTACATCATTTGCAACATATAAATTGTTAGAATTGATAGTTTCAATATACACATAAGGCTCATTAGGATTTATTGATAGTTCACTAGCAATTCTCTTTGTTATTACTGAATTATAAAAGGCAGGCAAAACAGTTTTGTTTTTAACAATAGTCATTAAAGATTTTCCATTAATTATATTTGTTATTCTAACAGGTGTACCATTAGGTAGATTAGGACTTAATATATTCAGTGACGTATTATCTAAATTGCTTTCCAATGAGTTATCTACATCTTCATCATATATCAATGCAAAACCTTTATTAGAATAAACAATATTAATTATTTCTTTTTTTTCATTTTTATCTGATGAGACTTTAATTTTATCTTTTTGGACAACAGTTTTTTTATCTTCAGGTTTATTTTTAATATTTATGTTTTTTGAATGATGCTCACAGGCAAATAAAGTTAAAAATAAAAGATATAAAATATATTTAAATTGCATTTTTAAATTTGTTTTTTAATGTGCATACGGCTAATGCAAATCTTAAAGATCTATTCCATTTTAAAATTAATTCGTAATTATCAAAAACTAAATAAGCTGGAGTTAATTTTTGTGCGTCAGGTATAATATCATAATCAGGGGTCACAATTGCAGCCTTCAAATTATCAAGATCATTAAGATTTTTGCTGTTTTTGATATATTTTTTTAAATAGGATATTTTATTTTTATGCTTAATTTGTTTTGCAGATGTATTTAGATATTTATGAGGTGTTTCATTGATAAGTTCTACTTTGTAAAAACATGGTGTTTTATTATCCCACCCTATATTATTTAAGTAATTTGCAGCAGAAGCAAATGAATCCTCAATATTCTTCAAATTTATAATTTCATCTTCATTGTAATCAATTGCATAATTTTTAATTGTTGAAGGCATAAATTGAAAATTACCAAAGGCTCCTGCCCATGACCCTAAATAATTATTTGGATTTATAATTCCTTTATCAAATAAAATTAAAAGTGTAAGTAGTTCTGATGTGAAGAACTCACTTCTTCTTTTGTCATAACTTAATGTAGCTAATGATGAGACTATATCCATTTTGCCTAAATAATTACCAAAATTTGTTTCGATACCCATAAGAGATAAAAGTAAATCCTTATCAACAGAAAATTCTTGAGTGATTTTATCGATTTTTGATTTGTTAATTTTATAAATTTTTAAACCAGAATTTACTTTTTTATTATTAGCTCTTTTAGAAATATATGTTTTGGTATCTTCATAGAATTCTGGTTGGTATCTATCATACTTTATAACATTCTTTAAAAAAATAGATTTATCAATTGTATTTTCGATTGTTTTTAAACTCACACCTTTTTCTAAAGCAATTAATTTAAAATTTTTTTTCCATTCATTAAATTCAGAGTCATTTGCATAGACGTTAAAATTGATTAAAATAAAAAGAAAAAAAACGTAAATTTTAATTTTTTTCATAAATATCTTTCAGATATATGAATACAGCAATCCATATTAAAATAAAACTAACTAACTGATTTATATTAAATTGCTCATTATAAATGAAAAAGCCAAGAATAAATTGCAAAGTAGGAGTAATATAAAAAATCATTCCAGCAGGTCCTAGTCCTGCTAATTCAACACCTCTTACATATAAAAAAAGAGGAATCACCGTCATTGGTCCTGCCAACATTAATAATGGCATCAAAGAGGGATTTGATAAACTGAAATCATTATAATTATTTATACTTATAAAATAAAAAGCAACTAGTACAAAAGGAAGTATATACAAACTTTCTATAAGAAGCCCAATATCAGTTTCTACGTTAATTTTTTTTCTAAATAGATTATAAAAACTCCAACTTAAGGCTACGATTAAACCTACCCATGGAATTGAATTAAAATCTATTATCAATAAATAACTGACAGAAATAATTACTAAAAAGATCGAAATTTTTCCTTTTTTAGTAATAGGTTCTTTAAAAAAAAAATTACCAAGAAAAACACTTATAATTGGCATGATAAAATAGCCAAAACTTGCATCAATTATTTTATCTACGCTAACTGCATAAATCCACACACCCCAATTAATAAAAATTAAAAAACCAGAAATAAAGAGAATAAATAATTTCTTTTTATTATTGAGAATTTTTTTAAAAATACTCCATTTAGAAAAGAAAAAAGTAGTAACTATTAATAAAAAAGCTGTCCAAACACTTCTATGAATTAATACTTCTATATGACCTGCAAAGGAAATATATTTAAAGTAAATAACACCAAAAAAACCCCACCAAAACGAACCAAAGGATGTAAGCAAAACTCCTTTATTAAAATTTTTTTTGTTCATTTTTAAATATCTGAATATTTTGACTAACTACTTAAGTCATTTTATTGTTGAAATATATATTAATAATAATAAAACCTTGCACACGGAGAGATGGCTGAGCGGTTGAAAGCATCGGTCTTGAAAACCGACAAAGGGGCAACTCTTTCCTGGGTTCGAATCCCAGTCTCTCCGCCATTCATTTAAAATCAATCAACAGTTTTAATATTTTATTATTTTTAAATGTCATTTCATTCTTTGAAATTTTGATAATATCTTCATCATTCATATTAATTAACTTATCTAAATCCACTAAATCATCAAAAGATAATGTATCAATTATAGATTTAACAAAGCTACTGACAAATATATCCATTTCTTTTGTACCTCGATATTGAGATCTATAAATAATCTTATTAATTAAATTTTGTTTATTTGAATTCATTGTTTATAAACATATATATATATTTAATGAGTAATTTTGAATATTTATTGTCACCTATTAATAAAATTAAAGGTGTTGGTAAAAAAACATTAAATTCATTCAACAAAAAAAAAATTTTTACAATTTTTGACCTGTTATGGCATTTACCTATATCAAGAATTGAAACTGCTGAAGATACTGAAATTGATGATTTACAAGTAGGAAGAAATTACAACATAAAAGTAATACCAATTAAATATAATTTTCCACGAATTAGAAATTTACCCAACAAAGTACTATGTGAAAAAAATGGAGTTAAATTAGACTGTATTTTTTTTAATAGTTATGAGGGATATATCAAAAAATTATTACCCTTAAATGAAGAAATAATAATACATGGAAAAGCAAATAATTTTAGAAATAAATTTCAATTTGTAAATCCAACAACAAAAAAGACAAATAATTTAAATATTATAAATGAAGATAGTAAATATAGTCTTTCTGATGGTTTAACATTAAATAAATATAATCAAGTAATAAATAGTGTTTTTCAAAATTTACCTGACTTAGAAGAATGGTTACCAAAACATGTTTCGAGTTTATTTGATAATATAACTTGGAAGGAATGTATTATTAAAATTCATAAGGAAGAAATTACAAAAATTAGAAACACAAAATATTTTAGGAGGCTTGTTTTTGATGAGATATTTGCAAATTTTTTACTTTCTTCTGATATTAGAAATAAAATAAAAAAAATAAAAAAAAAAAATAAAATCTTAGACTTAAAATATCAAAATAAACTAATTAGCAGTTTAAAATTTAAACTTACAACAGATCAAATAACTTCATTAAAAAATATAAATAAAGACATGGAGTCAAAACAAAAAATGTTTAGGTTATTACAAGGAGATGTGGGATCTGGAAAAACAATAGTATCTGTTATAGCTGCATTAAATGCTATAAAAGCTGGCTATCAAGTTGCAATAATGGCTCCAACTGAAATATTAGCTATTCAACATTATAAATTTATATTAGAAAATTTTAATACCTTTTGTAATCCTGAAATATTAACAGGTAAAACTGATTATAAAAAAAGAAAAAATATTTTAAGTGATCTCATGAATAATAAAATTGATATTTTAATTGGCACACATTCTCTTTTTCAAGAAAAAATTACTTACTTTAATTTAGGATTAATTGTTATTGATGAACAACACAAATTTGGAGTTAATCAAAGAAAAAAACTATCCGATAAAGGAGGTAATGATTGTGATGTACTAGTTATGTCAGCAACCCCTATTCCAAGAACAATGATGATGACTATTTATGGAGATATGGATATTTCTTTAATAAAATCTAAACCAAAAAATAGAAAACCAATCAAAACATATAGTAAAAATGAAACTAAAATTAATGAAGTGATTAATTTTATTAAAAGTGAAATTTCAAAAAAAAATCAAGTTTTCTGGGTTTGTCCACTTATAAAAGAGTCAAAAAAGATTGACCATCAATCTGCTACAGAGAAATATAAATATTTAAGTAAAATTTTTAAAGATAGAGTTGATATAGTTCATGGAGCAATGAATAAGGAAGAAAAAGATAAAGTTTTAAATAAGTTTAATGAAAGAAAGATAGATATATTGGTTTCAACTACAGTAATAGAAGTTGGCATCGATTTTCCAAATGCTAATGTAATCGTTATTGAAAATTCAAATAAATATGGTTTATCCCAGTTACATCAATTGAGAGGACGAGTTGGTAGGGGTAGCAAAGAATCTTCATGCATACTAATGTTTAAAGCAGGACTGAGTGAAAACGCACGTAAGAGAATAACAATTCTCAAAAATACTAATGATGGTTTTAAAATTGCTGAAGAAGACTTAAAAATTAGAGGATATGGCGATATTTTAGGATTTAAGCAAAGTGGTCTAAAAAAATACAACTTAGCAGATCCTATTCAACATGAAGATCTTTTCAATATTGCAGAAAAAGAGATTAAAAAAATTGAAAAAAATAACATTAAAATAAATAACTTTAATAAGCTCATCAAACTTTACGACAAGGTTGCTGTGATTAATGAGACTATTTAGTTTTAGTATCTGATGTACCAGCTGAGACAATAAATTTTGATGCCTCTTCAAATGTCATATCTAGATATACAATTTCACTTTTAGGAAACATTAACAGAAAACCACTAGTTGGATTTGGCGTTGTAGGAACAAAAACATTTACTAATTCTGTATTTGTTTTTTTTGAAATTTCACCTTTATTTTCTTTTGTAGCAAAGCCAACTGCCCATGTACCTTTTCGAGGGTATTGAATTAAAACTACACTTTTCTTTGAACCTTTTTTTGGCGCAAAAGTCTCTGTCATTTGACCAATTGCTGAATATATAGTTCTTAAAATTGGTATTTTTTTTAATAAGTCATTAAATAATTGTAAAACTTTTTTTCCAATGAAAGATAAAGAAAGACCTCCTACAAGAGTTATAAATATTACAGATAATAGAATTTCTAAACCTGGAATAGCAAAGGGTAAGTAACTATTAGGATTTATTCCTTGAGGAATTAATTTTGACGAAATAGATATAAAAAAGGTTGTGAGATATAACGTAATTCCAATTGGAACCAACACAACAATTCCAGTTATAAAATAATTTCTTAAACGCGCAATAAATGAAATTTTTTTTCTTTTTAATTTAGACATAACTTATAATTGATTAACAAATTACATGTAATATAAATATCATGAAAAGTGAATAGAAGAAATTTTATATATTTAATGGGATGTGGCTGCCTTTCTGCGGGTTTGCATGCATGTACTACTGCCCCAATAACGGAAAGAAAACAACTTAAATTAATATCAGAATCAAAGCTAAATGCTCATGCTGCTAGAGCATATGAACAAGTTAAGAAGAAGGCTAAATTAAGCAAAGATAAAGAAAGTTTAAACAATATTATTGAAATTGGATCTAAAATAGAAAAATCAATATCAGAATATTTTTATAGAAACGATATGGAAGACCCAACTGCAAATTTCGAATGGGAATATATTCTAATTGATAATAAAAAAATTAAAAATGCTTGGTGTATGCCAGGTGGAAAGATTGCATTTTATACAGGAATGT
>OCZA010000457.1_pt1 | contig 14227 bp, 16 predicted proteins | sample 1539021 | NCBI WGS metagenome assembly OCZA01 (sample SAMEA2619376, study PRJEB22493) | marine metagenome | biome: marine biome (ENVO:00000447); feature: surface water layer (ENVO:00002042); material: "saline water (ENVO:00002010), including plankton (ENVO:xxxxxxxx)" | depth 5 m | reverse complement strand
AACCTTGACGAGCTTTAAATCTAGGATTTCTTTTATTTATTACGTACAAACGACCCCTACGTTTAACAATTTGACAGTTTCTATCTCGTACTTTTAATGTTTTTAAAGAACTTACAACCTTCATAATTTGCACCATCAATAATTACTACACCTAAATATATTACGAAACAAATTAGGTCAAGGCGTATTATAGAAAACAAAGAGGTTTATTTAAATTTTATTCCACAACCACCTAAGCCACAATACCCATTTGGATTCTTATGTAAGTATTGTTGATGATAATTTTCAGCAAAATAATATTCTATATCACTCTTAATTTCTGTAGTGATATTATTTAAACCTTCTACATTTAGTAAATCTTGAAATTCTGTCATTGTATTTTTGACTTCAACCAAATCCTCTTTATTTTTGATAAAAATTGCAGATCTATACTGTGTACCTATATCATTACCTTGTCTCATTCCTTGAGTTGGGTCATGTCCTTCCCAAAAATAAATTAAGACTTTTCTTATGCTTATTTTATTTGGATCATATACTACTCTTACTACCTCGGTATGACCAGTTAAACCACTGCATACCTCTTCATAGGTTGGATTTTTAGTATGACCACCGGCATAACCTACTGATGTGTGATATACTCCTTGAAGATTCCAAAAAATTTTTTCAGCGCCCCAAAAACAACCCATGCCAAGAACAATTTCACAGAACCCTTTTGGAACATGCATAAGGTCACGTCCATTTATCTCATGAGATAATTTATCAATAATAGGATTATCTCTCCCTACAAGCGCGTTACTCTTGTCAATTACGTCATTTTTATATTTAGAAAAAAACATACGACCCTCTTTTTAGAATTTTTATATTGTAAATATCATATTTTATTTTAACCATAACTTGACCAATTCTATATGGCAATATAATCAATCCATTAAAATAATTTAGGTTAATTTATAATGAATGATGATGTTTATGGAATAAAAAAATGGGGCAATGACATTCTTGAAATACTTGAGAATGGAAATATTGGGCTAAAAAATCCATTTCATCCAGATAATTCTCCAGCGGACTTGATCAAAATTATCAAAAGTCTAAATGAAAGAGGAATAAGTTGCCCAGTTTTATTGAGAGTTACAGATTACTTAGCATTTAGAATAAAACAAATTAACAACTCTTTTTTTAGAGCAATTAGAGAAATAAGATACAAAGGTGAATATAAAGGTGTTTTTCCTGTAAAAGTAAATCAACAAGCTCAAGTAATTGATAGAATAGTTGAGTTCGGTAAAGAATTTGATTTTGGTTTAGAAGTTGGTTCCAAACCAGAATTATTAATAGCCTTAGCGCATGATCTATCAGCCAACTCTACAATAATTTGTAATGGAATAAAGGATAGAGAATTTATTCATCTTGCAATTTTATCGATAAAAATTGGTTTTAAGACTATTTTAGTTTTAGAAAGCCCAAGAGAACTTGATCTTATAATTAAAATTTCAAAAGAACTAAACGTCCGTCCATTGCTTGGAATTAGGGTGAAATTAACTAATAAAGTTAGCGGTAATTGGTCACAGTCAAGTGGCGATCGAAGTGCATTTGGATTATCTGTTGAACAAGTTATGGAAGTCATAAATAAGTTAAAAATATATGATTACCTTGATTGCTTAATTTTACAACATTCACACCTTGGAAGTCAGATACCAGATATAATTGAGATAAGAAAAGCAACTCAAGAAGCATGTAGATTTTTTTCTGAAATGAGTAAACTTGGTGCGCCATTAACCTATTTGGATCTTGGTGGAGGTTTAGGAGTGGATTATACTGGAGAACAAAAATCTGCTTTTAACTCTATAAATTATTCCCTGGATGAATATTGTACAAATATAGTAGAGACAGTTAAATATGAACTTGACCAATCCAAAATAGCTCACCCAACAATAATAACTGAATCTGGCAGAGCTTGTATAGCGTCTAGCTCAATGCTTATTTTCAATATTTTAGAAACAACTAACTTTGATAGTAAAAAAACTCAAACAATCAATGAAGAGGATCATCCTTTACTCAAAAATATGATCCAAATTCCTGAATATCTAGGTTTAGAAAGAGCACAAGAATGTTTGAATGATCTAAACTATTATAGAGACGAGATAAGAGCCCTTTTCAGAAGTGGTCAAATCGATCTACCTAATATGGCTAAGACAGAAGAAACCTATTTATATGTTATAAACAAAATTAAGACAGTTCTTTCTTCATCAACAGAAATAACCGAAGAACTTCAAGATTCAATTGATAATATGGCAGATATTTATCACGGTAACTTTTCATTATTCCAAAGTCTTCCAGATGTTTGGGCTATAGATCAAATTCATCCAATAGCACCAATACAAAAACATCATGAATATCCTGACAGAAGAGTTATTTTAAATGACATTACTTGTGACAGCGACGGCATTATAAATAAATTTGTTCTGAAAGATGGTGTTTCAAACACTTTACCACTTCACAGTATTAAAGATAATGAAGATTATTTTTTAGGTGTTTTTTATATAGGCGCATATCAAGAAACTTTAGGTGACCTTCATAATTTGTTTGGTGATACAAATGTAGTTACAATAAAATTAAAAGAAAATGGTAATTATCAGCTATTGCATGAACAAGAAGGTGACACTATTTCTGAAGTATTATCATATGTTGAGTATGAACCAAAAGATATTATAAATAGATTTAAGCGTATAGTGGAAGATGCCGTTAGAAGTAGAGACTTATCCTTAACTGAGAGGAAGCAATTGATTCAATCTTTTAAAGAATCAATATCTGGTTACACCTATTTTGAAAAATAATAAATTGCTAAAATTTTAGGAGATTTAAATGCAAAGTGTTTTAGTTATTGGTGCAGGCGGTGTAAGTCATGTAACTATTCACAAAATGGCAAGACTTTCAAAAGTTTTTACTAACATAATTTTAGCCAGTAGAACTTTGGATAAATGCTTAAAAATTAAAAACAGTGTGAAAACAAAATATAACGTCAATATTACAATTATAGAGTTAGATGCTGATAATGTTAATGAAACTGTCTCTATAATCAACAAATTTAAACCCTTTTTAGTAGTCAATCTAGCACTTCCTTATCAAGATCTTAATATCATGGATGCTTGTCTTATTACAAAAACACATTATTTGGACACTGCCAATTATGAGCCAAAAGATGAAGCAAAATTTGAATATAAGTGGCAATGGGATTATATGAAAAGTTTTGAAGAAAAAGGAATTATGGCACTTTTAGGATCTGGCTTTGATCCTGGCGTAACAAACGTTTTTACTGCTTATACGAAAAAACATTATCTTGATTGCATAGATAGTTTAGACATTCTAGACTGCAATGATGGAGATCATGGCCATCCATTTGCTACAAACTTTAATCCCGAAATCAATATTAGAGAAGTAACATCTAATAGTAAATACTGGGAAGATAAACAATGGAAAATTGGTCCTGCCCTAAAAAATAAAGTATCATTTAATTTTCCTGAAATTGGTCATAAGAATATGTATCTGATGTATCACGAAGAATTAGAGAGTCTTATCAAACATTTTCCAGAAATAAAAAGAGCTAGGTTTTGGATGACTTTTGGCGACAACTATTTAAAGCATCTTGAAGTACTTGAAAATATTGGAATGACATCAATTGTACCAGTAAATTATAATGGAGTAGAGATAGTTCCATTACAATTTTTAAAAACCGTTCTTCCAGATCCTGGTAGTCTTGGGGAAACAACAAAGGGTAGAACATGTATTGGTACTATTATTACTGGTAGAAAAAATAATATAGAAAAAACATTTTATACTTATAATATATGTAATCACGAAGATTGCTACGATGAAGTTGGAAGTCAAGCAGTTTCATACACAACAGGTGTTCCTGCAATGATTGGAGCACTGTTGATGCTACAAAAAAAATGGTTCAGACCTGGTGTATGGAATATAGAACAGTTTAACCCAGATCCATTTATGGAACTTCTTAATCAACATGGGTTACCCACTAAAACTATTCAATTAAACGATAGTCTGAATTTTTAGAGTTTAAGATGTTACAAACAATGGGTGGAAACCCTAAAAATTTTAATAAACTTGATTTGAAAAGATTACCAAGTCCATGCTTTGTAATAGACAAAATAGCATTACAAAATAACTTGGAAATTTTATTTGAACTTAAAAAAGAAACAAACATAAAAATTCTAATTGCTTTGAAAGCTTTTTCAACTTTTTCACTTGCAGACTTAATATCAGAATACTTAGATGGTTCATGTTGTTCAGGTTTATATGAAGCAAAGTTGGCAAATAAATATTTTAAAGGGGAAATCAGCACATATTCACCTGCATTTAAAAAAGATGAATTTGATGAAATTTCTAAAATATCTGACCATATTATTTTTAATTCATTTAACCAAATCAATACTTTTTATGATATTTCTAAAAAATTTAATAATGAAGTTGGGATAAGAATTAACCCACTCTATTCAGAAGTTGAAATTAATAAGTATAGTTCTGCGGGAATTAGTTCTCGTTTAGGTGTACATTTAAAAGATTTAATTAATTACGATATAGACAAAATTGATGGAATTCATTTTCATTCATTATGCGAACAAAACTTTAAACCCTTAGAAAATACATGGAATCAATTAAAAAATTCACTAACACCTTTAATTACCAATATAAAATGGATAAATTTAGGTGGTGGACATCATATCACAAGAAAAGATTATCAGCTTAATGAACTAAAATATTTTTTGAAAAAAGTTTCTAATGAGACAAATTGCCAAATATATATTGAACCTGGAGAAGCAGTGGTTTTAGATAGTGGTATTTTAGTTGGAGAAATACTCGATTTTTTTAAACCTAGCAATCCACTATCTCCAAATATTGCGATTACAGATATAAGTGCCACATCACACATTCCAGACGTAATTGAAGCACCATATAGACCTGCTCTTCTTAACGAACCAGATAAAGGACATAAAATTATTTTAGGAGGACCTAGTTGTCTAGCTGGTGATATAATTGGTGAATATAATTTTAATGATATTCCAAAAATAGGAGAAAGGATAGCTCTATTAGATCAAGCACATTATACTATGGTAAAAACTAGTTTTTTTAATGGTGTAAAGTTGCCATCTATAGCAATTTGGGACAGTGAAACAGACGATTTAGAAATTATTAAAAGCTTTTCATTTAAAGACTTTGAAAATAGATTGTCATAAGAGCTTATAAATCATGAATAATAAAAATAATCACTTTTTAAATTCAGAGCTTTCTATAGAAGAAAAAAATAAAGATAAAGCTAAATTTCATATTGTGCCAGTCCCATTAGAAAAAACAGTGTCTTATGGTAAAGGTACCTCTAAGGGGCCTCAAGCCATTATTAGAGCAAGTAATGAATTAGAACGGTATACTGGTAAAAGCATACCATGCGTCCACGGGATACACACACATCCGCTTTTAAATTGCAATAAACCATTAAAAGTAATTATGAGTGATATTGAAAATATTACTAAAAAAATAAGCAAGCAAAATAAGATACCCGTCACATTAGGCGGCGAACATGGAATTACTTATGGTGCAGTTAACGGTATTTTCAAAGGATTAGATTTACATAACAAAGATGATATTGGAATAATACAAATTGATGCCCATGCTGATTTGAGACAAAATTATGAAAATGAAGTTCATTCACATGCTAGCGTAATGTATCTTCTTGGTAACGAAAAATATAAAATTGCACAATTTGGAGTGCGTGCATTAAGTGAAGAAGAAGTTAAAAATAGAAAAATTTTCAAAGTTTTATTTTGGGACGCACAAGATATTTATTATAAAAAAAAATTTAAATTACCTTTAAATTTTCCAAAAAAAGTATATGTATCATTTGATGTGGATGGATTAGATCCCTCTGTTATGCCAGCAACAGGTACCCCTGTTCCAGGAGGTTTAGGATATTATGAAAGTCTAAATTTAATCAAAGAACTTATTAAAGGCCGAGAAGTTATAGGATTTGACGTTGTCGAGTTCTCTCCAATAAAAAATTTTATTGCTTATGATTTTACAGTAGCGTCTTTGGTATATGAAATAATGGAATTAATTAATCTTAATAACTAAAAATCATTGATTTTGCATCCATTTTTCAGCATCTAGAGCGGCCATACAACCCATACCTGCAGCTGTTACTGCTTGTCGATAAATTTTGTCAACACAATCACCTGCTGCAAAAACACCTTCGATATTTGTTATAGATGTTCCAGGTTTTTGAGCAACAATATAACCTTCTTTATCCATTTCAAGAACTCCTTTAAATGGTTCAGTTGAAGGACTGTGTCCAATAGCGATAAAAACACCTTCAACTTTAATTATCTCAGTTTTGTCTGAATTTTTGTTCTTTATTTCTAATGAATTAACTCCCTTTTCGTCTCCTAATATTTCACTTACAATATTATTCCAAATTACATTTATATTCTCCTTTGCAAAAAGTCTTTCTTGCAAAATCTTTTCTGCTCTTAGCTCATCTCGTCTATGAATTAATGTTACCTTTGAACAAATATTGGATAAATATAAAGCCTCTTCAACAGCTGTATTACCACCCCCAATAACAGCAACTTCTTTGTTTCTGTAGAAAAAACCATCACATGTAGCACATGCAGAAACTCCTTTTCCGTTAAATTTATTTTCACTTTCAAGACCTAACCACTTAGCTTGAGCACCCGTAGCTATGATAACTGTATTTGCAGACAATATGCTTTTAGAGTCTAATGAAATAGTTTTACTATCTTTTTTAAAATCAACATGAACAACTACATCATTTATTATCCGCGCTCCAACATTTAAGGCTTGTGACCTCATTTGTTCCATCATCCAAGGTCCTTGAACAACATCAGCATAGCCAGGATAGTTTTCGACATCAGTCGTAATTGTTAATTGACCCCCAGGCTGGATTCCTTCTATAACTAAAGGTTTCAAATTTGCCCTAGCGGCATAAATAGCTGCGGTAAGCCCTGCAGCACCAGATCCAATTATAACAACTTTTTCCATTTGATTTTTCATCCCAAAACTCTTTGTCCTTTAAAAACTATTGTTCTTTTACCATTCAAAAAAACTCTATTTTCCGAATGAGCTTTTAACGCTCTATAGAGAACTCTCGCTTCTATATCTCTTCCCATTGAAACTAAATCATTAGGCATCATTTCATGGTCAACTTCTTGTGTGTCCTGTTCAATTATAGGTCCTTCGTCCAATTCTTTTGTAACGTAATGAGCTGTCGCACCAATAACTTTAACACCTCTTTCATATGCCTGATGATAGGGTTTTGCCCCTTTAAAACTAGGCAAAAAACTATGGTGAATATTGATAATCTTTCCTTCAAATTCATTTGTAAAATCTTCGGAAAGTACTTGCATATACCTTGCTAGTACTATTAATTTTATGTCATTATTATATATGATTTCTTTAATCTTAGCTTCTTGATTTTCTTTATTTGTTTTGTTAATGGGCAAAAAATAAAAAGGTATTTTGGAAAATCTAGCAATATCTTCAGCAATTTTATGATTTGAAATAATTGCTTTAACATTTAAGTTAAGTGATTTGCTTCTTATTCGAAAAAGAAGATCATTTAAGCAGTGGTCAAATTTTGAAACCATCATTATCGTATTCATAGAACTTTCAATTTCACCTAGGAAAAATTCTGCATTTAATTCCTTTGATAACAAATTTAAATTATACTCTAATTTTGCCAATATATTTGGATCATGAAGTGTAAAACTTTGCCTAATAAAAAAATTTCCGTTCTGGTGGTCTGTAAATTGTTTAGACTCGACAATATTACATCTAGAATTTGCTAGCAAAGTAGAAATTTTTGAAACAATTCCTATTTGATCCCTACAGGATAATTTTAAAACATGTGTTTCAATTTTATTTATCATGGTTACCTAATACATTTTTTATAAATTTGAAACAACATGATATAACTAATATTTAAGAAAATTTTTTGAAACTTCATAAAATTCATCAGGGTTTTCAATATGTAAAAAATGTCCTGCATTTTGAATTTCGTGAAATAAAACGTTTGAAAAAAAATTTTTAAAAATTTGAAAATGATTTTCATTAACATAATCACTTTTTTGTCCATAAATACATAATGATCTTGTATCAACATTTTTATTTTTATGAATTTTAGGAAATGATCGTAAATCATTCATTCCTTTTTTTATTGCAGTCAGATTTATTGTCCATTTATATTTTATATCACCAAGTTTTATGTTTTGTAATAAGAAAGACCTTAAAAATTTTGGTTCGATTTCGTTTGATAGTAATTCATCTGCATGATTTCTATTTCTAACTAAATTTAGATCTAAGTTAAACAATGCGTTAATTATATTTTGATTATCATTAGGATAATTAATTGGAGCAATATCGGCTATAATTAAATTATTTATGTAGTGCGGTCTTAATAAGGTAATTAACATTGCTAATTTTCCACCCATAGAATGACCTAACAAGTTGGTTTTCTCTATACCAAGATAATCAAATAAATGAAAAATATCTTCCATCATTAGATTGTAGGACATATTTTCCTTAAAAATATTCCCACCATGATTTCTTAAATCAACTGTAAAAACTAAAATTTCTTCATTTTGACTTATCTTTTTTGCAAAAGATTGCCAATTTTTTCCTCTTCCATAAAGACCATGAAAAATAAATAGTGTCTTATTTTGCTCTGCAATTAACAATTTAATATTATTGTTATGCTCTTTTATTTTTCCATTTTGGTATATTTCGAAATTGATCATATTAATAATTTTTGTGATGGTTAAATAAGAATTTAAAATTATGATAATTCTGTCGTAATGTATATGTGATTTTAATCAAAACTGAATAGGTTTTAAAATGGGTCAAATAGTTAAACTAAACTTCTCAAATATAAATGATAATAGGAATATAATTTATGAACATAAAGTTTATGAACAAAAATTAATAAGAATTAGGGACGATATAGAAGATTATCTTTGTCAAGCGTCTCTTAATGAAAAAGATGAACTTGCTGTTGCCTTAGCTGCTGGAAGATACGCTGCTATGAAGCTTGCCCAATTAACTGGAGAAGTTGATACGAAAGAATTTTTTCAAGACTGTATTAAAACAACTTTGAGTAATTGAGATACAAGCTTATTTAAATTATTTAAGATATCCTAGTTATGCTTCCCGATACTTCTGCACCAAGATCTATAGAAAGAGCATTAGTTTTCAAATTACCTTCAATTTTAGCACTACTAGCCACATTCAAAGTATTAGCTGCGACCTCACCTTTTACTAGACCACCCAAAGTAACTTTATCAGCAATTAGATTACCGTCGAATATACTATTAGCCTCTAATAGAACATCTTTGGCCCTTAATTCTCCCTTAAACCTTCCAGCGACAACAACTGAAGATCCCGCAGAATCAAGGTTACCCTCCATCACTAATTCTTCTGATATGTATGTAACTTCACTCATAATAAATCCTTTTAAATTTCTTAATTAATTATACTAAGATTGCTCTTCCTGAGCATCTTCTTCATTCACTTGTTTTTCCTCTACATTATTTGTTTCGGCTTCGTTCCAATTATGGACTACCCTACAATTTAGAGCTGCTCCTCTATCCATTTGTAAAGATTTATAATGTACTTCGCCACTTATACGTGATGTTTCTGTAAGCCAAACACTATCAGCTTGCATTTTACCTTCATATTCTCCAGCTATTACAACTAGTTCAGAGTCAACAGAACCAAGAAATTTACCAGAAGAACCAATTGTCACTTTTTCTGTTGTCAAATCAGCTTCTACATAACCATTAATTTCTATTGATTTTGCGTTTGATATTTTTCCACTAAAGCGGGCACCAGAACCTAAAACTGCTTGTTTGTTAGCCATATATAATCTCCTTTAGTTTTTACTTTTTCTTTTACCAATTTGAGCTTCAACTACAGCTCCTTCTTCAATAGAAATATTTTCATAAAAAACTTCACCAGAAATTTTACCAGTAGATTTTATTGAAATAACATCTCCTGATACTTGCCCATCGCATTTTCCTGAAATGGTAACTACATCAGCATCTATATTGCCTTTCAATGTACCAGTATCTTCAACAGATAAACTGTGACACTTTATATCTCCTACGACTGATCCTAACAAGACTAAACCACCTTCAGCAGAAATCTTACCTTTTATTTTCATATCTTTTGAAATAACTGATTTATCAGTTTCAGTATCGTTTGTTTTTCCTAGCATTATGGAAATCCTTTTGCTTATTGATTAAAAAATTAGTCCTTTAATTTACTATTATTAAAATAATATTACTATAAATAAACTTAAAACAAAAAATTTATTTAAAAAGTATTTATTTGGTATGAATGGTGCAATTAACTTGCCATAATAATTAATTTAATTAAAAAATTCAGAGTAACATATAATGGCAGAAGAAATTATAGATTTAAGAGATCGCATAGAACAAATGCGCATACAGATAGAAAATGAGGCTGTAGAACAAATTTCTAAAGATGAACACTTAGAAATTCATCAACAAACTAGTAACTCAAATATTTCTTTGTCTATGGAAAATAAAAAAAGTTATGCGAATCAAAATCGTAATATACAACACGAATCCAATAATTTTAAAAAAAATAAAACAGAAATTAATAATCTGAACCATAAAAGTGAAACTTTTCCTGCAGTTAGTTTATCAGTAAAAAATCCTGTTTCTAGTAAGGTATTAATTTTTATGGTTTCATTGCAAATTTTGTCAAATATTGGGATTTTGTATTTTTTATATTTAGGTATGGAGTAGTTAGTGGTCAATGCCACATTTAATAAATTTGGTAAAAAACTTCCTCCTGTTAAGACTGGTCAACGTTTTGGAGAAGAAGTAAAAAAAGATAAAAAAGTAGGGCTGTTTTCTGAAAGACGTTTTTTAATTTTTACTAAAAAAGGACCAATTGAAATTGCTTTTAAACCAGTTCACTATACAAGTGTATTAATAACTACCATTATTGGTTTGACTAGCATAATTTATTGGTCTGCAAAAGGTATTTACTCTGCTATAGATGTAGCAAAAAAAAACGATATAATTACTGAAGCTTCAGCAAACATCAATGTCTCAATAGAAAATGACTCAGATACTAACGTGAATTTTAATGTTGAAGATCAATCAAATATAACACTTCCAATTCTAAAAAAAACAAGAGTAGATGTTGACAATATTGATGTTTATAAAGCTATCAAGAGTGAAAATCTCAATAAAAAAACATTTATTCAAGAAAATAACTTAGAAAAAAAATTAGAATTAAAAGAATCAACAAATAACCTTGATCAGGAATTAAAAGATAATGTTATTTTAAATTCGACTACAATTGTTGCTAATAATAACAAAGCTTTAGATTTATTTAACAAAACTTCCCGAAATCAAGACATCCCGTACAAATCAATAAGTCAATTATCAAATGAGAGCAATATCTCAATCTCCGAAAGTTACAAATCTGATTCATATGAAAAGAAACAATATCCTAAACCACCTAAACTTAATGATAAGGTAAAAAGTTTACGTTTTATTGCTTCTGTTGATAATGAACTTATTCAGATGGAAAATGTATTTAAATCAATAAAGGTTGAGCTAAAAAACGAAGATTTAGTAAGTGTTACCTCAATTATTAAAGATAATAAATCAATAGATCCTGATAGTGATAATTTTTTTAGAACCCTAAAAACTCGCCTTAACCTTCTTGCAATTTATAAAGATGCCCTTCAAGATATACCTCTTAAACCTCCAATGGAACATTACTACGTTTCTAGTCCGTATGGACCAAGAAAACATCCTGTTACGGGCAAATATAGAATGCATCATGGCATTGATTTGGCTGGTACTTGGCAAGAAAATATTTCTGTTTCAGCAGATGGAATAGTTGTTTTTGCTGGTTATCATGGTTCCTTTGGAAAAGTAGTCCGTATCAAACATAATTATGGTATAATGACAACATATGGACATTTAGCCAAAATAAGCGTTAGAAGTGGAGATATAGTAAATGAAGGACAAGTTATAGGTAAAATGGGCAGAACTGGTAAAGTTAAAGGAGCTCACCTTCATTATGAAATTTCTGTTAACGGAAAGTCTCAAAACCCTGCTACTTATATAAAAATAGGAAGAAGCCTACTAAGCAGAACAAGTTTAAAAGGTTATGTAATTAAAAATTAAGTTATAATTATATTTGGCATAACTAATGCATTCACTTTATAATAAATGAGGAAATTGCATTATGTTGTCAAAACAAACTATTAAGTCAAGAATTGATACACAACAACAAATATTAGATAATATTAATGAATATTTCATTAAAATTGATTATTTCGATCAAAAAGGTACAAAGGATTTTGAAAACAACATTCCTTTAAGAAGCATATTTAGTAATAACACAAATCTCTCTGAAAATAATTTAAATCTTGAATATTAATATTACTAGTTTAACCAGCAGCAAGACTTTGTAATCTTGCCTCTCTTCTTCTTTGAGAACTAGATGGTATATTGAGCATATCTCGATACTTAGCTACAGTCCTTCTTGCAACATCCATACCTTCCTTATTTAATATTCCAGCTAATTTATCATCGCTCAAGGGTTTAGCAGCAATTTCAGACGAAATTAACATTTTAATTGTCTCTCTTACTGCTGACGCAGCATGCGTTTCTGAATCTTCTGAACTGGCAATAGAAGCAGAAAAAAAGTGTTTTAACGGCATTACTCCCCATTCAGTCAAAATTAATTTACTATTAGTTACTCTTGAAACTGTACTTTCATGCATTCCTATAGCGTCAGATATATCTTTAAGTATCATAGGTTTCATATGATTAAGACCATGCCTAAAAAAACCAACTTGTTTTTTAACAATCTCTGCAGTAACTTTTACAATTGTTTTATTTCTTTGCTCTACAGCTTTTTTTAACCAACGTGCTTCTCCTATTTTTTCATTAGCAAAGTTAGTGCCTTTCTCATCAAAATTATAATTACTAATTTCGGTAACATAATCCTCATCAATTTCTACAGATGGTAAATTCGATTTGTTTAAATCAATACGCCAACCCTTTTCGGATTTTGATACAATAATATCTGGTTGATCTATAATCATATTATCTTCATGATATTGTTCAGCAGGTTTTGGGTTTAAAGTTTTGATAATTTTAATCATTCTAAAAAGTTCTTTTTGGGAAACGTTGCACAACCTGCTAATCTGTTTAAATTTACCAGTTGGTAAAAGTTGTAGATTATTTAAAAGAATTTCATAACATTTATTATAACACTTATTATCAATTAATTGATATTTTAAACACTCAGATAAATTTTCAGAGAATATTCCAACTGGTTCTAGTGTTTTTAATTTTTGAAGTGTGTTCGATATTATATCACTCTTTACATTTAAATCTTCCGCTACCTCAATTATTTTCGATGTGAACCACCCACTAGGATGTAAATAGTCAACCATTCCAATTGCAATTTCTTTATAATCTTTATTTTTAAACTCAATGTTAATTTGATTTACTAAATATTCTTTTAAAGATATTTTGTTTTTTAATGTTTTTTCTATTACTTCACCTGCAGATATAATATTACCAGATTTAAGAATTTCCCTATCATATAATTTTTTATTTTCATCATTTGCATTTGAAGATAAATGAGAGTCAAAAGTATTTTCTAAATCAATTTTATTTTCCTTTTGCAATAAATCAGAAGTATCATTTAAATTTTCGCAAATATTTGGGTTTATGTTTTCATTATCTAGAAGTTTATTTTGTGATAATTCTTTTTTTTCTTGTAAGAACGGATTTTCCATTTGTGCTTTATCAATAAATTCAGTCAGTTCAATGTTAGTTAGTTGTAATAATTTAATAGCTTGTTGTAATTGAGGTGTCATAATTAATGACTGGTTTTGTTTAATTTTTAGCTGTTGTGCTAATTTCATTTCAACCTCCACTTTTTTTTATTTTGTCAGTGAAGAAAAGAAAGCAGGAATATTAGGCAAAAGCAAAATCATAATTTGACAAAAAAATATGACAAAAAAATGACTCAAAATGAATTTTAAATTATAAAAAAATAAAGCATTTTCAATAGCATTGTATTGCTTTAGGTTTTATTATTTTAAAAATATATTTTTTATTTTAAATTATTTTTGTTATAATTT
>OCZA010000456.1_pt1 | contig 14243 bp, 12 predicted proteins | sample 1539021 | NCBI WGS metagenome assembly OCZA01 (sample SAMEA2619376, study PRJEB22493) | marine metagenome | biome: marine biome (ENVO:00000447); feature: surface water layer (ENVO:00002042); material: "saline water (ENVO:00002010), including plankton (ENVO:xxxxxxxx)" | depth 5 m | reverse complement strand
GAGAAGACCTTCCATGGGCACAAGTTTGGAGTCATGCCTTCCAAGGACCAGGTGGATGGTATATAGAAAACTCCTTAACAACTTTAGGCAAAAAAGATCCTGTTTCCGATCTCAATAGAGAACTATGGAACGCAGGAGCAGAAGGATCTCCACAAAGAGATCAGGCACGCAAACAGAAGCGTAAGTTAAACTATTACAGCAACATCTACGTTGTTAAAGATAGTGCAAATCCTGCCAATGAAGGCAGAGTTTTCTTATACAGATATGGTAAGAAAATATTTGATAAGATTATGGAATCAATGCAACCTGCATTTGAGGATGAGTCACCAGTAAATCCATTTGATTTCTGGAAAGGTGCTGACTTTAAGTTAAAGATTACTAGAGTCGCAGGATTCTGGAACTATGACAAGTCTGAGTTTGCAGAAACATCTACACTAGGCGGTTTCAATGACAAAGAGTTAGAAGCACTTTGGAAAGAAGAACATAGTCTAGCAGCATTTACTGCTGATGATCAGTTCAAGTCCTATGAAGATCTTAAGTTTAGACTTGAGAGCACTTTGAAGGGTAACTATACTAAACCAGTGGACGCAGAAACATTTGGTGAAGAAGTAGAATCTACTCCTGCACCTGTTGCTTCAGCACCCGCATCGGTGAATGAAGAAACTGATACATTGTCATACTTTGCACAACTTGCAAAAGATGACTAAATAATGATGACATCTTTCGTGCGATGTCTACATTCGGAACTTACAGACCCCTTCGGGGGTCTTTTTTATTACATGTTTATATCTGACGCTGATGTCGCTACTGTGGTTATATTTCCTTTATTAAGAACTTGGTGATATACTTCTACAAAATCTTCTATCAAATCTGGTTTTACGATTTGTATTGTCTGTTTCTTTGCATTTAAATCAAACTCATATTGTGCATTAGTTATTGATACTACTGGAGTAGCAGTAACGGTAGTAGATCCATTATAATATACAACTTGGAAGTTAGATGGAACAATTTTACCCGCAGGAACGATCACATTTTCATTAGCATCTTTTACTTCTGTAGTTATATGATGTTTAGTTGCTTGACCGTTATCATATTTTGCGTTGATAAACTCTTGTAGTTGTACAATGGACTTTGGCCACTGTGCATAGTAATCAGTGATATCATTTATAATAAGTATAGTCCAGTTATAAAATGGATTACCATAATATTGTGTTGCTATATCTTCTGGTCTCTCTCCATCACCAACAGTAATTTCTGTAAAGATAGTTACTTGACTTTTAAATTCAGTAAGAACTTGAGCACGTCTCCATATATTTTTTACTATCAGAAAATCTGGATCAAGAGGTTTTGATGAGAAGTTGTATAGTAATTCTGGTAATTTGTTTATCATTAGAATGAAACCTCTGGTGTATTATCGTTACTTGTGTCTCTTGTGAATACTCCACTATTTGTTTGTAAAGGATTTCTTCCCTTTTTAACAAATGATGCACCTTCCATATCCACACGTGTAAGTTTGGTTGTCTCTTTGAATGTTAGTTCCATAGTGACAATAGGAATAGTTCCATCAAAGATTGTTTGCATCTGACCAAACGGTGTAGTGTTTATTGTCAAACCTGTTAATGCACATAGTTTTGTTCTAGGCATCATTGGATGTTGTATTGGATCTCCTAGTGAATCTCCATTCTCATCACACGCTACAAACTTAGGAGTCAATACAAATACATCTGGAAATGTCAACAAGACTGCAGAACCTTTACCATTCTTTGAGCCAGGATGCATACCACGTTTGAACCACTCTATTATTTCTATAACTCTATTACTTTCTGTTTTATTTCTTGATGCCAACTCAAATCTAAAACCAAACTCTCTGCCCTGCATTCTTTCAAAGAACTGTATAGAGTTTTCGTTCGGTGCTAGTCCTGCCAATCCTGCAACGTTCTTAGGACTTAACTCACTACCAATTTTAAATGGATCAGCAGCTTTCTTCATACCACCCACTACACTTTGAACGAGTTTACTTGATTTATCTGCTTGCTTCTTACTGACATCAGTTGCACCAGTTAATTTACTAATCTGATTTTGAATTAACCCACCAACTACACCACCAGCACCAGCAATTCCTGCATATCTAAATGCTTCATCTGCTGCTAATGCTAGTGTTCCAAGTTTGAATTCATTATTCCAATCTGCACCATACTTATATTGAAACTCATTGGGTAATGGAAGCATACACTTACTTGCCATTAAACCTTTGTTCATTCTATCTTGTAGTTCTTTTTTTCTCTGTTTTAATTGACCTACTGTTGTTACTGTTCCATCTTTTAATTTAATTTTTTGAGAATCGTCGGCAGTTCCAATGTCAACAGTTTTGTTTCCTCCAAAAATATTTTTAAAACCTGTGTTGTATTTTGTTTGATATAAATTGATATTATCTCCAGTACTTTTTGTCCCACTAGAACCATATGCACTTGCTAACCCATCTGTAGCTTCATCTACTTTCCGTGCTATAGCACTTCTACCAAGAGATCCAAGAGCATCGTTAAAATTTGCTGCAGCATATTTTTGTGCAGACTCATAGGAAAATTTCTCTATCTGTATAAAAGAAGCATAAGGAATCGAAGAGAGACCTGTTGGATATTCTGTTACGGTATGTTGAGTTGTCATTTGTGATGAAATTTTTCTATGGGTAGCATACTTAGTAGTTGCACTTCACTCTCGGAAACTTCAAAAAAGATGCTGTCTGCTCTTTTAGGTATGTAGGCACGTAAAGTCTTTTTAGGGAACCTTTTATTATTTAGTGCCTTTAATCGAGCATTTGTAGTACGTATGTAATGAACGTTAGCACCAATCAAGTTATCCTTTTTGAATTCCATGGCATATATTAAAGGATACTCATCCCATTCTTGTAGAGTATCTCTAAACTTTGGATCATATTCAAAAGTGTAAAACTTATTTTTCTCTGGTGCATCGGTAGCATCATCTAGTAACACATTAAATACCTCTTGTCTTAATTTTGCTACGGTTATCTTATTTCCTTTTAGTTTTTCTACCAGCGGGTCGAATCTGGTCTTCTGTGAAGATTCTGAACTCGTATCCTTTGTCGATGCACCAGTCATTTGCAGCTTCCCATTTTGTTTGGTTAATTATATAAGTCTTTCTCTCTATGAGAAACTTTTTACCTTTACTTTTAGGTGGTTGAGTTTGTATTTTGGGTTTCACTTCAATCACTTCTTTGATTATCTTTCCAGTTGTAGGATCTAATCTTTCACAATAGAAGTCTGGAAAGTATCTATGGAGTTTACCATCGTAGGGATTTCTATATGGTATAGCAATCTCTTCTGATGACCATCTGTGTATTTCTTTACGAGTGTCAAAGTAAACCATGACCTTTCGTTCCCATAATGATCTAAAGACTACCTTAGATGGATCTCCGATGTATTTCTTGTAGTTTCTTACTTGATACCTACCTTTGTACCCATTGAACATAAATAAACATATCAAACCATAATAGGTATTTATGGCAACCGCAAGAGGACTACAGAATTTTATGCAGGCTGTTGGCAAGTCTGGTGGAATCTCTTCGTCTAACCTATATCAGTTCTCGTTTCAACCAACTGACAAACTCATAAAATTTTTTGATGATAATATTGGTCAAGAGTTTTTAAAGTTGACAGACAATGGCGATACGATGAACCTACAATTGTTATGTAATGAGATACAGTTGCCAGGTGTAACGTATTCTGCATTTGATATCAAGTCAGTACACAAAGGTATTACACAGAAACATGCAACTGCAAAGGTATATAATGAACTAGATGTTAGTTTCTTTATGGATGGAACATCGTTACCACTGAGATTTTTTAGAGCATGGCAGGACTTTACACAAAATGGATCCGCACCCAACCCTGAGTTTTTCTATGATGATCAAGAGTATAAGAGAGCATTTGCATCTAATTACTATGAAGATTATGCATGTGACATGTTTATAAACAAGTTAGAGAAGTTTCAAGGTGCTGCGGACGGTAAGAGAGACGATGATGGAAATGTAATAAAGGACGACTATCTTAATCCATGGAATGCTAGGTTAGTTAAAGCATATCCATACACCGTATCATCAATTCCATACTCTGCTGGTGCTGCACAACTTGTCAAGGTGACTGTTGGATTTTACTATGAGTATAGTCATTTAATAACCACCAGTTAAGCTACTATATAATATACTGAAATTATAAATTATGCCATTACCTGAGATTGCAACGCCAGTCTATACGTTGACAGTCCCTTCTACAAAGAAGAGAGTAAAGTATAGACCATTCCTCGTTAAGGAACAAAAGTTATTAATATTGGCATTGGAGAACGATGACCAAGAACAAATATTAGATGCAATAACTAAGACTATTCAAAACTGTCTGCATACAAAAGTCAATGTAGCAGACATGGCACTGTTTGACATAGAATTTTTATTCTTACAGATACGTGCTAGATCAATCAGTGAAGAGATTGAGATGAAAGTTACGTGTGCTGATGATGGAGAGACAACTGTAGATGTAAAGTTTATGGTAGATGATGTCAAAGTCAACTTTCCTAAAGGTCACACCAACGTTATTAAGTTGAATGATGAACTCACTGTTGAGATGAAGTATCCTGATCTAGAATACTTTACTAAAATCAACTTTGTGGGTGAAGAACCAGATCCATATCAATTAGTTGCCAAGTGCATCAAGAGAGTTTATGTGGGTGAGGATGATTTTACAGCAGATTCTGTTGAGGAATCAGCTAAGTGGGTAGAGTCATTAACCAGTGCACAGTTTGATATGATTCAAGCATTTTTTGAGACTATGCCATCACTTAGGCATGTATTGAAGGTGAAGAACCCAAAGACAAAGAAGGTAAATGAGGTTGTATTGGAAGGATTATCTGATTTTTTCGCATAGCCCTCTTCCACGAGGGCATCATGGTATTCTACCAGACAAACTTTTCTCTCGTTCAACACCATAAATATAGCTTGACAGATATAGAAAATATGATCCCGTGGGAACGGGAAGTATATGTGAACATGTTAGCAACTCATCTCCAAAAGGAGAGAGATCGTATCGCTGAACAAAACCGACGCTAATGGACACTTCCATAATCACTAATTTTTTCAAGAAGGCAGCAAAGAGTCTTGCTACTGGAGTAGCTGCTGCTGTCAGCAGTTCAGATGAAGTTAGATTAGTTCCTGCAATAGCACCTATCCCTATAGATGAGGTAAATGAACAATATGGTAAGGCAGAACCTGTAGAGAGACCGAAGAAGAAAGAAGAGAAAGACAAGTATGAAGAAGCAGTAAAGGACGCAGTAAAACAGATAGCATTTAAAAAGAGTATGCCATACCAACCAGAGGTGGCATTGCAGAAGGGTGGTATCGTAAAGAGAGAAACTATTGCAAAGGTTGGAGAGAAAGAACCAGAGATAGTAACTCCTATTAGAAATTATGGCGAAGTAGTAGAGAAGATATATCAAGAGGGTGCATCTGTACTCATAAGTTCCTCACTAGGTTTCTTAAAATCATTACCCCCATCCCCTGCTAAAGGAAGTGTAATAGCAGAAGCAAATAGATTAAAATCTATTTTTGGTATAAGTGACATTCAAAAACCACAAAAGGTAGTTGGATTAAAGGCACCATTGGTATGGTGGGGTAGTGGTAAGACCATGACACAGACTGGCACACCCAAACCAGCAGCACCAAAAGACACTCCTGCAGCAGGAGGAGGTGGTGGTGGCGGTCTTGGATTGATGCGTAATCTTAATAGATTAAGGAAAAGTAAGTTTGGTAGAAAAGGATTAGCAGCACTTGGTAGATCTAAGATAGGACAAAAGGCAAGGAAATTTATAAGACCAGCTCGTAAATTTGGGTCAGGACTGCTGCGTAAAGGTGGTAAGTTATTAAAGACAGGACCAGGAAAGAAAGCAACTCAAAAAATTCTTGCTACTGGTGGTAGAAAGATAGTTAATCAAGTTGGTAAGAAGGCAGCAGGAAAGGTAGCAGGAAAATTTTTAGGCAAATCGTTAGCAAAGAAGATACCATTCGTAGGTATAGGTGCAGGACTATTATTTGCAGGACAGAGAGCGTTAGCGGGTGACTTTAAAGGTGCTGGATTAGAAGCATTATCTGGTCTTGCAGGGACAATACCTGTGCCTGGTCTTGGAACTGCTATATCTGTAGGTATAGATGCCACCCTTGCTGCTAGAGATATGGGTGTATTGCCAGGTCAGAAAGAAGCAGAAAATAATCAATCATCATTGCCAGCACCTGATCCAGAAAAAGATTTTTACGGTAGACCTATCATACTAAACCCATCTACTAAAAAGGCATGGAACAAAGCAGTTAATGCTGCTGCTAAAGATGGTATTGATTTACCCGCTAGTGTTACATCATCATATAGAAGTCCAGAACAACAGCAAGCACTTGTAGATGCAGCAGCTGCTGGTGACCCTAATGCTATCAGTCCTGCTGCTGTTGGCACATCTCCACACGGACAGGGTTGGGCAGTTGATATTGATTACTACTCAAAAGCAAACGAGTGGATGAGAAACAATGGTTCAAAGTATGGTTTCAAATGGCAAGGAGAGAACGATCCAGTTCACTTTGACTTCTACAACAATGAACCAAATGATAAGTGGTTGAAACCTGGCAAAAATACATGGATTCCAAATCTTGATGATCCTGTTGGTAAAAAATCATCTGGATCAATTAAAACTGCATCGGGAACTGGTGATGCTATAAGTGCACCTAATACCAGTGGTGCAACAGACACATTAAATGAGGAACCAGTCACTCAAGGATCTGGTATGACTGGTGGATCAGATTCATCCTCCCCAGTTGTGATTCCTGTTCCTCAAATTAAAACCATATATATTCCTGCGGGTTTGAGTAAAAGGGAAAGATTTGATGAACTTAGAAAACAAAAAGCAATCATAGATCCTCATGGTAAAGGTTCTACCTACAAAGTGGTAACGGTGTATTAATATGTTAGCATTACCTCCAGCTATGTCAAAACAGGGTGGTGGACTCGCAAAGTTCATTGCTAATCCTAATGCCATCACAAAGGCAATGGATATCCCTGCAGCTCAGCAAACTGTTGATGTGTCTGCTGCAGATGTAACACCTAAACCCACAGTAGCACCAAAGGCATTACCAGCAGCAAATCTGGTTCCAGATCCTGTAACTACAATGGGTGTGGATCCTGATAGTGGTGAGTATTTGACACCCCAAGAGAGGAAAGCAAGATTTAAAGCAACGAGAGATAAAGCGAAAGGGTTTGTATCACCTCCCACAAAAGAAGCAAAAGATATAGAGAAAGTAGATACTCTAGAAGATGCAGGGGTAAGTGAAGACGACACTAAAAAGAAAGTCAAGAAAGATCTAGAGGATGAGTTTGAGATAAATCCTAAGATGAAGAAAGCATTTATGGATGCTCTTGCACTTCCTGTTAAATCTGCTGCTGTTGCAATAACTGATCTATTGGAGAAGATCCCTGCACCAAGTAAAGAAGCATCTAAGATATTGAATAGAAATATATCTAAGATATCTCAGTCATTTAAGCTAGGTGCTGCTAGTGCTGAGGTTGCTAACGATGAAGAAGATAATGATAAGAAAGAAGAAGAAGGTAAAGATCCATTAGGAGTATTAGTTTCAAGAGCATTCAATCTTGCTAAAGGTGCCATGGGTGGTGGCGGTGGAGGAGAAGGTGAACCAGCTGGAGGTGGTGGAGGACAACTATCATTACCCGCAGGACAAGCAGGAGATCCGACACATGGAAGACGTGCACCATACACAGGAACTGCTGATGGTATAGGACTTGGAGATGGATCAGGCAGATCCATGCAACCTATCAAGAAGCGTAAGTCAGGTGGTCTTGCTAAGAAATTGTTTGGCATGACACCTATGGGTATGATGTTCAATGCTGGTAAGAAAACATTTGAAGGTGCTAAGTCACTTACACAATCAAAGGCATTCAACAACATAACAAACATAGGTAAGAAAGCACTATCGTTAACACCTATGGGTATGATGGCAAAGTTTGCTATGAAGGGTGCTGGCGGTCTTAAAAATATATTCAGTAAAGGTGAGCAGACAGTCAACTTAACAGAACTAACTGATAAAACTATACAAGAGAACCGAGAAAGTGCTGATGCTAAGACACAGAAATCAATTGATATCGCTGCTGGCACAGGTGCTGCTATGGAAGCATCAACTCCTAGTCCACCTCCATATCAACAAGAAGGTGGTGCTCTTGCACAACCTAACATTGAGGAGTCTCCTTATCTTGATGTCTATAATACAACTTCGCAATTCTAATGTCAGTCAACTTACAGTCAAATTTTCAATTAATTGATTTCCGTATTGCGGATTATCCCCCAGTAGGTGTGAGTCAGATATTGTACATGAAATACACTGAGGATATCATGGCTGCTACCATGAAAATGGAGGTTCAGATCACCGATAGTGATTCGGGTTTTTTATCAAAACTAACTGGCATGGAGAACGTATTCATTCGTGTTGCCGACAGTGACGGAACTGCTGAAATTGGTGGAGACTTTGTGATATATGATATACAAGATAGAAGGAACGTGCAAGGAAAATCATCTGCAGTGTTGATGCTTTGCACCATAGATTTTTTAAACAACGCTGGCAATAAACTGTCACGTAGATTTGGTAAAGGTAAGGGTAAAAAGATAGATGAAATTGTTAAGAAAGAAATACTAGGAGATTTGATAGGTGTTCCAGATTCTAAGTTGGCAAAGTTTGAACCTTGTATTAACAATTTTTCATTTGTATCACCATACTGGAATCCATTTACTGCAATTAGATGGTTAGCTGCAAAGGCAATACCAGCTACAAAAGGTAGTGGTAAAGCAGCAACTGCAGGATATGCTTTTTATGAGACACGAGCAGGATATAATTTTGTTTCATATGATTCTTTTGCTCAGGAAGATCCAGTTACAAGAATGATTGTAGGACATGAGGTTGGAGAGTTAGAAGATGAAGATGATTTGGGTATCACTCCTGTTGATTCTATAACTATCGAGTCATCAGTTGATTTGTTGAGGGGTTTGAATCTAGGATCGTATTCTAGTAATGTAATGACACTAGATTTGAAAGACATGAAATATGAAGAGTATCCTTTTAACATCAATAAATATTATGATAGTATCTCAACATTGAATGCGGGTGCTACTCCAGAATTTTATGAAGGGTTCAACAACCAGAGAACATTTAGTAGAATCATGTCTAAGATATCTGACTCTGCATTGTTTACCGAGGGAACATACACACAGGGATTTACAAAGCAACTTTCACAATCTAGTTTAAGGGAAAAATTATTTTACAGTAAAAAAGTTGTGGTAGAATTAGTATCAGACTATGCATTAGAAATAGGTGAAGTTGTGCAGTTAGATATTTACAAAGGTGGTAGAGATAGAGAACTAGACTATGCTAACTCTGGTAAATATGTTATTGGTAAAGTTGAAAGAACATTCAAAACCAGTCAAGATAAAATGACCTCCAAACTTACATTATATACTGACTCAGACGGTCAAGAATTATGAACGAAAACATTGCTAATTTTATAGGAAAGGAAGGATTCAACTGGTGGGTTGGACAGGTGGAGAATGATGGTTCAAAATACTGGAATGCTGATTTAGAAGATGGTAATGGTGACTTTGACTATGGTGACTTTGATTGGACTAACAAAGTAAAAGTTAGAATCATAGGATACCACAGTCCTAACAGAAAAGAGTTACCTACGTTTGATCTACCATGGGCTCAAGTATTGATGCCCCCAATATATTCACAACGTTCTGGTATAGGATCTATTCATCAGTTACAACTCAATAGTTGGGTGGTTGGTTTCTTTATGGATGGTGCGTCAGCACAGATTCCTATTGTTATGGGAACTATAAGTGATGAGAACCCAGACAGCAGTTATGGAGTTGAGGGTGGTAAACCTCAAGGATTTGCACAAATAGCAAGTGTAAATTATAAGGAAAAAGATCATGGCACACAAGGTAGTTCTGCAGCTAACACTGGTAGCACAGTTCAAAAGAACGAAGAGACTGGTATAGATGAAGCACCTACAAATAATGATGGACAAAACACAGAAGAAGGAACAGAAGAGACTAAAAATGAACGTGGTAAGGCAGAGGAGAAGAGTGAGAAGCAGAAAATAGCAGACGAAAAACAGAAGGTAACAGTCCATGTTGGCAATGGTAAATGTGGATCTGAAAGTGCTACTAAATTAGAAGCACCTCTTGCTGAGTTCATGAAGTTTGCTCGTGGTATTGAGAAGAATGAGGTAGACCAGTTTGTTAATAAATTAAATGGTGCTGTTGTTGACCTAGATTATGAAATCAATATAGTATCACAACGCATACAAAAGAAACTTACTGGACTAACTGCTAACATTAAGGGCGTGGTCATGGAAGAGACCAATAAACTTGTGAAGGAAGGACTTGCTAATCTAAGTGTACCTGATCCAGAACTAGATGTTGCAGTCAGAACACAACTAAAAGATGTTGGTGATCTAGTATCATGTTTATTCAAGCAATTAACAGGTGAACTGGGTGATTTCATCAAAGGTATGCTTAAGGATTTGGTGGAGAATGTATTAGATACTGCACTTTGCCTTGTTCAGAATATTCTTGGTGATATCATGAAGAAACTCATGGACAGTATCACGGGTGCATTGGGTATATTGAAAGGTGTTACGGGTGCTATCAAAGGATCAACACAAAAGATTCAGAATTTACTTAACAAGGTCGGTGATTTTATAGATCTATTTTGTGATGGACAACTATCATGTGCTATTGGTGCATCTGTATTTGACACTGGTATCGGTGTTAAAGCAAAAGGTCTTGAAGCAGCAGCAAAACAAATATCACAGTATAAAATCAAACCACCAAATGCTATATCAATCGTTGGTAAAGGTATCCCTATTGATGGATTGGTTCCTGCTGTTGATCGTAATGGTATCAAGAAGATATTTGACACTGCTACTGGATCATTAGTTGACCTAAGTAGTGCTGCTGGTCTTGCTACTGGTCTAGGTTTAAAAGCATTTGATACACGAGGACCTCTAGAGAAGTTTGAGGGTCTTAACTTCTATGATTCTGCTGGTAACATAGCATCATCAGCAGTGCAGTGTGCTAATAGTATCCTGAATAAGAAACCATGCTTCCCTGAAATGGTGTGGGATAATTTACAGTCAACAAGTCCTGTGAAAGCACTACCTATAATAGATGATATAGGACAGATACTTGGTGTATTGATGAATAAGAAAGGATCTGGTGTAAATGCAGAAGCATCAGTCAAAGCACAGTTCACATGTAATGAACCAGAGGGAAGTGGTGCTAAGTTTAAACCTAATATTGTTGATGGTGTAGTAGATTCAATAGAGGTAGTTAATTCTGGTATAGGATATGGGTTTGATCCTGCCGACACCTTCTGTCCTAAAGAACAGTATGGCGTATTGGTTGCTAAAGCAGGACTACAGCAACATGTCAACAACGGTGAGTATATAGAGCAAGTTACCACAGGTAATCCCGACATACTACAGGTAGTTGATACATCATATGATGAGGATAATATATTAATTGCAACCATAGATCCATCATTTAACCCAAACCTTGTCGTTGGTTTACCCTTAAAAACTAAATCTGGTCATGAGTTTATATTAAACTTCAATAAAAAATTCCCAACATTAGTAATACCACAGGATGCAAAAGCATTATATGCCAAGTGTGGTGATATTATTCCTAAAGTGGATGATGTAAGTATTATAAATGTTGGGACTAACTATGTAAACCCAGTTATTACCATAGGTACAGGAAATAAGAAGAGACAGATTGGAACATTTACAACAGACTCTCAGGGTAGATTAACCAAACCAAATATAACAGAAGCAGTGTTGGGATTCATTAAACCTGTCGTTGAAGATAAAGCTGCCACTCCAACAGGAACTGGTGCACAGTTAAGTGTTGTATATACATACACAAGTCCTAGAGAAATTAGAGAGAATAATGTCTTGCCACTCACACAATATATTGACTGCGTGGGTCATCCTATGATACAATCTGCCATAGAAGAAGAACAGACTGGACTTACAGATACAGGATTTAACTTAGTGGATAGTCAAACAGACACAACAACTACCAGTTCTTCTGACACTACCACAGTATCAACACCGACTACTGCTGACCCTGTATCTACCCCAGTTAATCAAGACACTACTCAACCAAGTGCACCATCTACTCCATCAACCCCTACACCACCATCAACACCACCCGCACAAAATAATCCACCACAGCAAGGCGGTTACGGAGGTTACTAATGTCTGATATCAATCCATTTACAGGTGGCACTAACAACCCTAACACTGCACCTAGTACAAAAATAGAATATCCTTTGAACTGGGTTCAAGCAACATCTGCGGGTCATATGTTCGAGATGAACAATACCAAGGATGGAGAATACATACGTTTGCTCAATGCAAATGGCAACTTTCTTAACATAGATGAGAAAAATAACAACAACTTAGTTTCGTATAATGATACATATATCTTATCAGACCATAATCTTGTTATAAAAGTCGGTAAGGACGTAAATTCTGACCGAATGGCATTGCATATTGTTGGTGACGTTAATTTATATGTTGAAGGTGATATGCAAACTGAGGTCGAAGGTGACCGTTTTGATAGAGTGAATGGTAACTACCAGATGCAAGTCGGTGGTGTATGCACTATTCAGTCAGATGAGAACTTAGCAATACAAGCTAAGAATGAAATGAAGTTGCAATCCAATGCCTACACAAACAAGACAGTGTTCTTGGAAAATGATTTGAGTGAAGGCGGTTCTGTAAAAGAGAACGTAGCGGGTAATTATGAAGTTAAAATACTAAAATCCTCATCCACATTCTCTGTTAATAGTAACGGAGATATTAGATCTAAAGCACAAGGGTGTAGATACGAATACACACTGGGTAATCAAATGAACCAAATTATTGGTAGACAGAGAACCCAAGTTCATGGTGGTAAACCATTACTTCAATGGGATACTGTAATAAACGAGCAAGGATCTGGTAGAACTCAAGGAACTTACAATATTACTGCTACTGGTGGGTCACCTACCAAAGCAGCGAAGTTTAGAGTTCGTGTCAATGCAGACAGTGAGACTACAGTTACATATTTCAGTTTAGGAACAGGGTATAATATCGGAGACGTTATTACACTACCTAGATCAGGAAACTATGAAGGTAGCACTGATATACAATTAGTTGCAGGATACATTGTGGTTGCGGGTATGACATCATGCATTAAGGGAGGAGCATTCTCTGGCATGATTGATACACCTGATTATTATAATACAGAAAAATTAGATGTCGGAGGTAACATTTCGCACCACGCAACGGATCATATCTTTATTGATTCGCAAGATGACACATACATTGATGCGGGTGGAAATGTCAATATCTCTGCTGATGGCAACGTCGATATTGACGGAACCGAGATATACTTGAATTGATAGTAGAGTTCACAGAGTAAAATGACACAACATCACATGTCAGTAAGTAAGCAGGAAGCAGAATTTCTTAAATGTATTCTTGCAAAGCATTTAGACGATTTCGTCGAAGAAATGGTGCGGGAAGATAAGACAGATAACGTAATGGATAATATGAAAGCAAATAGAGAAGCAGGACTTGAGTTAATGAGCAAGGTTGAGGAGACCATCAGACGTGCTGCTAGGGCGGGTAACACCACCTACTTTACAAACTCCTGACCACGTGTTATACTGATTATATCATCGCATCATATTAATGCATAACGAAGAACTAGAAACCCTTGAGCAAGTGATAGTAGATATCCCTTCAAGAAAATTTGTGCTGATAAGTAATACAGGTGACCGTAAAGAGGTTGACTGCGACATGGATCAATTCATGAGAGTGCTCTCCCTCATCCGAGAACTAGTTCCTACTGAAGAGGTAATTTACGTCTAATGTCTTATAATCACACATACAGTCAGATCAAGGACATACTAAAAGAGTCCAAGAAAGTGACTAAACCTATGATGCTGCAAATTGCACGTCTTGCAATTAAAGAGACTCTAGGCGATAGAGTTGAGATTGATAGTATAGAATGGGACAGTAAGTTCATTGATCTAGACGCTGATAGTCTGGACATGGTAGAACTTGTCATGTTCTTAGAAG
>OCZA010000455.1_pt1 | contig 14251 bp, 10 predicted proteins | sample 1539021 | NCBI WGS metagenome assembly OCZA01 (sample SAMEA2619376, study PRJEB22493) | marine metagenome | biome: marine biome (ENVO:00000447); feature: surface water layer (ENVO:00002042); material: "saline water (ENVO:00002010), including plankton (ENVO:xxxxxxxx)" | depth 5 m | reverse complement strand
TTCCTCCAATAAATAAATGAAATTTTCCTGGCTCAGACTCCCATTTTTTATTATAAGTATAAAACTCAAGTAAAGAATTATCAATTACAAATTCAACAGTTGTAGATTCTCCTGGATTTAATTCAATGAGTTTAAATCCTTTCAATTCTTTCATTGGTCTTGCAATACTACCAACAATATCTCTTAAATATAATTGAACTACTTCTTTTCCAACTCTTGATCCAGTATTCTTTAATTCAATGGATGCTTTGACGAAAGAGTTTTTATTCATATTATTTTTATCAATTGATAAATTAGAGTATGAAAAACTAGTATAACTTAAACCATGTCCAAAGGAATAAAGCGGACTATTTTCAACATCGGCATAGCCAGAATTTGTTACTTGTTCAATTGATGTACTGGGCCTACCAGTATTTTTAAAATTATAATATATTGGAACCTGTCCGACATTTCTAGGAAATGACATAGTTAGTTTTGCTGATGGATTATAATCCCCAAATAATACTTTTGCAATCGCGTCTCCTGATTTTGAGCCTAACTGCCAGGCTTGAAGTATTGAGGGAACGTGTTCATCCTCCCATGTCAAGTCTAGAGGTCTTCCACTCATAACTACTAAAACTATATTTTTATTTACCTTGTAAATTTCCTTTAACAATTCAAGCTGTAGTCCAGGCAATCCTATATTTGTTCTACTTCTACCCTCACCCGATTGATGTCCTTCTTCGCCAAGAACCATTACAACGACATCAGATTTAGAAGCAATTGATTTTGCTTTTCCAAAACCAGACTTGTTCTCATAATTAACTTTTACCCTGTTATGAAAATTAGTTTGACCATAATACAGGTCTAATCCCTTAGCATACGTAATTTTATTTTTAGAAAGATTTTTCATCCCTTCAAAAACAGAGGAAGCTGAATTATATACAGCCTGAGATCTCCAATTTCCTAAAGGACTATTTTTATCGGTTGCCAAAGGCCCAATCAAAGCAATTTTATTTCCACTTTTTGCAAGAGGTAATAAAGACTTCTCATTTTTTAAAAGTACAATTGATTTCATTCCAGCCTCTAGTGCAACTTTCATATTTTCTTCAGATGCTAGCTCTAGTTTTGATCTTTCATTATTGCAGTATTTATAAGGATCATCAAAAAGACCAAGTTCATATTTTACCCTCAGTATTCTTCTAACTGCATCATTAATGGTTTCAATATTGACTTTACCTTTTTTAACAAGATCAACAAGTTTGCTTACATATAAACTTGATTCCATATCCATATCAGACCCTGCGTTAACAGCCAATTCAGCTGCATGCTCACCATCGCGAGCAAATCCATGTGGTATCATTTGATCAATTGATCCCCAATCAGAAACAATAAAACCGTCAAAATTCCAATCCCCTTTTAATATATCTCTCTGAATATTCTTATGACCAGTAGCTGGAATTTCATCAATAGTATTAAAAGAATTCATAAAAGTTCTCACACCTGCATCAACTGCAGCCTTAAAAGGTGGCATGATGGAATTGTATAAAGTATATTCGTTAAAATCTGCTGTATTGTAATCTCTTCCAGCCTCAGAAAACCCATATCCAGCAAAGTGCTTCGCACATCCTATAATCGTATTTACATCAGAGAGATTTTCTCCCTGAAAACCAGAAACTCTAGCTTGAGCTACTAGGCTTCCCAAAAATGGATCTTCACCTGCTCCTTCCATAACTCTACCCCATCTAGCATCTCTAGAAATATCAACCATGGGAGCAAATGTCCAGTGTAATCCATCGGCACTTGCCTCAGTTGCTGCAACTCTAGCAGATTTTTCCATTAGTTCCAAATCCCAACTACATGACTCAGCAAGTGGAATGGGGAATATTGTTTTATATCCATGAATGACATCATGACCAAAAATCAGCGGAATACCAAGCCTAGTTTCTTCAACTGCAATTTTTTGAAGCGCACGAATTTGATCAACACCAATAACATTTAACATGGAACCTACTTGTCCATTTTTTAATTCTTTATACCTTTTTTTTTGGTAATCTCCCTCTGGCATAGGACCTGTAGCATCCCAAAATCCATTATACTGATTCATCTGACCAGCTTTTTCCTCTAATGTCATTTTTGATAATAAACTATCAATAAATTTTTCCTTTTTATTTTCTTCTGAGTTTGCATTACCGCAAGAAGCTAAAGTCAAAAAGGAAAGCAGTATATAAAATGTTTTTTTCATGATGTTTAATTTATTGGTATACTCTAATATAATCAACTTCCATAGTTGATTCTACAAAATTTGGATCTATATCAAACCAATGACCGCCCATGGCTACATTAATGATAAAAAATGCATCTTGATCAAAAGGCCAGTTTTCATCATTTTTTGGACTTGGATTATATGTGTAATATAAAACATCATCAACAAAAAATTGTATCCTATTTTGATTCCAATCAATAGAATAGATATGAAATTCTTGATCATAGTCATTAACAATAGTATGTCCGTCAGTCCAAGTGTCTCCATGACTCATGGGTGTGTGGATTGATCCAGCAATAACTGTTGGGTCGTGACCCCAATGTTCCATAATATCTATTTCTCCACATTCAGGCCATCCTACTTCACTGTAATTAGCTCCAAGCATCCATAATGCTGGCCAAGTACCAACACCTGCAGGTAATTTAGCTCTAATATCAACTCTTCCATATTTAAATTCATATTTATTATAACTAATAATTCTAGAGGATGTGAAATTATATCCAGCAAAGTTTTCTCTTTTGGCTGTAATCTTCAATACTCCATCTTCAACTCTTACATTTTCAGAATCTGCTGTATAAAATTGAGATTCTCCATTACCCCAACCATTATTTCCATTTCCAATTTCAGCTGTCCAAATATTTCCGTTTATAGATCCAGTATAATTAAATTCTTCAGACCATGTAGCTGTAGATTGACCTTGGTCATCCACATATAAATCAAAAGAAATAGAAGTACTTATATAATCTCCCGTAACGGAATACGCATAAACATAAACTGTTCGAGATTGTAAGCCAGGCTCTGAATACGAAAATTGTACCTGTCCGTTTTGAGATTCAATTACGTAGCCAGATCCAAACCTAAATTCATAGTTAATTGCATCTGCTGCACTTGCAAAACAAATAATATCCCCTGATCCATCCCCATTTGGAAAATCAGATGACTCGCCTACAATTGTAATATCAAAATTTAAATCAGATGGGAAAATAGGTTCAGGGTTATTTGATTCACCATTTTCAACATTTGAAGAATCCGATGAACATGATATCAGAATTAATAGAATGAATGCAGTAGTAATTGTATATTTCATATTGAATAAATACAAATATAAAATATGAGACAGATTAAATAAAAAGTAAATCAAATAATTTATAAAAATTACTGATTTGTCAACTTAACATACCAAGCATTATTATCAAACCCAATAGTCTTTAAATACATCTCAGTTGATGAACGATATGTAATCGTGTAAGAATGACTTCCACCAGCGTAAAAACCTGCAAAACCATTTCCTGTAAAGTTAATGACTAAATAACCATCTTCTTCAGAAATTGACCAGTTTGATGTAAAGTCTTCAATTGGATAAAAAGGATGTTCACCACTTACAGCCTCAAGCCCTTGATTTCCTGAAAAATCTTCTTCCAAAGGAACATCTTTTCCAAAAATATAATCAAAAGCCTCATAATCCATAGTACCATCTATATTAAAGGTTAACCTGTCATCGTACATTCCCGTTTCGGATTTATCGAAAGGAGCAGCGCTATACCAAACAGGAAATGTATTAACACCATCATGAAAAGTATTTGCTGCATGAACTCCTAAGTGTCCTGGAGCTTCAGCCATTACTCTCCAACTATCACTGGTTAAATCTTCTAAAAGCTCTACTGGTGGCTGAAAAGAATATAAAACTTCAACAGAAATAGCTCCATTTGACATAATTCCTGCAGTTCCTGAAGCTAGAACCTCAACATCATATACAAAAGTACCAATTGAAGTAAATCTGTGCGTCAGTATTCCACCAGAAGCTAAAAATTCTTCTCCTAAAATTTTGAATTTATAAGAAATTGCATCATCTGCAATAGCTGTAAATGTCACATATCCGCTTCCATCACCAAATGGATTGTCATCATCAGCGCCCTGAATATCAGCTGTTATAACTAAATTAGTTGGACTTTGAATATCTCCAAACTCATAGTCATCCTGCTCACATCCAAAAAAACTAAACATAAGTACGGATATAAATAAAAATTTTAATCTTCTCATAATTTTAATATTAATCAATTAATTGAATTTCATCAAGCCTGTAAGTTCCTCCAGCTGTGTTTCCAAAATCATAAAATACTATAAATGAAACATATTCTAGATCTGGTGCGGCTGAGAAATCATATATCAATGTTTCCCACTCATTGGCAACAGTCGTTACAACATCAACTTCATGAGTCAATCCAGCAACATTTCCCTGAACAGTTTCAAGTTTAACTTTAATTACCTTTCCAACTTCCGGTGAGTAAGATTTTAATTGAAAACTAGTTTGATCATTAAATTCTAAAACATCAATGGTAAATCCCATACCAGCCCAAACCTCAGCCCCCTCTGACTTGTTGAACTCCAGTACATTTTCAGTTGTATTTTCACCAGAAGGATCAGGATTTGTAATAATTATTCCCGAACTTGCTCCTCCAAAGGAAAAAGTACTCAAAGAAACTCCATCCTCAAAATTTTGAATAATCAAACTTTCTGGGATTATGTAGGGAATATCAACCTCATAACTAGCCTCTACAACAGATCCGTTTAAGCCAAACCCATATATAGTTATTGTATAGATTCCCTCAACTAAATAAGAATAATCAACGCTTTCCCCTGGATCTACAGATTCATTTTCAGCTGACTCATCTCCAAAATTTATTTCATATAAAACTACACCTTCACCCATTGGCGTAACAGAAACTGCACCTGTATTTTCATCTACATATATTTCTGCACTTATGTTCTGTGGGTCGCTTATTGTCTGAATGAAATCATAATTTTCACTTTTTTCCTCAACACAACCAATGAGCAATAGTGATAGTAATAAGGTTTTAATTAAGTATACTGTATTTTTCATTTTTATATATATTATTTAATAGCTAGGGTTTTGTTCTAAACCTGAAATATCAATTTCTTGCTGTGGTATAGGAAAGACTTCATGCTTACCGGCAATGAACCCTGGAATTGTAGATGCTGCTTGACCAGTTCTAACTAAGTCAAAAAATCTGTGTCCCTCTAATGCTAATTCATATTTTCTTTCAAGCCATATTGCGTCTGTTAAGGCAGAAGCAGAAACACTTAGATTGTTATCTGAATTTCCAAATGCCCTTTCTCTCACTTCATTTAAATATTGAAGAGCTGTAGCATCATCAATTTGACCCCTATTTAATGCTTCTGCAGCCATTAATAAAACATCAGAATATCTAATTATCCTATAATTTGTCAAGTAATTTAATTCTATTTGTCCTCCTGACTCACCAGCACGTGGAATATATTTATTATTAAAATACCCAGTATGATCATAACCTTCTGCGTATGAGGAGCCAGTCTGATCGGCAAAGGCCTGAATATCCAATATTGTTGCCTCCCTTCTTGTGTCTCCCTCAGCAAAAGAATTAAAAAATTCTTCAGTAGGTACGTTAAAACTCCATCCCGCAGCGTATTCAGGTCCAGACCAACCTCTAGGTCCATTCATTATGATTCCATAATTCCCTTCACTACATTGAATACAATTCCAATCGTACCAATTAGATTGATTTGTATATTGAATTTCAAATACTGATTCAGGTCCATTTTCTCCAAATCTTAAAAATTGGCTACTGTAGTCAGAAACTAATGAGTAGACTCCAATAACTTGATCAAAAGCTTGAGCAGACTCTGCAAATTTATCTTGATACAATAAGACCTTTCCAAGTAGGGCATATGCAGTAAATTTATTTACTCTACCCTGCTCTGATTGTGATGCAGGTAAGACTGAAATTGCATTTTGTAAATCTAATTCTATTTGCTCATAAACAATACTAGCAGCAGATCTGTTTAAACTTCCTGCATCGCCTGCTGTTAATCGAGCTTCGGTAAAAAGTGGAACATCACCAAAAAATTTAACAAGTTGAAAATAATAGTAAGCACGCAAGAAGTATACTTCACCATACATTGATTCTTTTCCGTCAAATTCTATATTTGATTTATTTTCTTCCATATAATTTGCTCTATTCACCCCTTCATATAACCATCTCCAAACATTTGATAGCACGTCATTTTCAGGATAATGTGTCATATTATTAATTTCCTGAAGTCCCAAATAATCAGAGGCACTTTCTCCACCGCATAGAGATAAATCCGATGCGATTGCACCTATTTGTATATTAAAAAACATCCACTGTAATGGATCATAGGTTCCTACCAGTGCAGCCTCATAATCTGACTCTTGCTGAAAGTATATTTCTGCTGTTATTGCATAATTTTCAATTGCCTCATAATCCACATGATCTGTGCAATTATTTAGGCTTAAAAAAAGTAAAATATAAACAAAGATATTTTTAAAATTATTCATTATTATTTATTTAAAATTTGAAATTCATTCCTAGAGACCAAATCCTTGGTTGAGGATATGTTCCGTAATCTATACCTGTATTAAGGACACCACCAACGGAAATTTCTGGATCATAACCAGAATATTCTGTTAATGTTAGTGCATTTTTAATCTGCATGTAAGCCCTGATCTGACTAAAGCCTAATTTTTCGGCAACTGATTCTGAAATAGAGTATCCAAATTGAATATTCTTTATTCTCAAATAACTACCATCCTCAATATATCTGTCAGATGCACGATTGTTATTATTTGAATCAATAAAAGCTACCCTTGGTTCCTCAAAACTTGTCCCAGCTCCAGTCCATCTATCTAGGACAGAAGCAAATCTATTAGTATAACTTAAATTTCTTTCATATGCTCTATAGATGTCATTTCCAACAGATGCATATGTAAAGACACTTAAGTCAAAAGATTTATAATCTAAATTTAAATTCCAACCAATTGTAAAATCCGGAAAAGGATCTCCAATTTTTGTCCTGTCAGAATCATTTATTATTCCGTCACTATTAAGATCAACAAATCTAATATCACCTGGAAATGTTCCATTTAAACTTTGTGATGCATGATTATCGATTTCAGACTGATTTTGAAATAATCCATCAGTAACATATCCGTAAAAATACCCAGGGGAAAAACCTTCTTCAAATCTAACAATTTGTCTGTATGGGATTCCGTATCCAGCTCCCCAAATATATTTGTCTCCGTTATTAATCGATACTACTTCATTACTTGCGGTTGTGAAGTTTAAATTAGAAGCAATTGATAGTGAGGAAATATTTGTATTAAATGAAATATTTGCATCAATTCCTGAACTCTTAGTGCTACCAATGTTTGTGGTTGGAAAATATGGTGTACCAAGATATAAAGATAAGTTAGGGCTAAACAATAAATCATCAACGGTTTTTTGAAAATAATCAACTGTAAGTGAAAGCTTGTTATCAAAAAATCTTGTGTCTACTCCAATATTAGTTTGCACCTGATTTTCCCATGAAACATCATCATTTGGAATTGATCCAAGTGAAGATCCTGAAGTAATGTTTCCGTTGAATACATAACTTGGAAAAGTAGAAATTAATGCAAATTGTGGACTTATATTATCATTTCCTAGGGAACCATAACTAGCCCTTAATTTAAGGAAGTCTATGGGAAGATTTTCAAAAAACTCTTCATTAGATACAACCCAACCAAAAGATGCTGAAGGAAAAAATCCAAATTTATTATTACTACCAAAAGATGTTGACCCATCCATTCTTGCCGTTAATGATGCATAGTATTTTTCATCAAAATTGTATAGAAGTCTTGAAAAGTATGATAAGTTTCTGTTAACATACTGCCATGATCCAGAAGTTTGCTGAAGTGCATTTCCAGTTGCTGCACTTACATCAGCATATGCCCAAGAATTAAATGGAATATCTTCATTGGTAGCAGAAATATTACCACCCTTACTTTCTCCAATGGAAAATCCAGCAACCGTTTGAAAGTTATGGAGATCATTAAGAGAAAAATCATAATTACCGTAGAGCTCATAGGTGTAAGTAAAATAATTTGTGTTGCCTTCAGTTACCCTATTATGTGTTGATGTTGAATTTCCCTCACTATCGACCGTAACTCTGGGAGATAAATCAGGTTCAGAATTTGTTTGATTATGCTCAGTCCCATAAAATTGAAGTGGAACAAATGATTTATCATATACATCAACATAAGTATAACCAAACCTAGAGGTAACTTTAAGATCTTCAATTAAATCATATTGAAGCTCAATTTTTCCGGTAAACTTATTTACTTTATTTTCATTGTACGTATAATATATTTGAGCCAATGGATTTACGATTTCTTGTGTAATAGTCTCACTTGTTCCAAAAGATCCATTATTAGAGGCATATTCTTGATAAAATGTTGTTCCATCAGATCCCAACAGTAACTCAGACTCTTTGTATGGATTGACAGTCGGATCAAAATTTAACGCATTAGACAGAACACTTGTAATCCCATTTTCAGGAAGACTTTTACCCTTAATATTGGAATAATTTGTATTTACAATCAACTTTGTTTTTTCATTTAAATCGGTATCAATATTGGTTGTAAAACTTGTTCTGTTAAAAAAAGATTTGTCCCCATCACCAACAACTCCCTCTTGACCAGTATAAGAAGCAGATATATAATAAGATGTATTTTCACTTCCACCTGAAGCACTAATGGAATGATTTACAATTGGAGCATCATTTAGAATCTCATCTTGCCAATTAGTTCCAACGCCGTAACCTGAGATATCAGGAAATACAATTCCTTGTCCTGAATTTACGCTAGCCTCATTTAAAATTGCTACATACTCAGCAGCATTTAATACATCAATTTTTTTGACAACTTCTTGAAAGCCAGTTGATGTTGAAACGTTAAATGAAGTTTTAGAATTTCTTTTACCAGTCTTTGTGGTAATAACAATAACCCCACTTCCGCCTTTTACACCATAAATAGATGCTAAGGCTGCGTCTTTGAGAATATTTACACTTTTAATATCATTTGGATTTACAGAGTTAAGATCATCAATAGTAGCAGAAACTCCATCAATTACAACCAATGGGTCATTCCCTGCGTAGGATGTTATACCTCTAATCAAAACTGTTGGTTTAGAACCAGGCGATCCACTTGAAATAATATTAACTCCTGATGCTTGACCCTGTAATGCATCTTCAACTCTCACAGGTGTTACTGATTCTATAGCCTCATTATTCACAGTTGAAACAGCTCCTGAAATATCACTTAGTTTTTGAGAACCATATCCTATAACCACTATTTCATCTAATTCACTTAAATCGCTTTCTAATGTGATATTGATGTTTTTAAAATCAAAAAAATCTTCGCTAGAAATTTTTAAACTTAATGTTTTATAACCTACATAACTAAAAACTAAAGTTGAGCCATATTCAAAGTTTTCAATATTAAACTTACCATCAAAGTCTGAAACAGCTCCTTGATTTTGGTCCTGAACAACAATATTTACTCCGACTAGAGGCTCTCCATTATCAGCATCTGTTATTAAACCAGAAAGATCTTGAGCATGAAAACCTAAAATAAAAGAAAAGTAAACAAATAAAAGTGAGACTTTATTTTTCATAGCGTTAGTTAATTTATTGTTGTTAATTTAATACAAAATTAAAGCTTATTTATCTAGTATTTTATCAAAAAAATAAAAATGACTATTTCTTATCCTTTTTCAATTTTCATTAAAATATTTTCAATCAAAATAACTTTTCATTAAACATTTATTAGCTTTTTTAATTCATTACCGAAAACGTTTTCGGTAATGATAATAAAAAAAGCTCCCCAAAAGGAAAGCTTTCATTGGTAAAAACAACTTGCCTAATAGCAAGTCAACACATTACAAATATACCACTTATTTTTTAGATTGAATTTGATGAACTGACTCAACAATTTCTAAGTCAACACTATTGGGGTAAAAACCAAGAATTGATTTTGCATTTTTAGTTTCTAAATGCTCTGTTGTGTTTAATCTTTTTGCAATTGCTCTCAAGCTGATTACAAAAAAAGATAGGAATCTGACAATAAAATCAGGAACAACTAATGTTGAAACATTCATGTTGTTAGACTTTAAAATTTTTGCAATGTGTATTAAATCAACAGTTTTTTCTGAGATCAAAAACCTCTTGCCATTGCTATTTTTATTTTCCATTGCCATCAGATGAGCATTGGCAACATCCCGCACACCTACAATAGGTAAACTAATTTTGGGAATAAAAGGTAAACGTAAAATCCTATTTAAAACCTGTTTATTTGACATGCTAATAATACCTGAGATTGATGGCCCTAAAACTAAAACAGGATTAATTGAACAAGCATCAATTTGATATTTAGAATTTTTTACATTTTCCCACATCCCCATTTCAGATTTAGTTTTACTGATCTCATAAGGCATTAAATCTTTTCTGTTTAAGTCAGTCCAATCATTGTCACTAAATTTATTTTTTGAATTTCCATAAATGGCAGCGTATGAAGATGTCAAAACGAATTTTTTAGCTTTATTTTTTATAGCTGCGTTTAAACATCTGGTCATTCCCTCCACAGCTGGCTTAACCAAGAGATCCATATCCACATTTCCTGGAATTACAGGTGAAGCCATGTGAAGCACATATTCACAACCTTTTAATGCTTCCTCCCATCCTTGATCATAAAGTAAATCAAGGATATAAAATTCTATTTTTGAAATATCTATATTATTTTCCCTAAGACAATTCTTGATAAGTGCAATTTTATATTTGTCTCTTACTGATGTAACCACAAAATAATTTTTTTGCAATAAAAGCATGATTGTATGCAAAGCTATATATCCTGAACCCCCACTGACAAAAACTTTATTCATAATTTTTATTTACTAACTTTAGCTAAATTAAAAATATTTGGTACAAAAATTGAAAATTTCAAACGTGTCTGTAAAACTTTATATATTTAATCTCTTTTTGCTTTTCTCAATCACTATTTCTGCTCAGAGATACTATACTAAAACTGGAATCACTGAATTTGATGGTTCAAAAGCTGCATTTGAACCAATTAAAGCAAAAAACAATTCTTCAATTTCTGCAATTGATGTTTCTAATGGAAATATTGCTGCACTAATAAAAATCAAAGATTTTGAGTTTAGGTTAGGGTTAATGCAAGAACATTTTAATGAAAATTATTTAGAAAGTTACAAATATCCTAAATCAACATTTGAGGGAAATATTGAAATATCAAGTGATTCCATTTCTGATGGTAATTCGAAAGTTTTCGATTATAATCTAGTTGATGAAAATTTCAGAGATATAATTATAAAAGGGCAATTGACTATCAAAGGAGTAACAAAAGATTTTATAACTGTTGGTAAAATTAAAAAAATCAAAAATGTATTAAATTTAATTTCTAGCTTTTCAATCAAGCTAAGCGATTTTAATGTTAAAATACCGAAAGTTGTATTTATGAAAATTGATGAGATTGTTAAAATTAATTTAAATTATAACTATGAATTACAAAACTGAAAAAATCATATTATTTATATTTTTTATTTATATGAATTGCTTTAGTCAAACTGATTTATTGTATGATATTGATGATGAGGTCAATACTGAATTTACTATCTCTGCATTCAAAGCTCATAAAATAATTAATAATCAATCAACCAAACAGTCTAACAAAGGGGAATTATATTTATATGTATCTCATAGATTTGGAACTGTTAAAGATGGAATTAGCACCCTGTTTGGACTAGATTATGCTAATACAAAAATTGAATTAATGTACGGATTAAATGAGAACATTCAATTTGGAATTAGCAGAGAATCTTTAAAAAAGATATATTCATCAAGCTTTAAGTTTAAGATCTTAGAACAATCCTCAGCCTTTCCTATAAGTATTTCAAATTATTCTAGCTTTAATTACAATTCATCCAGTTTTTTTGCACAAGGTGAGGATGTAAGTTTTTCTGATAGATCAATAATTTTCACTCAATTTTTATTCTCCACTGCTCTTTCTGAAAAATTTTCATTACAAATTTCTCCGTCTATTGCCGTTAGAAATTATAATGACATAATTCCTGTATTTGAAAATGGGGAAATTTTATTTATCTCCTATGAACAAAAAGAAAATTACACGGTTTCCTTTGGATCTAGATATAAACTCAATAGCAGAACATCTTTGAACTTTGAGTACAATCATTATGTAAACAGATTGGAAATATCTCCCTTTAAGGATGTATTAAGTATTGGCATTGATATAGAGACAGGAGGTCATGTTTTTCAACTATTATTTTCAAATACCCAAAGTATTGATGATGTTTCCGTTTTGTTAGATGCTGAGGGAGATTGGAGTGCTCGAGATTTTTTCTTTGGATTTAATATTTTAAGAGTTTTTTAATGGAAAAATCTAAAAATTCCCGAAGAGAATTTTTGAAAAAGGTTTGTCCTACAGTTGCATTTGCGTTCTTTGGAATTTCTTTTTTTGAAGCTTGTTCAACTGATGAAAATTCAAATGAAACAATCCAAGATAATTGTCAAGAAATTTCTAATTCAAATTTAGGATATGTAATTGAGAACTGTGTATTTAAGATTGATTTGAATCATCCAAATTTTTCATCTTTGGTTCAAATTGGAGGTTGGATGAATGGTTATAATATTGGATTAGATATGCTATTTTTAAGAATTTCGTCTGAAAGTATACAAGCTTATTCTAATGTATGCCCTCACAATTTTGTACAAAACCAATGGGGTTTAACGGATGATAATAGATTTAGATGTAATGCACATGGAAATCAATATAGCACAAATTGCTCTTCTCCTTCTTCACTAACCTGTTATGCTAGTTCAATAAACGGAAATATACTGGAAGTAATTAGTAATTAATTTTTAATTAATTTATACGTAAAATCAGCAATATTTAAAAAATATATTTGGCTATCAAGATTAGAAATATTTATTTTATTTTCCCCTGTAAATAAGGAAAATTTCTTTAAGATTTTACCATTTACATCTGAAAGATAGGCATTGGAAAAATTTGAATTAACAGTAATCTGTAATATATCTTGTGTTGGATTTGGATATACCTCTATTTTAGTTCTATCAAATTCGTTAATACTCAAATTGCAATTTTCAATTTGACCATTCAAAGAATAATTTGATACAAAATTCCAAATCTCATCGTCTGAATTAATATCCATGTTTCCAGACCAGCCTGGCCAATCATGATCACCTCCATTAACTCTAAATTCAACAATAGAAACACATGCATCACCATTTTCCCAAATTCTTTTAGTTACAGTGGATCCATCACTTGTACTTATGTTTGGTAATTCAATTTCAATTGGATCTGGGTCAGTATTATTATAATCAATCCAAAACTGATGAGTATCAGCAGCAGATAGATAGTATAAAACTCCAGCAAATTCTACACCATCATATAGCGAATTAAAGTCATCAGTTCCTAATATACTCATTATGGCAGTGGGGTGTTCAGGAACACAATTTTCATAAGTTTCAATAAACATCGTTCTTGCGACAGCAACACCAGCAGCAATTCTATTATTCAATCTGCAAAGAAGTTCATGGACAAATTCACCACCAAGAGAGTAGCCACATGCGTAAACTCTAGACTGATCAACGGAGTATTGAGTTGCAATTTCATCAATCATGGCCTCAACAAAATAAATATCGTCATGATCAGATTCTCCCTTGAACATCCAATTTAGGGAACCACCATCTGTAGGATCTGCAATTGCTTGGGGATAGACTAATATGAAATTATTTTCGTCAGCTAAATTTCTCATGTCTGAAATGTAAATCTGGCTATAGCTTGTTCCATTTCCTGCATGGAAGTTAAACATCAATGGAACATTTTCTGAACCATCATAACTCTGAGGAATATATAATTCATATTCTCTGTTATTTCCATCATATTGTAATACTTGTGAAATAAACTCCTGAGAATTTAAAGTCAATGAAAAGAAAAGTAAAAATAGAAAAAATAGGGCTCGAAATATCATAAGATTAAGGATATAAAAAGGTTGAATTTTTTGCGGTCTGGACGGGACTCGAACCCGCGACCCCATGCGTGACAGGCATGTATTC
>OCZA010000453.1_pt1 | contig 14271 bp, 32 predicted proteins | sample 1539021 | NCBI WGS metagenome assembly OCZA01 (sample SAMEA2619376, study PRJEB22493) | marine metagenome | biome: marine biome (ENVO:00000447); feature: surface water layer (ENVO:00002042); material: "saline water (ENVO:00002010), including plankton (ENVO:xxxxxxxx)" | depth 5 m | reverse complement strand
AAAGTGGCCCCTATTGGGGACCACTCGGAACTTCTTCTTGATCAGGATGCCAATGAGTGACATCACCAGTTAGAAATCCATAGTCACAATAAAAAATAGACATACCAGGCCATTCCTTACCGTCATCGTCCACATATAAACCGCCGTAGACGCCTCTATGCTTACCGACAATATCAAAGAAGTACCAACACTTCTCTCCTACAGTAGGCAGTCTTTCTTCAACCTTAATCCATTTCATATATTTCTCCTTTCATAAAACAGATGGTGGGCCCCGCCGGACTCGAACCGACAACCAGACCGTTATGAGCGGCCGGCTCTAACCAATTGAGCTAGAGGCCCTGTTGTTCTGTTGTGATTATGATATTCGAAATTCTTCTTTGACGTATCTTTGAAGTTCATGGTCGCCCACGTCTTCGGGTAGTTCCTTTTTGAAGAATAGTCTGTATGAGTCTGACCCATACTTGCCGATGCCAAATAACTTAGAAGCATCATTGCCGTCCCAGGTTAAAAAGTCCTCCGTCATGCGTCGAAGAGTTCTTTCACGCCTATTGTAAAATCCACATTCTTTAATCACTTCTATGACATCCTCTGTCTTGCTATTCAAGAACTTTCGTGGCGTTGGCCATTTGTTTAAGAAAGCAGGTAGGGTTCGCTTCACTTGTTTCCTGCCTGTTTGATTTAGGAAGATGACCCCCACCATGTGTTGCCAGGGGCCACTTATCTGTTGTTGAACCATTCTATCCTCCCTAAGAGGAATAGACAATTTCTTTTGCTTTGGCATATAAGGTTTTATCTCCTTTGTCCAATACGTCTAACAAGGCTTTAACCTCTTCAATGTAAACCTTTGCGAAACTAGGATCATTTACTTTGATGTCCTGGGTGTTCGAAATGATATCGGCATATTTGATAGTCTGTACCTCAGCACTCTGCTTGGCCAAATGATCCTTATCCAATGCCTTTCTGACAGCTCTGTTTCCATCTTCAGGCTTAGACACATCAGTCAATCCTTCTACCAACTTCGCTACCGCAGGGCTTACCTCATTGGCAATATCCTCTACAGTATAATCGCAATCCTCCACCACGTCATGTAACAAGGCGGCGGCGACCATGTCATCAGTATGATTAACAGTCTGTAAGATGTTGGCAACCTCAATAGGGTGAACAATATAAGGCAAGCCGGTGTATTTCCTAACCTGACCTTTATGAGCCTTACCAGCCAACATTTTAGCCTTATCTATGATTGGTGAATCTTTCATATTCTAACTCGCTAACGGATCTTTCCATTCAATTTCATCTACGTCCCATAGATCCTTGTATGGAACGACGAATTCTTTTTTACTCTTATCATCTTTAAGTTGAACCAACTTCTTGTCGGAATCTCTCACTTGGATAATTCCTAAGCCTTCGTACCAACCTTCTCCTTTTACAGGAACATCTGTAAGGTTAGGAGCAGGCCTACCAAAGTCATCTAATAATGTTTTGACTTTGAACTTGGCCGCATAACTCTTGCCCGTTTCAATATTTTCAATAGTGAATTTTGTCATCACCTTCTCCTTAATTGTCCTTATATTATAAGGTCAAATTAATCTAATGTCAAGTATTTTTTTAATTATCTGAGGTTATGTCTGCCAATCCCTGAGCCGCTTGGTTTGTAAAAGCCTTCGCGGTATTGATTAGGCCGGTAAAGTCTCCGCCCGTATCATAGAGATAGTAGATGCCAAAACCAATAGCGATATAGATTGCTATTTTGATCATGCCATTGCTCCTTCCACTTGTTTCAAAACCTGTCTTGAATGTTTACAATAACCATGCCAACCGAAGCCTTTACAGTCACATTCAAATCCCTTATCTGTAAGTTCTACAGAATATTGATTACCTGTCGACCCTGTCACTGGCCATGTTATTCCAACCCATATATGATCGTTAGGATCAAATACAGTTGGTTTGAGATATTTCTTTTGATATTTTTTAGACATTCCATTCAACTAAAGGTTTTCTATTCATATTAGAATAGATTGCCTTCACCCTGTAATTATATGTGGTTTCATTCAACGCCAGATTAGATAAATGCTTTCTCCAAATAGACTTGTAATCATCTGGAAGTTGGGGATTGTTTTCGAGCAGATGCTTGATAGCTTCTGCCCGTTGAAATTGTTTATCCTCTGAATAAGGTCCCATTATATTTTTATTTCTGATATATGGGTTAGCATTGAAGCAGGTACTCTCCACTTCTCACCACCAATGTGAGTTGAAACAATAACATATTTCCTATTCACCTTTTCAACAGTGGCATTCACTTTACCGCCTGTTCTCTTCGATGTGAATTGAACCATGTCGCCTATCATAAATTTCTTGATGGCTTGTTTGGCTAGATATTGTCTTTTAAGTTGAACAGCCTCGATTACCTCTTGTAATTGAGTGCCTTCCATTTGATAGATAAGTTCTACCGCTTTGGTTACTAAATTGTTTGCCATGATATTGCCCTTTCTGTTTGCCTAATTATTCTTATATTATATGATCTTATTCTGTGTTTGTCAAGTTTTTTTGGTTGGTTTCCTCCAACTTTTTTATCATATCAATAAAGCCTAAGAACATTTCGTTGGCTCTATCCACCGGCTGTTCTCCTGCCGGAATACATACAGCCTTAGGATCTTGTTCTTTCAGTTCATCCAATGCCATATTACAAACCTGCTCACTAGGATAAATCAATTGTAAATTCAAAGCCGTTGCTATCAATAAAAATTTCATCTTTCATTCCATTTCATAATTTCTACTTCACCTTTGTTGGTTTTCTTTGTTCTAAGAAAGCCCTGATGAATTAGATTATCGATTGTTTCTCCGATAATATCTTTTGCCTTAGTACGAGAAAAAACAAATCCCATATAGGTTCCTAATACATAAGAAAGGAATATAAAAGTCTCAGCCATTATACAGCCAACTCCATTTGAGCATCTCTTTCTTGTTGGGCGACAAAGATATAACTACCTAAGTCGTCAACGAGATTAGGAAATCTTTCATCCATCTCATTTATGAATGTCTGTCTTTCATCAACAGTCATTCTAGCAATCATTTCAATTAACATTTTCATATTCATATTTTTCTCCTACTTATATTTTGACCAAAACTCATTCCACATTTCGTCGACACCTTCTTGTATCATATCTTCGTCGACATAACCTAGTATATTTTCCTCTTGGAATATTTCTTTTGCCTTGCTATATGCTTCTGTGACGTGTTCGCTTTCGCTGATAGCATCGGCTATCTTGTCCCAACATTTTTCTTCAATATCCATACACATCGCCTTGACTGCTCCCATATTATTTCTCCTTTATGTCCATGGCCCATTGGTCCCATGGTTCTGTTTCTGTTGCCTTTAGTAAATTAAAGTCAACGGTTAAATTTTGACTGAGAACCTCGTCCTCCATGACCTCTTTAATAACTCTAAGGTCATCTGTGTCTTCAGTATCAATCCATAGGGTACCATGTTGCCAAAACATATTTGGCACATCTTTGCCTATCTTGTGATATCGTTCTCTAATTTCTACAGTTGATAAAGTTTCTAATCCCATATTACATACTCCAATAGGTTTCTGATGATGGTGAACAATAATATGGAGTATTAACCTTCTCCACAAATTCTTTGCCGTTCATAATATTTTTCTTTTTAACAGACTTTTCAATGGTATTATGAAACTGCTCTGCTTCACATATACTGTATCTATAAAGTGGATAATTTGGATCAGTCTGTAGTAATCCGCTCGCCTTAGCAATTCGAGTGAGCCCTGCTTTGGCTGATGACATAGTCTTATAAGACTGACTATGGTCTGGTCTAGCAACACCATTTCTATCTGGCTTGCCTATAATATAAGTTGATGAATTTTCGTAAATGTAAAACATATTTGAACCCTCTTGCCTTTCTGTTTGCCTAATTATTCTTATATTATAAGGTCAGCAGAAACAAATGTCAACCTTTTTTGGTAACTTTTTTTTGAAAGATTAATATTGAGGAGCGATGCCTGTCTTCGCACCATATTCCCATGTCCAGTTTTGGTTTCTCTTCAACGACCTCATTGCCCCATTAGGTTCGTTGGCGATAAAGATCCAGTCTCCATTTGGAGGATCATAAGGTTTCACACCTGGTTTAGTGATCTTGTCTAAGAACCATTCGTTACTGACATTCATATTAGAGTGGCCACTACATGCCGTCAATGACATACATAACAAAGATAGCATAACAATTTTTTTCATACTATCCTCCTATGGTGATCATGAAGGGTTCGCCTGTAACGGCGATGTGGATTAAATTAAATGCGAATGCCATTGTCAAAATTTCTAGATAGCCCATGTGTATCTCCTTTAGTGCCTAAGTTCCTGCATATAATATAGTCTTATCTTTCGCTTGTCAAGTGTTTTTGGAGATGTTCTTGTAAATTATTGTCTGTGCCTAGCCGTTTGTTAAGGTTTTGGCATATTCTAGCCGCGAGGGCCATCGTGGATACCTTAGCCAAAACGTGGGCATACCAGGTATCGACTATAAGAAACTTACCAATGTCATCGTTGAGTAATTGGTACCTCATAAATGTATTTACCAGGTACATAACAGCGGGGCCTGAGTCATAAATATTAATGTCCAAAGTACAAATGAAAGGACATCATCACATCATGGAGAATCCAATGAAAATGCGAAACCTAGATCTTAGCCTAGCGATAGGCGACGAAATCCTTGTTGGCCAAAACAAGGCAAAAGCAAGAATCACTAAGATTGAGTTCTTTGAAAAGTCTGGAGAAGTGGTCATCGGCACCACTAGAGGCACTAGAAAAGCCTTAACCTTCAGCATACCTACCACCAGAGAGGAGGAGTTGATGTGCACCGCAGATAAATATAGATAGCATGAAAATAGTAGAACTAAACACAGAATTAGATAGTGAGATAAACAATGAGTGGCAGGCTTCAAAGAAGCTCTGTCGCTCCTCACGCCCTAACGATTCATTAGGAGCAAGTGCTCTTGCTTCTTGTAAGTCTCAGGGTCTTAGAAAAAGAGAAGGAAAGAAGAGTCATAAGATTGGGAAAAGACGCATCAAGGTCGGCGGCAAAAAGATTAAAGGCAAAGACCACGGCGGCCCATTACCCGATTGGAGTTAGCATGGAAACCAATTTTAAGGGCAAGATGCTTGTTGCTAAACCCCATTTTCTTAGAGACCCTTATTTCTCCAATAGTGTCATCTATATCTACGAACAACAAGATCAAGTTGTATTAGGACTTTGCCTTAACAAGCCATCCAACCTTACATTAGCTGATATACATTCGATGAGAGGGTACCATAACAGCGGGGCCACTGGCAAACTGTATAAGGGCGGGCCAGTAAATGAACAAAGTTTACTATTATTACATACAGACGATTGGAGTAGCACTAATACATTTAGAGCAAGCCAAGGAAACTGTGTATCTTCAGACGAACTTATGTTGGAAAAACTATTGTCAGGTAACATGCCTAAATCCTGGAGAATGATGAGTGGAATGAGTACATGGGTAGTTCCACAATTACAAGACGAAATATATAAGAGAAATGCTTGGTTGCTTATTGAACCTAGCGAATCTATCTTCTATCTAACAGATGGTGATGCTCAATGGAAATCAGCTATTGAACTTGCTAGTACCAGAATGTTAGAAACCTACTTCTAGTTAACTAAATACTTTATAGACACTTAGAGAGGATATCGAAATGATACGTAAAACTTTGTTATTCGTGGCGGCATTATTATGTTTAGGTACAACACTTGCCTTCGCAGAACACGAAGGCAAACAAGAAACTCCGCCGGCACAAGTTGATCCTAAAATATTCAGTAACATGTTTAGGCTTCCGTCTTTAATAGATTGTGGCTCACCTACTATTGTAATGGAAATGCTTGCCGAATATGAGGAAGTGCCAGTTGCGAATGGCAGAACATTTGTATTGCGTCCAGATGGTATGGTACAGCCAGGACCTTTTACATTGTTTATTAATTCTAGAACACAAACATTTTCATTTGTCGTCCAATTTACTCCAGAAGGTATTGATCCTATTTGGTGTATTATTGGAGCAGGAACAGACTTTGGTCCTGTAGCACAAAAAACAATGCTTTGATTATATCACCAAAATAGGTTGACTTTATTTGCTTCTGCCTTTATAGTAAACAGAAAGGCAACAGATAGAGGAAACTATGAAGATCAAAGATAACTTACCACAATTATTCATTGTATTGATTGTAGCATTTTCGTTTATCTTAGTATTCAATCATGCTAAAGCACAAGATAATACAGTAGTGAATTGGTTGACTAATGAGAAAAATGAAATAGTTCAATACCAAAAGGATAATTGGCAAAGTGGAAAAGATCAATTAATTAGAAATAAAGAACAGATTGGAAACTTGTTTAATAAAGTTACATCGTTTTTTACATCTAAGTTAAACTAAACATATAAATAAAAATACACACATAAACACAGAAGGAGAAGTATATGTTTAAGACACCCCAAGAAATGGCTGACTTCGTTAAGTCATTAACCCCACAAGTAAAATACAACAAGAACGGATATGAAATCCGTACAAAGATCCTAGAGATGGCTAAAGACCACGAAGCAATGGAATTTCAATTTAAATTACAAGGCATCGAGATGAGTCAGAAACAGGATAAAGAGACCGGTGAAATGGTCAACGCAGTGACAATGCCTGCGATACCAGGTGTTGATGCTATCCTTGAAACCGCCGAAAGATTTTATGGTTTCGTAGAAGGAACAAAAAAGCCTAAGGAAGACACATCGGCATAGCCGTCAACATAATGTAGACAAATTATAAAAACGGAAACCCTTGGTGTTAGAAAAATGCCAAGGGTTAATCTTTATTTAGGATTGTTTATTTTATCCATTTGCTTTTGAGTCCAGCGACCTGCTTTAATATCACGGTCTCTCCACGGAAGAGCATCTCTTTCAACGTAAAGTTTCTTAGGACAACCGTATTCTTTTAAGGTGCTGGCAAACTCTTTAGTGGTATCTGTACAACGATAGAAACAATTAATATCTTCTTCAACTATCTTCTTATGAGCTATAACACATTGTAACATGCCTGCCATGGCTAATTCAATTACCATTAAGTCCAAGGCCTCCCTGTTACAAGTCCTCCTGAGTTAGCATTGTCTACCTTATTGGCTGTGACATTATCACCTGCCTTATATAAAGTAGGAAGGTTTGCTTTTGATTTAGTGTTAGCAGTTCTGTAATAGTTGGCATTAGTATCAGCCGCGGCTAAACCTTTACGTTTAGTGACAGCTATTTTCAAGATTGACTCTTGTCTCTGACGCTTTGTTCTGGTAGTTGTTCTACCTAATGGTATACATTGTACCATATCGCCTTCTACTAATCCTGCGGCTGTTAGTGTTTTAGCACCGTCATTAGTTTGATTAATAGTAAGATTCTTAGTAGCGGCAATGTCCTCGTATTCAGCAGTTGTTATTTCTTGTCCTTCAACAGCCTGTGCTAGGGCAGTTAATTGATTCATAGTAGTTGATCCCATTGTTACTGTAATATCAAATACTACACCAGTTAAACCTTTACATTTAATAGTTGCCATACCAAAATCCTTTTCTATTTGTATTTATGTGATAAGTAATAGCATGTTAAAGAAGATCAAGAAATGGCTTAAAATGATTAATGAAGCTGAATCAGAATCAGCTAGAGCAGGGATAATTACTGTAATACATCCTTTTATGGGAGCCTATACACATGTTGATCAAACAACTTATAAGAAGTATATAAATGATAGACAAAAAGCCGTTCGAAAAGATAGTACAGAATCTTAAAGACGAAGGAAAATACAGAGTCTTTAATGACATTTTGAGGGAAAGAGGAAACTTTCCTAAAGCAATCTGGTACTCACAATACGCAATTAAAAACATTGTCAACTGGTGCTCTAATGATTATCTAGGTATGGGACAGAACAAGGTGGTTCTTGATGCCATGCACACAGCATTAGATCAAACAGGCGGCGGTTCAGGAGGCACAAGAAACATAGGTGGTACTAGCCATTACCACGTAGCTCTTGAACAACAGTTAGCAAAATTACATAAAAAAGAAACTTCTTTATTATATACGTCCGCTTATGTAGCAAACGAATGGACGTTGGTCGCCCTAAGCAAGATCATTCCCGACATTGTGTTCTTAAGTGATAGCAAGAATCATGCTTCACTTATCCAAGGCATGAGACACAGTGGTGCTAAAAAGGTTATCTGGAAGCACAATGACATGGAAGACCTTGAGCATAAACTTAAGAACGTGTCAGGTACGCCTTGTATCGTTTTTGAATCTGTGTATAGCATGGATGGAGACGTTAGTCCTATGCTCGACGTTTGCGAATTAGCTGACAAATATGATGCTATGACTTATATTGATGAAGTACATGCTGTGGGACTCTATGGACAACACGGAGCTGGTAAACTGGAAGAGCTAGGACTTCAAGATAGAATTGATATAGTAAACGGCACATTAGGTAAGGCCTTTGGTGTTCAAGGTGGTTATATCGCCGGGGATAGCATTGTCATAGACGCAATAAGATCTGTTGCCTCTGGCTTTATCTTTACCACAAGTACATCTCCAGTAATTTGTGCTGGCGCTTTGGCCAGCATTAAATATGTTATGGATCACAACGAACTCAGGATAAAGCATCAAGAACGAGCAAATAAATTAAAAAAAATGTTAAGAGATGTTAACATTGAAGTTCTTGATTGTGCTTCTACGCACATAGTTCCTGTGATGGTAAGAGATGCCAAGCTCTGTAAAAAGATGAGTGACATACTTCTTACTGACTATAACGTTTACATACAACCTATAAACTGGCCCACAGTTGATGTTGGCACAGAAAGGTTGCGTGTTACACCAACGCCTCTTCATACAGATGCTTTAATGCACGAGTTGGTAGATTCTATAAGAAAAACATTTAAACGCAGTCAAGAGGGCTGTGTATAATGAAAGGTATTAAATGAGTAAGATTAAAAAATATATTTGGATGGGGCTAGGATTTGCTTCACTAGGAATGGCCTATGTTGGCGTCATACTTCCTGGTATTCCCTTTTCAATATTTTTAGTATTTGCGGCATATTGTTTTGCTAAAAGTTCTAAGAGAATGCATGATTGGTTATATAACCATAAGTACTTTGGCCCATTCCTAACTAATTGGGTACAGAAGAAAGTATTTCCTACAAAGGGAAAATATCTAATGGTTGCCGTTATGGCATCCTCACTTGCCTTTTTATGGTTCACAACAGAAAACATAAAAGCAGTAATGTGGAGCGGAGGCTTCATGGCACTGGTGGCTATATGGGCTTGGAGATTTCCAGGTTCTGTCAAGGAACATAAACGTAGAGTAAAGGCCGGCGAAAAAATAGCATGGCTCAAGTAATTGTTCTTTATTTCAGCACCCTTTGGGAACTATCTAAAATTTAAGAACGCAATTAGTGTTACCGGCACTTGGACAGTAAATCCAAGGCCGGGACTCGCTAAACAAATAATCAAAACACTCCGATACATTAAGACAGACGCAGGTTGGTCCTGGCGAAATAAGATTGGCCTAAGAAATGCTGGACTGAACGAAGGGTTACTTAGAACTTCATATAGTAATGTTTTAAGCATAGCCGCTTTAGAACCATCAGACTGGCACAAAATAAAATTAGCAATCAGTCCAGATAGGAACGTAGAACTTAACATTAGTTGTCCTAACCTAGACACACACCAAGACACAACATCATTCGATGGCTTTGACCAGTTTCCTAATCACATGCGTGGTAAGTGGTGTATAGTAAAAATACCTCCTACTTCGGACAATAAACTTGTTGACAAAATTGTCGATGCGGGTTATAATACAATACATGCTAGTAATACATTAGCCACTGATAAGGGAGGACTGAGCGGTTACATACTTACTTCTTATACACTACAATTAATTAGGTATATCAAGAAGACACACCCACATGTAGAAGTTATAGCAGGAGGTGGAGTATCAAAAAAATGGCATGCGGAATACTATTTAGATGAAGGAGCAGATCACATAAGCATAGGCTCGGCTTGTTTTACGCCTTGGAAGGTCAAACCTATACTATCTGCTACTAAAACAATACAAGATGACACGGAAATAAATATAATATCATGAGAGCTAACGAAATTGAAAAGATAAACACATCTGCTTTTAAGGAAATAATGACTCCTTCTCTCAAACGTCTGGGGAGAACATTCAGTTCAGCAGGACATGAACTGAGGTTGGTAGGAGGCGTTGTAAGAGATCTGGCACTTAAAAAATTTCCTAAAGATATAGACCTGGCTACTGATGCCACACCTGATGATATGATAAAAGTATTTGATAAAAGTAATATAAAATATAAGCCTACAGGTATAGAACATGGTACTATAACAGCCATAATAGATAAGATTCCATATGAAATTACAACATTGAGAGCTGATACAGAAACAGATGGAAGACATGCTAGTGTTGACTTTGTAAAAGATTGGAAAAAGGATGCCGAGCGTAGAGATCTAACTTATAATGCTATGAGTTTAGACTTTAAAGGAAAGTTATATGATTATCACGGAGGCATGGAAGATTTACAAGACAAAGTAAGTAATTTTGTAGGTGATCCTGATAAAAGAATCAAAGAAGATTTTTTAAGGATATTGCGTTATTTTAGGTTTCAAAGTAGGCTTGAGTCGCCTAAGTGGGAAAGCAACACATTAGAAGCAGTAAAAAAATATGCGCCTGACCTACAGAGAATAAGTGTAGAACGTGTTTGGTCAGAGTTAAAGAAGATGCTTGTAAGTAGAAATGTAGAGGAAAGTTTACGTTATATGGGAGAAACAGGAGTAGCGAAAGCAATACAACTTCCTGTAGATAATGCTAAGTCTATAAAAAAATTAGCAAAAACTGATAATCCTATTGTGCCGTTAGCAGTTCTTGTTAATGACATGTCCCTTGCTGACACTTGGAAGATGAGCAACGAAGAAACACAATTATTAAGATTTCTAGTACAAAATAAAAAGAATTCATTATCAAAAGACGGTGCCATTGATTTGATACATGACGGATACAGTAAAGAAATGGTACTTCATCTAATTAATCTACAGGGCAAGAAAGCACTTGATGATGTCATTAGAAACTATGATGCTCCTATCTTTCCAGTACAGGGAAAAGACTTACTAGCGAAAGGAATGAAGCCAGGAGTTGAAGTTGGTAATACACTTGCTCAGCTTAAAGACAAGTGGAAAGCAAGTGGATATAAACTTTCAAGAGACGAACTTTTAAAATAATCACTGTTGCTAAAAACGCAAGACAGCCATGCCACCTATTTTCGTGGTAGTTTACTGTCACTAATATAAATACAACTGAACGCAATGTTCATACACATATATAGACACTGGGACAGACCGGGGAGTTGAAAGCACTCCATAAAGTAGCAATTGACGGTAGCAAAGACTACTGACGGCGGAAAAGACCGCGGTATTGCTTTCCTCAAGCATCCACAACAATATATCTAGGAGACGACATGTTAAAAACATTCAACACTCTCCTTACGATATTTCTGGATTGGATATCGCCTAGCAAGGGTGATTCAGAGTTACAGAGATGGGCGAAGGTGGAGTACGGTAAGGACTGGGAATTTGCTTACCGATTCATAAAACACAATCCCGGCATTGTACCAAAAAAAGGAGTTCACATCTAATGGGTAAGTTATTAAAGTCGATAGCAAGTTATTTTAGCTATCACAATCATAGGCAAGCATTCGTAGAAGATTACTTAGGCAAGTCACAGGATCTAGCAGAGCTAGAACGAAGGCAACAAGATTTAGCAAGAAAGGGAATATACTAATGATCACTATAACAGCAACATATTGTGCGATCTGTGAATGGTTCGCAAGTATAGGAAGAGGCATCGTAAGATTTACAGAAATAGCCAGCTACTCAAGAGCGGCGGCTGAACTTACACGTCAAGGGTTCCACGCAGAAGCTAAGGCGTTAATGACAGAAAAGTTAAAACTACAAGGAGACAAGTAAATGAAGGTAATGACTTTTTTATTCGCAGTATTCGGATTTGTATTTTTTTCAAGTCTAGCATACGCAGGTGATGTAACGATTGAAATGTTAAACAAACGTGACGATGGAGCAAAGATGGTTTACTCCGAAGATGTCACTCGTATTGATTCAGGTGATACAATTACCTGGGTACCAACATCAAAAGGACACAACGTACATTTTATAATGGGTCCAGATGGTTGGGCACTACCAAAGAAAAGCAAGAACAACAAAGAAGTGTCAATAACATTTGATACTCCTGGCATGTACTTGTATCAATGCACACCACACGCAAGTATGGGAATGATTGCTATCGTAATAGTTGGAGATGATACGTCTAACTTAGATGCGATGGCCAAAGCAAAAGTGCGTGGCAAATCTAAAAAGAAATTAAAAAAGTTACTTGGAGAACTTTAATGTGGCCTTACACAGATGAAGAATGGGAACTGATCAGTAAACCCAACAAGAAATAAAAACCGAGCCAGGGAAACCTGGCTTATTTTTTGTCTTGAGATAAATACCTCGACGAAAGAATAAGGTCGAAATTTTTTTTTGGCTTAAATTTTTTTTGACTGAACGAAAGCAAAAAGGAAAATGAAATGACGCAACTAATATCCCCGAGTAAATTTACAAAAACAGTTGGCCTTTTAAGGTCATTTTTTTTGGACAAAGGATTTGAAGAAGTCCACACACAAAATAGACTATCGATACTAGCCGCATGTGAAGATCCATTCAATGTAGCAACTTACAACTACGCCGGCCAAGTATGGCCTTTGCCGCAGACAGGCCAAATGTGGCTGGAACACGAATTATTAAGTAGCCCCTCTAGTAAGGGGTTTTTTTGTGTCTCCACTTCCTATAGACAGGAACCTAACGCAATACCAGGTAGACATGATATAATTTTTCCAATGTTTGAATTTGAAATGCCAGGTGACATATATGACCTTTTGAAAATGGAGTATGAACTTTGTCAATATTTAGGATTTAAAAAGCCTACTGAAAAAACCTATGCTGAATGGCAAAGAGAATATAATGTAGAAGGTGAGCTTACAGCAGAACACGAAGGTAAGATGTTTGATGATTATGTAACAACAATGATCACTGACTTTCCAGAGTTTACTAGTCCTTTTTGGAATATGAGCAGACACGAAGGTGGCGCCACAAGTAAGAAGATAGATGTTATACTAGGTGGCATGGAAACCATAGGATCCGCAGAACGTTCATGTGATATTGAAATGATGCGTGATACGTTCCATACTATTACAAACGGAGAATACTCACAACTGTTATTCAAGCTGTTCGGTAAGGATAGGGTAGAAGCAGAGCTAGAAAAGTTTTTAGAGTTTGATTTCTTTCCAAGAGTAGGTGGAGGAATAGGAATGACTAGAATGATAGCGGCTTTGGATACAATACCAAGCTATGATCCAAACGTACCGCCCTGTATTTAAAAATAATCTGGGGTGGTGAAACAGGTAGACACGCACGATTGTTTCTCGTGTGGTAGATGTACAGCAATATATTTACCGTGAAGGTTCGAGTCCTTCCCCCAGAGCCAACTATTAGCTAATAGTTTATATGTATTAGACAAGCACAATACTCTGTGTTATTATTATTTAAATAGTATAACATAGGAGTTTATCATGCCACCACGCAATCATACGAATTGGTTAAAGCAACCTAAAGTAGAAGCAATCAGTAGCGAATGTTACAATAACGCAGAAATATTTGAACAAGAACAAGAACAGATCTTCAAAAAGGTTTGGGTACCAATGTGTCACACCAGTGAGATGTACCACATTGATGACTATCGCACCACACAGATAGCAGGTGTAAACGTAATAGCAATAAACAAAAGCAAAGGAATTGAAGCATACATAAACAACAATCCTTATATAACATCACCCTCAGGAACCATAACAGACTATCAAGGTACACAGTTACATTGTGAAGTCAAGCACGGAGGTATGGTATGGGTAACACTTGATCCTAATCCAACGCAGAGTGTTGAACAATGGACAGCAGGTGCGTTTGATTGTATTGCTGATGCTATTGACACAGAAGAACTGGAAGTGTTTCATTATCATAAAGCAGTTATAGATACAAACTACAAACTGTGGCACGACACAAACAGTGAATTCTATCATGACTTCATGCACTACTTCAATCGTGTAACAGGATTCAATG
>OCZA010000452.1_pt1 | contig 14304 bp, 14 predicted proteins | sample 1539021 | NCBI WGS metagenome assembly OCZA01 (sample SAMEA2619376, study PRJEB22493) | marine metagenome | biome: marine biome (ENVO:00000447); feature: surface water layer (ENVO:00002042); material: "saline water (ENVO:00002010), including plankton (ENVO:xxxxxxxx)" | depth 5 m | reverse complement strand
AAATTGGAAAATAAACTCAGGTAAGAAAAGATGTAATCTATATCCTCTTCTAAGCCCAGACCTAGTCTACATTTAACAGAAATTTCATTTTTATATTCCACAACTGATTCAAGACATTTCTCAACTAGCAAAGGTTCTTTAGTTAACGCTAGACCTAATTTATTTTCTTGAACACGAGAGCTTGGGCAACCAAGATTGAAATTAAGGTGTTTTATATACTCTATCTGATTTAATTTTTGAATAGACTCTTTGATCTCTTTAGGGTCTGAGCCAGCTATTTGGATTGCACTTCGATTAGTTTTTAAAAAATGTTTTTCTAAAGTTTTAATTTCATTATGAATAATTGCTTTATCAACAATCATTTCAGAAAATGTAGTGATATTTTCTTCATATATATTGTCGGCTAGGCATCTTAGATAACAATCTGAGTAGCCCATCATTGGTGCTAAATAATACTTCATTTTAAAAATAACTTTTCTTCATTGAAAAATACTGCAATAAAAGTAAAAATCATTAAAAATTCAAATCATTGGAAAATATCAAATTAAATCAACTAGTTTTTAATTCAGATGGGCTAATACCTACTATAGCACAGGAACGCTCAACTAAGGAAATTCTTATGGTTGCCTATTCTAATCAAGAGTCATTAACCTTATCGCTTAAGAATAATAAAGCGTATTTTTGGAGTAGAAGTAAAAAAAAGATATGGCTCAAGGGAGAAACATCTGGAAATATTTTAAAACTGTTTAATATTTATTCAGATTGTGATAACGATACTTTAATTTTTGAAGTTGACCTAGATGGTTCAGGTGCTTGTCATACTGGAGCTAAGACTTGCTTTTTTAAAAAATTAAAATTATGAATGAGATCATTGCATATAAAGATCATAATAACGAATATTTCGATCATGAAATAGAAAATGGTGTACCTATCAAATCTAAATCAGAAGATGCTTTAAATATTATGCGCCATGACATGGCTCATATATTAGCAGAGGCTGTCACTACTTTATTTCCTAATGCTAAACCTACTATAGGTCCTTTCATTAAAAATGGTTTTTACTATGACTTTGATATGGAGAACACTCTTTCGGATGAGGATCTAAGTAAAATAGAAGCTCAAATGAAAAAAATCTTGTCTGAGGGCAGAGATTTTAAAAAAAGATCTGTTTCTAAAGAGGATGCTTTAGAAATTTTTAAAGATAATCAATATAAAGTTGAGTTAATTAATAATCTTGATAATTCTGCTGAAATTAATTTATACGATCAAAAAAACTTTACTGATTTGTGCAAAGGTCCCCATCATTCTTCTACCACAGAGTATGATGCTAATTTTAAGATAACCAGTGTATCAGGAGCTTATTGGAGGGGAATAAGTACAAATAAAATGTTGCAACGTATTTATGCAACTGCTTTTTATAGTGAAAAAGAACTTAACAAATATCTCAAGAATTTAGAGGAAGCTAAAGAAAGAAATCATCGAAGATTAGGAACGGATATGGGTTTATTTTTGTTAACTGACCTGTCTGCCGGAAATGTTTTTTGGAAAGAAAAAGGCTTAACTCTTTACCAAAATATTGAAAAATATATTAGATCAGAGCAACAAAAATTAAACTATTTAGAGGTTAAAACACCTGAATTAGTTTCAAATGAGCTTTGGATCAAATCTGGTCATTGGGATAATTTTAAAGAAAATATGTTTACATCTGAAACTGATAATAAAACTTTTGCTCTTAAACCTATGAATTGTCCGTGTCATATAGTTCTCTTTAATTCACAACTTATAACATATAAGGATCTCCCCTTACGTTACTCAGAATTTGGTAAATGTCATAGATATGAACCTTCTGGGGCATTAAATGGCCTATTTAGAGTTAGAGGGTTCACACAAGATGACGCTCATATCTTTTGTACAGGTGATCAAATTTATGATGTCTGTAATGAAACAGCTCTTTTGATAGAGAGAGTTTATAAAAGATTTGGATTTGAAAAAATTAAATACAACATTTCTACAAAACCTGAAAAAAGTATAGGAACAAAGGAAAATTGGGATAATGCAGAAAATCAACTTAAAAAAGTTCTCAGTGATAATAACAAAGAGTTTAATATACTTGAAGGCGAAGGTGCCTTCTATGGTCCTAAGATTGAATTTACTCTAGAAGACTCTCTTGGAAGAGAATGGCAATGTGGAACTATTCAAATAGATTTCAATTTACCTGAAAGATTAGGTGCCAAATATAAAGATACCAATGATAAAAATCAGACACCTATAATGATTCATAGGGCAGTTGTGGGGTCTTTAGAGAGGTTTATAGCTATTATATTAGAAAATACTAATGGTTGGGTTCCTTTATTTATTACGCCTATTCAATTAGCGATACTACCAGTGTCAGAAAAATTTATTGAATACTGCAATGAATTAAACCAGCATTTAAAAGAAGCTGGTATTAGAACCGTAGTTGACGGCTCGGACAATAAATTAGGATATAAAATTAGAAACTCAGTTTCTAAAAAAATACCTTATTCACTCGTGGTTGGAGAAAAAGAGATTGAGTCTAAAAATTTTAATTTGAGAAGTAGAAAAGGTGAAAATACTTCTTTTGCTGCTATTGAAGAGCTTAAAGAATTCTTTCAAAATAATTAGGTATTTTTTTTTAATTTTTAAATTAATGTAATTTCGTTAATGAGCGATCATCTTAAAGCGGTACTAATTGTTGTAATGAGCGGGTTTATTTGGAGTTTTGGGCCATTAGTAGTGAAAAGTATGATTAATCCTCAAATGTATCAATTACCCTATTTGGTAATAAGAGGAACGACTGTAGCCTTAATTATAGGATTTTATTTATCAATTAATGAGGGTTCATCTTTTGCTAAAAAAATCCTAACAATAGATAAAATTACAATTATTGGTGGATTAAGTTTAACAACAGCTTTTTTAGGTTTTATTTATTCTATTAGCTACACTACAGCAGCGGTAACTTTATTTATGTTAGCTTTGATGCCTTTCTTAGCTTCTATACTAGCTTTTATTTTTTTATCAGAAAAAATATCTTTTCAAAATCTTATTAGCATGATCATAGCTTTTATAGGAACATTAGTTATGATTTATGCCAGTGCATTTAGTGGTTCTTTTTTTGGATTACTTATGGGTTTCATTTCGAGCTTAGGTTTCTCTGCTTTTACAGTAACTTTAAGAAGCAAGAGTGATTTTAAAAAATTTTATATAATAATTTATGCAGGAATGTTTTGTGCAATAATCTCTATTCTTTTAATGATTTTTCAAGGGCAAGATTTTTATTTACCTTTAAAGAATATTGGATTGAGTATATTTCATGGATGTATAGTAGCTTCAGGTCTAATACTCTTTAGTATTGGTTCGAAGCAATTACTTTCTGGAGAACTAACAATGCTCTCTCTTTTAGAGGTTGTTGGGGGAATATTTTGGGCCTGGTTGCCTATTCTAGGAATTAACGAGGTACCAAATACAAATACTATTATTGGTGGTCTTATAATTTGTGTGGCAATAGCCATGAACTCTTATCGTTTTGATAGAAAAAGACTTCAGAATATGACTAGATAATAAGACCCACTACTCCTAAAAAAGATAAGCAGATACCGGAAGCTTGAATCTTAGATATTGTTTCTTTTAAAATAAACCTGGCCAATATAACTGTCACAAGACCAAAACCTGATGAAATTACAACAGCAATGCTCACTCTGTCGAATGCATAAGCGTAGACTAAACAAAAATAACCAGTGGTCTCAAGAATTCCTTGGAAAAAAAGTATTGGTATGGATTTTTTAGTTAAAAATATTTTCGATTTTGTAAATAAAAGAAGGGTTGCTATTCCTAAAAGACTAAAAAATCTTATATAGATAACAGTTTCAAGTGTATTAAGAGTATTTGATGCCTCCTGAGAAAAAACCAATCCTAAAGCAAGCATCACACTTGACATAAAGGATATGATAACAGAATCTTTTATTTGTTTTTTAGTTAAACCCAGACTTTCTTGATGACTTTCTGCGCTGATAGATACGAAAACAGCTCCAGATATTACAATTAAAGTAGATATCCATTGAATTAAAGTAGGTTCACTCCCCAGTGCGAAACGAATTGAAAAAACAAAAAGAGGGTTAATGGCAACTATTGGAGCAACTATTGAAACAGGCCCCATTTGTAATCCCCTGTAAAGACACAGGAGACCAAACATAATTAAAATACCTGAGAGAAAACTATTGCTTAAGCCTATAGCATTAGGTGCTAAACCGTCCCCCAAAAAAAAAAATATAAAAATGTAAAAAATAGAACCGACAACTAACATAAAAAATAAAGAATTTTTAAATCCGACTTCTTGAGAAGAAAATCTCGCTAAAAAATCACCAACTCCAAAACTAAGAGCGGATAATATACCTAAAAATACAACCATAAATGTAAGTTAATTAAACGTGAAAGCTTTCGCCACAACCACATTCACTTGTTTGATTAGGGTTGTTAAAAGTGAAACGTTCACCAAATTCTTCTTTGACATAATCCATCTCAGTACCAATAACAAACATAATTGCTTTATTATCGATATAGAGGGGGAACTTATAATCATTAACTAGCTCACATCCTTCAATATTATTTTCATTGGCGTAGTCCATAACATAGCTTAAACCTGCACACCCTTTTGTATTAAGAGCAATTTTTAGACCAATAGCACCTTGGTTCTTACCCAATAGTTGGCTAATTTGATCTTGTGCATTTGAAGAAAGTTTAAAAAGTGGAGTGGACATTTAATAACCTAATACCAATCTAGCATCTTCGCTCATCATATCTTTATTCCAAGGTGGTTCAAATGTTAGTTTAACACTAACTTGACCTGAATTAGATATTTCATGGACTTTTTTTGCTACATCTAAAGGAAAACTATCAGCAACAGGGCAATTGACAGTTGTTAGAGTCATGGAAATCTTGATATTATTAAATTTATCAATATCAATATCGTAAATCAAACCAAGATCATAAATATTTATACCTAACTCAGGGTCATTAATTTTTGTTAATTGATCAATAATTATTTTTTTTTCTAATGGCTTTGAGGCATCAGATAAAAATTTACCAAACACAAGTTCTCCATCTGAATTTGCCTTAGGCATAAAATCAGATAATTCTTTTTCAACCATTATTGAAGTAATTTAACTGTTTTTTCTAAAGAGTCGACTAGGATGTCAATATCATTAATATCATTATAAATTCCGAAAGAAGCACGACAAGAACCAGGAATATTCATTTTTTTCATGAAAGGCTGACAGCAATGCTGCCCTCCTCTTATCATTATTCCATACTGATCAAGAAAAGTAGAAATATCATTATAATTTTTATCAATAATATTAAATGAAACTATTGAGCTAGCATTTATTTGCTTTTCAATGCCATAGATTTGAATTGAAGGAATATCTTTTAGTCTTTCAATTAAAGTATTTCTCATCTTATTTTCTTCTTCAAAATAACTATAGAAATTAATTTTATTTAAATATTCAAGAGAAGCATTAAGACCAACCACGGCTTCTATAGATGGTGTACCAGGTTCAAATTTATTAGGAAGATCTGCATAAGAAAAAGTTGATAAAGTTACGTCATTAATCATTCCTCCACCAAGAAAAGGAGGGTCCATCTCTTCGAGAATTTTTTGTTTACCGAATAAAATACCTACACCCGATGGGCCATATAGTTTATGAGAAGAAAAGGAATAAAAATCACAATCTAAATCTTGAACGTCAATATTACAATGAGCTATAGATTGACATCCATCAAGAGCTATAAGGATATCTTTTGATATACTAGATTTAATTTTTTTAATATCTAAGATTTGCCCTGTAACATTAGACATATGAGTTATGGCTAGTATTTTTGTAGTATCGCTGCAGATATCTATTATTTGTTGCTCATCAATAATTCCATTTTCATTAACTGGAACTATTTTTAATTCTAAGTTTGAGTTATCGCAAATTTTCATCCAGGGAAGGTAGTTAGAATGGTGCTCTAATTCAGTAATAACCACTTGACCCCCATCTTGAAATTTTTTAATGAGAGAATTGGCTATAATATTTATAGAGTCGGTTGCCCCTCTAGTAAAAATTACTTCTTTAGACGATTTAGCATTAATGAAATCTTTTACACTTTCTCTTGTTCTTTCAAATTGATCTGTAGCGCTGATACTCAGAGAGTTCATACCTCTATGAACATTTTCATATGAATTCTCATAGAAATTAGTTAAAGATTCAATAACTGAATTTGGTTTTTGAGTGCTAGCAGCAGAGTCCAAATATGTTATGGGATAATTTCTAATTTTTTTTGATAAAATTGGAAAATCTGATTTGAAGCTCATGTTAGTAAATTATCTAATAATTTTATTGAAAAGTCTTTGATATCTTTCGTTTGAATAGTATCAAGTGTTTCAATAATAAAAGCTTTTTGAAGCAGTAAATTTGCAACTTCTTTGCTGATACCTCTGGAATTAAAATAAAATATCTGTTCTTGATCAATCTTAGAAACAGTTGATCCATGACTACATTTTACATCATCAGCGTATATTTCTAATTCTGGTTTATTATTAGCTTTGGAAATATTATCTAATAGAAGAGATCTGCTCATTTGATAACCGTCTGTTTTCTGAGCTATAGAGTCTACGTAAATTTTACCTTGAAAATTAGTAATAGCTCCATTGTTAACAATAGATTTAAAAACCTCTCTACTTGATGATGATGGTTTGACATGCTGGATAAATGAATAGTTATCATTCACTCCAAAATTATTAAAATTTAAACCTGATAATTCAAAATTGCATTTTTCTGCTAAGGATGAGAAGAATTCATTTCTTATGTGTGTGTTATTAGACTGAAATGAAACAAAATTAAAGTTAGAGTAATTAGATTGTTTTACTTCAAAATATAAAAAAGATTTTTTATTGGAAACATCATAATGAACGACTTCTAGATTTGCATTTTCAGCTACATCAAAAATTAAAGATTTGGGAGTCTCATCATCACAATTATAGTTCAAAAGCACTAAGGTTTTAAGTTGAGGGTCCTTTTTTTGAATAGTGATATTCTTAGAAATATTTGAAATATTTAAAAAAAGAGATGTCTCTTTAAAATTATCTAAATTGATAGATATTGTAGGTCTTTGGACTAAGGATGAGACTCTAAAAAAACTATCCGAGTTACTAAAACCCCAATTATCAATAGTAGGTTTTAGATCTATATTAGCAAAAGTATTATTGGATATATCGGTAGTTAGTTTAGTTAGATCTTTGTGTAATGGGGACTTAACTGTATTGGATTGAGACTCAATATTTTTATGTAATTGAGCATATCTATAATTTTCAATTTTAAAGTTTTTAAAAGGATTTTTTTCTAATAAAATTTCTTTTGCATGGATTGATAGGTTCTCCATTGAAGTATCATTTAAAATATTATCTTTGATCATTAAGCAGTCTTAGATATCTCTTCATAGCCTTTCTCTTCTAATTCTAAGGCTAATGAAAAATCTCCTGATTTTACAATTTTTCCATCTGCTATAATATGAACATAGTCAGGCTTAATATAATTTAAAAGTCTTTGATAATGCGTAATTACAAGAAAGCTATTATCTTTGTTTCGAAGTTTATTAACACCTTCAGATACAATTCTTAATGCATCAATATCTAAACCTGAGTCTGTTTCGTCTAAGATTGACATTGCAGGATTTAGTAGAGACATCTGTAAAATTTCTTGTTTCTTTTTTTCACCACCTGAGTAATTGACGTTAAGATCTCTTCTCAACATATCAGGAGAAATATCTAATTCTTGAGCTTGAGATTTTATTAACTTAGCAAACTCTAAAGCATCAATTTCTGGGAGTCCTTGATGTTTTCTTTTTGAATTAATTGCAGTCTTTAAGAAAAAGGAAGTTTGCACTCCTGGTATTTCCATAGGATATTGAAATGCTAAAAAAAGACCTTCGTTAGCTCTTTCGTCAACTTCTAAGTCTAATAAATTTTTGCCATTATAATCTATACTGCCTCTTTCCATCTCATAGCCGTCTTTCCCAGAGAGAAAATAAGAAAGAGTACTTTTTCCAGAGCCATTTGGCCCCATCAAAGCATGAACTTCTCCTTTATTGATGGATAAATTTAATCCATTTAAAATTTTCTTTCCTTCAATAGATACATGAAGATCTTTAATATTTAACATTATCCAACACTTCCTTCTAAACTGATAGCTACTAGTTTTTGTGCTTCTACAGCAAACTCCATAGGTAAGTGCTGAAGTACTTCTTTACAAAAGCCATTAACAATTAATCCAACAGCATCCTCACTATTTAAACCTCTTTGCATACAATAAAATAACTGCTCTTCATTAATTTTTGATGTTGTTGCCTCGTGTTCAACCATAGAGTCCGAATTACTTGATTCAATATAAGGTACTGTGTGTGCACCACATTCATTACCTATTAATAATGAGTCACATTGGGTGAAATTTCTTGAATTGGAGGCCTTAGACTGAATATTGACTAAGCCTCTGTATGTATTGTTTGCCTTACCAGCAGATATGCCCTTAGATATAATTTTAGAGGAAGTATTTTTTCCAATATGAATCATTTTGGTTCCTGTATCTGCTTGTTGTCTGTTATTAGTGATAGCTACTGAATAAAATTCACCTTTAGAATTATCTCCCTGTAAAATACAGCTAGGATATTTCCAGGTAATAGCAGAGCCAGTTTCAACTTGCGTCCAAGAAATTTTCGAATTATTGCCCCTACAAGCCCCTCTTTTTGTAACAAAATTATAAATACCCCCCTTACCTTCGCTGTCACCAGGATACCAATTTTGTACTGTAGAATATTTTATTTCAGCATTGTCTAAAGCTACTAGCTCTACATTAGCCGCATGAAGTTGATTTTCGTCTCTCATAGGTGCCGTGCACCCCTCTAGATAACTGACGTAGCTATCTTTATCTGCAATAATTAAAGTTCTTTCAAATTGCCCAGTGTTCATTGCATTAATTCTAAAATAAGTTGAGAGCTCAACTGGACACCTAACTCCTTCGGGAATATAAACAAAGGAACCGTCGGTAAAGACAGCAGAGTTTAATGCTGCGAAAGAATGATCAGATATGGGTATAACGCTGCCTAAATATTTTTTGACTAATTCAGGATGGTTTTTAATAGCTTCAGAAATAGAACAGAAAACTATACCTAATTCGCTTAATTGTTTTTTATAGGTTGTTGCTACAGAAACTGAGTCAAATACAACATCTACGGCTACTCCAGATAATTTTTCTTGTTCTTTGATTGGTATTCCAAGTTTTTCATAAGTTTTTAGTATTTCAGGATCAATCTCATCTAGTGATTTTGGTTTATCTTTGAGGCTTTTTGGGGACGAATAATAATAGTAGTCCTGAAAGTCAATATTAGGGATATCTAATTTTGCCCAATCTGGTTTTGGAATTTTATTAAAGACTTTAAATGCTTTTAATCTCCAATCCAACATCCATTGAGGTTCATTTTTTTGAGCAGAAATAAATTTTACAATTTCCTCATTGAGGCCTTTTGGCGGTTTAATTTCCTCTAATTCTGTAGAAAAACCGTATTTGTAATCACTGTTTCCTAATTTATTGACTTGTTTAATTGTTTGTTCTGTTGCTGCCATAGTTCACCGATATATAAGATAATTAAGGAAATTTACAAGAAAATACGAATAATTAAGGTTTTTAGTTCAATTTCTGTTTAATTATACCGCCACCAAGCACTCTATCTTGATCATAAAGTACGCATGCTTGGCCTTTTGTGATTGCCTCTAAGGGCTCATCAAACTCAAATGAAAAAACCTCAGAATTCTTCTTTAAAGTTCCCTTTTGGGGTTCTGATAGAGATCTAATCTTAGCACTACAGCTTATTTCTATAGCAGATTTACTAAAGTCATAATCTGGCATGATAAAATTTAAGTTATCTAACAATAAGGATTTACCTAAAAGATCTTTCTTATCTCCAACTATTATTTGGTTAGTCTCTTTAATAATATCGACAACATATAGAGGTTTTTCACTTGAAATCCCTATACCTCTTCTTTGGCCAATAGTGAAATTTTGAATACCATCATGATGTGAAATCACATTACCTTTAACATCAATAATATCTCCAGTTTTTTTTTGACTTTTAATAAATTTTTTATAGTCACCATCAGGAATAAAGCAGATATCTTGGCTATCTTTCTTATTGTAAACAACCAATCCAAGATCTTCGGCAATTTTTCTCGTTTTATTTTTTGGAATATCTCCTAATGGGAATCTTAAATAATCCAGTTGATCTTGAGTAGTCGAAAAAAGAAAATAACTTTGATCTTTTGATTTATCCTCTGCGCGAAACATGTGGGCATTTTTCACATCACCTTTTCTTTTAATGTAATGACCAGTAGCCATACAATCAGCTTCTAATTTTTTTGCAAAATTCATCAAATCTCTAAATTTGACAGTTTCATTGCATTTAACACACGGTATTGGTGTTTCGCCATTTTCATAAGCGTTAACAAAATAATCAATCACATCACTTTTAAAAGTCTTTTCATAATTAAAAACGTAATGTGGGATATCTAATTTTTGAGCAACCCTTCTAGCATCGTATATGTCTAGTCCGGAACAACAGGAACCTTTTTTAGGTGAGGAATTGGAAGAATAAAGTTGAAGTGTAATACCTATTACGTTATATCCTTCTTGCTTGAGCAGTCCTGCCGTAACAGAGCTATCTACTCCCCCTGACATTGCAACAACTACAGTGGTCTCTGATGGTTTTTTATTAAATCCTAATGTATTCATTATTAACTTGCTTTTTTGATTGAAACTAATCTATGATCTTCCCTCAATTATGCCAGAAGTATTTATACAAGGTGGAGAAGGGAAACTCCAAGCAAAATACTCACCCAGTGAGGAAGAAAAGCCCAATATAGCAATAGTTCTTCATCCAAATCCCAAACATGGTGGGACAATGGATAGCAAAGTAAATTACGCGGCCTTTAAAGTTATGAAAGATGCAGGTTTTTCAACATTAAGGATAAATTTTAGAGGAGTCGGAAAGAGTGATGGAGCTTTCACTGAGGGCGAAGGTGAATTAAATGATGCCAGTGTTTCACTAGATTGGTTACAAAAAAAGAATGAAGATTTTAGATCTTGTTGGATAGTAGGGTTTTCTTTTGGTGCTTGGATTGGGTTTCAGACCCTAATGAGAAGACCAGAAGTAGATGGGCTAATACTTATAGCGCCACCTGTTAATCTTTACGATTTTAATTTTCTCTCACCCTGTCCTATCAAAACACTTATCTTAAGAGCAGAACAAGACGAAATAGTAAAAAAAGACAGTCTAAAGGAATTTTATGAAACCTTTAAAAAACAAAAAAATGCAGAAGTGACAATGGAAACTATTTCTAAATCTAACCATTTGTTTGAAGGTAAGCTCGAACCTTTAATGTCTTCAATGACAAAATATATTAGTAAAAATAAAAGCTAACATTTTTCACCTAAATAAATATCTTTGGATATTCCAGTAGTAAATTTATAAGTCGACTTCATTTTATTTAAATATCTTATAGCCAACAGTCCCATACCTTGAGACTCAATAAAATCACCATCTAAGTTGAAATCATCAATCAAAAAAACATCTTCAAATATATTTTGAAATAGTTTTAATAAAGTTAAGTTTTTTCTACCACCGCCCATTAAGATTATTTTATATTTTTTTTTATTATCAATAATTCGATGTACGCTCTCAGGGATAATGGAAAGAAGAGTATAGATTACATCTTCTATTAAAAAATGTTCTTTGATACCCTCTATATACGGATGAAAATAATTTCTATCTAAAGATTTAGGAAAATTTTTTTTGAAATATTTATCGTCTAGTATTTTTTTTGATAAGCTATGAATAATTTTACCTGATTTTGATAAGTTTCCATTTAAATCATATTCATGATTTGTTTTTGAATTTAAAAAATCATTAATTAATGCATTTCCAAAAGAACTGTCACCCGCGATAATTTTATTATTTTCAATTAGTGTTATATTTGTAACTCCACCAATATTTATAAATATGGAATTATCTGTATTAAGCTTATTAGCAATTATTTGATGATATATAGGAATTATAGGAGCGCCACTACCTCCATTAAGAATATCATTCTTTCTAAAATTACAGATGATAGGAGCATGACTGTTATACTCTAATTTTTTATCATATAGCTGTATTGAGATTTTTATTGAGGGATCGTGAAAAATTGTTTGTCCATGAATGCCAATAACATCAATTTCAATGTTATTTAAAGATATAAAATTGTTAATTGCTGTTTGGTATTCTTTGTTTAATAATTTAAATACATCTAAATCAGCCAAGAAATTACATTTTATAATTTTAAGAAGTTCTTTTTTCAATTGAGGGGAATAAGGTGTGAAATTATTTGAAATTTCTGTTACTTCTGAAATGCCGTCTGATTTAATGAGACTACAATCTATGCCGTCTAGAGAAGTTCCTGTCATGCAACCTAGTGCAATATATTCCATTTTATATCTATAAATTTATGCTAATTATAATACATGATTGATTATATACAGTTATTTAAAGATAGACATCTTTTCAATCAATGCACTAATGAGAGCGATCTTAATAACCTTCTCAATAAGAAAAAGATAGTATTTTACATTGGTTTTGACGCTACTGCAGATGCACTTCATGCAGGTAGCCTCGTTCAATTAAGAGCTATCAAAACTTTAGTTAAACATGGTCATAAAGCGATAGTTTTACTTGGAGGAGGTACAACAAAAATTGGTGATCCTTCAGGTAAAGACACCTCTAGAAAAATTCTAACTTATAAAGAAATACAAACTAACATTGATAATTTTAAAAAAATATTTGAACACTATTTTAGAGATTATAAAAAAAATATAACTTTTATAAATAATGATGAATGGCTAAGTCAGCTTAATTATATTGAACTATTGAGGGATTTAGGAAGCTTTGTATCAATTAATCGAATGCTAACTTTTGAAAGTGTAAAAGAAAGACTTAAGAGGGAGCAATCTTTATCGTTTTTAGAATTTAATTATATGATTTTACAAAGTTACGATTTTCTTCATTTAAATAAAAAATATGAATGTGATTTACAAATTGGAGGTTCAGATCAATGGGGCAATATAGTCCTAGGAATGGAAATCATTTCAAAAATTAATAAAAAAAATGCTTTTGGATTAACTACTCCGCTTTTGACAACATCTTCTGGGAAAAAAATGGGTAAAACTGAACAAGGAGCCGTATGGATCGATCAAAATAAATTTAGCTCATATGATTTTTATCAATACTGGAGAAATGTTGATGATAATGATGTAGAAAAACTTCTTTTAATATTTAGCGATTTAGACAAAGAGGAAATTAAGAAAATAGTATTAGAAGATATAAATAAAGCAAAAAAAAATTTAGCATATCTAGTAACTACAGACTGTCATTCTGAGGAGTCTGCTAAACAAGCAGAAGAAAAAGCAATTTCTATCTTTGAGAAAAATATGTCTGACAATATAGATGAAATTGATTTTGATATAAAAAGCCAAATTAAAATTTTTGAAGCTATTACCTCCAAAAATTTAGTTTCTTCAAAATCAGAAGCTAAAAGATTAATTGAAGGTGGTGGTATTAAGTTAGGAGACGATCAAATTAAAGATATTAATCACACTATAACTCAAAAAGATAATGGTAAAATTTTAAAAATTGGAAAGAAAAAGTTATTTAAATTAAAATTTAATTAGATAATAAATTGCTTATTTGACTATTTACTAAATCTAAGTCTTCCTTACATTTTCCTGCTCCCGCATAATGTCCATAATTTGATGGGATAATTTCTACCCTACCTTTTTTTAAATATTTTGCCTCTTCAAGGTTTTCTTCAGGAGGAAAATATAAGTCATTACTACCAGGCATTAAAACAACATTAGCTTCTATAGATGATAAAGCCTCTTCTAAGTTTCCTTTAAACATATCATTGTCACTTATATCGTGATGCTGCCATGTTCTAATCATAGAAAGTAGATCGTTTGCATCCCTTTTATAGTAAATAGTTCTCCAAAGTTTATCTAGAACCTCCTGAGGTGTTTTATAACCATCTTTTATATATAGTTTCTCCCTAAACCAATTTTGACCTAAAGCCCAGCCAGCCCAAGCCATGGCCATTGTTGTCTTTCCCGCATTTGGCTGTTCTTCATAGTTTCCATTATTCCAATTAAGATCTGAGGTTAATGCAGCATACAT
>OCZA010000449.1_pt1 | contig 14336 bp, 16 predicted proteins | sample 1539021 | NCBI WGS metagenome assembly OCZA01 (sample SAMEA2619376, study PRJEB22493) | marine metagenome | biome: marine biome (ENVO:00000447); feature: surface water layer (ENVO:00002042); material: "saline water (ENVO:00002010), including plankton (ENVO:xxxxxxxx)" | depth 5 m | reverse complement strand
ATCCCGAAGTAGAAGAAGCATTCAAGACCTCTTCTGAAAAAGGAAATACTGTCAGCTTAGCTTCACCAATCATGGTCGACCTTGCAACTAAGTTAGTTGAAATGGTTGATATTGCAGATTGGGCCTTGTTTGGAAAGAATGGAGGAGATGCAACAAGCTTAGCTGTAATGATAGCTCGCGAGTACACGTCAAAGAAGAAGATAGTAAAAATTGATGACGGTTATCATGGCGTTGCCCCATGGATGCAAGATAAAAGTAGGCCTGGCATTATTGACTCTGATAATGAACATGTGTTGAAAATTAAATGGAATGACATTGAAGGTTTAGAAGAATTGCTGAATATGCACGGAAATGATATTGCATGTTTTATTTCTTCACCGTACGACCATCCCGTCTCTCGAGATAACTCTCTGCCTGAAGAGGGCTACTGGAAGAAAATTACTTCTTTATGCAAACAATATGAAGTTTTGACTATTGTTGATGATGTGAGGGCTGGATTTAGAATAAATCTAGGCGGTTCTAATGTAGCTTTCGATTTTGCACCGGATATGATTTGTTTTGGCAAGGCTATTGCTAATGGACACCCCTTAGCATCATTGGTCGGTACAGAAAAGTTGAAGCATTCTGCTGAAAAAGTTTACTTTACTGGTACTCAGTTTTTTAGTGCACCCCCCATGGCTGCGGCACTTGCAACTCTCGATCAATTACAAAAGGTAAATGCTCCAAATAAACTGATTGAGTATGGTGAGAATCTTAATAAAAGACTCGTTAAAGTTGCTGAGAAAGAAGGTTTTAACTTAATTGCTTCAGGAATGCCTTCAATGCCTTATTATCGATTGGAGAATGTAGACTTTGAAACCCATTTCAGATGGATTGATGAATGTGTGAGGAGAGGAGTATATATGCTTGGATACCATAATCATTTTATTTCTCTAGCTCATCGCAATGAAGACATTGATTTTATAGAGAATACAGCAAAACAGGCCTTTCAAAGCTTATAAAGAGAGTGTACTCAAGAAGAACTTTTCTGAAGATTTCGGGAGTACTTGCCACGCTTTTGGCAGGTGGTTATATTTTTCGCAATTCAAGTCTCGCTAAAGTAAAGCATATTTTATCTTCAGCAAGTCATGAAAAACTTGCTGTTTCATTATCATTATCAAAAGGTGTCGAAAATCTTGATCTTATCCTCAATAATCAAATTCTTATTGCTGGAAGACGTATTGATCGCGAAGGCAAACATTGGCAATTTATTTCAGACAAATTACTCTCAGATACATCTTATGAACTTGAGTTATTTTCTGAGAAAGAATCTATTTTTAAACCTTGGCAGTTGAAGACTTTTCCTGATCCTGAATCAGAAGTCAAAAACATATCTATGATGGCCTTTACATGTGCTGGTGGTGGAGATGGTTTCAAAGCTTCTGGTAAAGAGTTTTTTAAGTCTTTTAAGTTTAGACAAAAGATTTTTGATGAAGGCCTTTCCAAAAATCCTGATTTCGCCATCTCTATAGGAGATCATATCTATTTCGATCTTAGAGGGGAAAATTCTCCTCCTGTTGGACGTAATAGTAAGTTGATAAAGTTTTTTGTGGGAGGGTATTTAAAATTTAGATACGGTGTTTTCAATAGATCAGAAAGGGCAGATAGCAAAACTAATGAAACAGTCTTGAAAAAAATTGGTAATGAACAAATAGCAGCGCTTTATGGTACAAAATTTAAAAGTACGCCAATTTTCTTTATTCCTGATGATCATGACTATTTTGAAAATGATGATGCAGAAGAAGATTTGGTAACCTTTCCGGCTGACGCATTCAGTAAAGATGCTTTTCAAAAAATGGCTGATCTTTTTTATCCTCCTTTTATTGATACTCCGGATAACAAGCCCGGAAGAAGGACAGGCAGAATAAGGTATGGAAATGCTTTTGAGGGTCTCATAGCAGATTGCGCAGGCAATATGACTCTTGGCGAAGAAAAAGCAGTTTTAATTTCTAATGAAGATGAAAAATGGCTTATATCAAGAATAAATAACTCAAAAGCAAAGCATCTTGCCTTCATCCCGTCACATCCTCTAGGTTATACTGCTGGAAAATGGAGGGAGTGGTATCCCGATGTTGTCGCTGAAGAAGGGACATCTGGCACAGTAATAAATGAATTACTATCAGGCAGAAAAGGATCTTTGACAATCGATGCAAATAAATATCTTTGGCAAAAGGGATGGTTTTTGCAACATCAACGTTTACTTCAAAGTATCTCAGAAAGAGTTGGTTCAAGATTTATCTTTTCAGGCGATATACATGCACTGGGTGCAAGCTCAATCCTTAAATCAGATAAAATAAAATTAAAAAGAGAGGTAAAAACCTTTTTGGTTGGACCTATAAGTAGCTCGACAGGCACTTGGCCTTCTTTTGCTCGCGGTATTACAGCTGATAATCCTAATCAACTTATCTGTGAATCTTTATATAGAACTAGAGAAGAAAATGGTTTTACTTTATTTACTATAGAAAATGCTCAAGCTGTTGCTGAGATCAATTCTTGTGGTGGTCACAATCCAGATAATTTGGAAACTGGAGAGATGATTTCTAGTGAAAAGATTTACATATGAAATTATTGAGTTCTGATATCAAAACGAAGGAAATCTTGGATTGGAAGGGTACTCATCTTTTAAATTACCAGTTTTCAGCTTGTTCGATGAAAACTAGAATCTATCTAAATTTAAAAAAAATACCATTTACATCACATCAAATAAACCTTTCTGCAGGCGAAAATTTCTCAGAATGGTTTCAGGGTATTAACCCAAGATCTCTAGTGCCAGTTCTAATACATGATGGAGAGGTTCATATAGAGAGCAATGACATTCTTCAGTATCTAGAGGGGTGCTATAAAGAAGTCCCTTTAATTCCAGAGAATATGGAAGAAGAAATTAAAGATTTATTAAAATTTGAAGATGATCTACATGTTGATATAAGAAATATTACCTTTAAGTTTTTGGTACCAAGATTTTTAAACAAAGGAAAGTCTGTTCAGCCTAAAGCAAAAAATAAAGCGACTTTAAATGGAGAATTAGACTCTATGGACGATGTAAATAGAAATTTTTGGGAGGAGTACGAAAAGCATGGAATAAAAGATGAAGATGCAAGCAGGTCTTTGATTCATTTTAGAACTGCTTTGGAAGATCTCAACGATCAATTAGAACATAATCAATATATTTTAGGTACGGAACTATCTTTAGTTGATATTGCCTGGTTTATTTACACGACAAGAATACAACACGCAAATTATCCGCTCAAAAGATTACATCCTAATGTATTTGGTTGGTATGAACGACTATATGCAAATAATCTTTTTAGAAAAGAAGTAAAAAGGCCCTTGATAATGCAGTTTGTATTGTATTTTCATTCTTTGATCTTGCGTCTTAAACGAAAATCAATTGAAGATTTTCTGTTAGATCAATAAATGGAATTAGATTTAATTTTCATTTTCATCTTAGTTGCAACCTTCGCAACAGCTTTTTTATCCTCTATTTTTGGTATGCTCGGCGGCCTTATTCTCATGGGTATATTGATTAGTTTCCTTTCTGTAGGACCTGCGATGGTGCTTCATGGTCTAATTCAAGCGACATCAAATGGATATAGAGCATGGCTAAATAGAAAAGATATCAATTGGAAAATTATTTCAATGCTGTTGATTGGCAGTATCTTAGCTTTAATCTTTCTATTTTTTATAGCCTTTGAACCTAGCCAAATTTTAATTATATTTGCATTAGGACTATTGCCTTATATTGCATGGATAGTCCCAAAAGAACTTGCTCTAGATATCACAAAAGCAGGTACAGGAGTTTTAGCAGGTTGTGTGGTGGTTATAACAAACTTAGTAGCTGGCGTTGGCGGCCCTTTGCTAGATGTCTTCTTTCAAAGAGTAGATATGACAAGACATCAAGTCGTTGCTACTAAAGCAGTAGCACAAACTATTGGACATATTTCCAAAATTATTTTTTTTGGAGGATTGTTGACATATAGTCTAAAAAATTGGCCTGAACCTATATTTTTGCTCTTAGCAATATTTTTATCAGTAGTAGGAACTACTCTTGGTAAGAAGGTTTTAGATATAATAGATGATGAAATTTTTTTCAGATGGACTCAACGAATTGTCCTTTCTGTAGGAGCAGTTTTTATTGGTAGAGGTATTTTTTTACTTTCGCAATAAACACTCACTGAAAAAATCAATTAGGTAGATTTATGAATAGATTAGAAGACAAAGTAGCTATAGTCACTGGTGCAACTGGGGGCATAGGAAGAGCTACTACAGAACTTTTTCTCAAAGAAGGTGCAAGTGTTTTGATGGTTGATTTAAGTGAAGATGATCTTGTCGAGGCAATTAAAGAGATTGATTCTAATAAGGTCAGTTATTTTAAAGGAGATGTATCACTACTTTCAGACAATCAAAAAGCAGTAGATTTGGTGCTTGAAAGATATGGAGGTATAGATATTTTCATTGCTAATGCCGGTGTGGCTGGAGAAATTCAGTCAATAGTTGATTACGATGAAGAGATTTTTGATAGCGTAATGGCAGTGAATGCAAAAGGCCCTTTTCTGGGCTTAAAGGCAGTAATACCAGCTTTAAATGAAAGAGGGGGAGGAAGTGTGGTCATAACTTCAAGTGTAGCAGGAGTTACAGGAGCATCACTGCTATCCCCGTACGTTATGAGTAAACATGCCGTTGTAGGTTTAACTAAATCAGCTGCGAAAGAGTGCGCTGAGATGAAGATAAGGGTCAATTCGGTAAATCCTTCTCCAGTAGAGACACCAATGATGAGAGTTTTAGAAGACGGTTTCTCAGAGATAACTGGAGAAGAAACTAGTAAAGGCTCTTTGGCAGAACAGATACCTTTAGGTCGATATGCTGAAGCCGATGAAATAGCTAAGTTGATGTTATTTCTTTCTAGTGATGAGAGTGAGTTTATCACCGGCTCTGTGCACACAATTGATGGAGGTTTCACAGCATAAATGTCAGAAAAAATTGCAGTACATTGGTTTAGACAAGATTTAAGGATTAAAGATAATCCTTCTCTTGAGGCAGCCAGCAAGTGCGACTCATTTATTCCTATCTATATTTTGGATGATACGAATTCTGGAGAATTCAAAATGGGTTCTGCTAGTAGATGGTGGTTATATAACTCTTTAAATAAGCTTAATGAAAGTCTAGGTGGAAGTTTAAGATTGTTTAAAGGAGATCCATGCGAAATATTGCCCAAACTTGTTGAGGATTATTCTGTTTCTAATGTTTTTTGGAATAGATGTTATGAGCCTTGGAGAATCGATAGAGACAAGAAAATAAAAAATGAACTAGAGACAAACAATATAGTTGTAGAAAGTTTTTGTGGTTCTTTGTTATGGGAACCCTGGAATATTTCTAAAGATGATGGGACTCCATATAGAGTTTTTACCCCTTATTATAAAAAAGGATGCCTTAATGCTAGTGAGCCAAGACTTCCTATAAATGAACCTAGCCTTGAGAATATCTCAAAGAAAGATAATGTTTCAGATAACTTGGAAAGTTTGGATTTACTGCCAAAGTTAAATTGGTATGCAGGTTTCGAGGAGGAATGGAATCCCGGAGAAGAGGGTGCAGAACAGAATTTAGAAGAATTTCTTGAAGACGGTTTATTAAACTATAAAGAAGGTAGAAACTTTCCCTCACAAAAATTTGTATCAAGACTATCTCCGCATTTACATTTTGGTGAAATATCACCTAATGAAGTTTGGTATCGAGCTAAAACAAAAGAAACTATTTCAGGGATAGATAAGAGCCTAGCTCATTTTCATAGTGAGTTAGGTTGGAGAGAGTTTTCTTATTATCTTCTTTATCATTTTCCAGATTTCCCTAAAGTTAATTTTCAAAAGAAATTCGATTTATTTCCTTGGAAAGAAAATAAAGAACTCTTAGAGCTTTGGCAGTCAGGAAAAACAGGATATCCCATTGTTGATGCAGGTATGAGGGAATTATGGCAGACAGGTTATATGCACAATAGACTCAGAATGATTGTCGGTTCTTTTTTAGTTAAAAATCTTCTTATACACTGGCTTGAAGGTGAGAAATGGTTCTGGGATTGCCTTGTAGATGCTGACTTAGCTAGTAATAGTGCAGGATGGCAATGGGTAGCCGGATCTGGAGCTGATGCTGCTCCCTATTTTAGAATCTTTAATCCCATTACACAGGGATTAAAGTTTGATCCAGAAGGGGATTACACAAAAAAATATGTTCCTGAGCTAAAAAATTTACCAAATAAATATCTTTTTAGCCCTTGGGAGGCCCCTAAAGAAATCTTAGAATCTGCGGGTATAGAATTAGGAAAAGATTATCCAGAACCTATCGTAGACTTGAAGATCTCTAGAGAACTTGCCCTGGAAGCTTTTGCAACAACTAAAAAGGAAATAAATGAATGAATTAAATATTCAAAATCAACAAGATAGTCCTATTTCTTGGACTTGTAGGCATACATGGAAGCGTTCATCGATAAATACTCTCTGGTGTCTATTAGGGTGCTCTATTGGAGATTTTGGGACTATTCTTTTTTTTCAAATAAATGAAATTCCTTTTCCGATGCTAGGAATAATGACCTTGGCAATTATCAATGGTCTGATTACTTCCATCATCCTTGAGACCATAATTCTCTCTAGGCAGATGAAACTAAAAGAGGCATTCAGTACAGCTACAGGAATGTCTCTTATTTCTATGATATCTATGGAGATAGCTATGAATACTGTTGATGTAGTATTTGCAGGAGGAGTTCTTGTCTGGTGGGTCATACCTTTTATGCTTATAGCAGGTTTTATTACTCCCTTACCTTACAACTACTACAGGCTCAAAAAATATAATATTGCCTGCCATTAAGCATGTCAGGAAAGACAAATTTAAAAGAGATTTTACAGAATATTAATCCGTACTTACTTGATGAATCTTTTGTATTTATCACTTCATGTGAACCTATCGAGGATTTTCTAAACTTACTTAATCCCAAAGCAACTTTTTTAGAAAACGAGGGAATGACCTTAGTAATAAGCCAAAAAGATGCTGATGAACATTCTTTACAATATGATTCTGTATTTAAATGTATATCCTTAGGAGTTCACTCAAGTCTTGAAAGCTATGGTCTTATATCAACGATAACTCATGAACTTTCTAAGCATCGAATATCTTCAAATATTTTTTCTGGATTTTTTCATGATCATATCTTTGTTCAAACTAATATGGCTTCAGAAGCTTTGAAAGTCATATCATCAATAGAGAGTTCTTAAGATTTCTTAGGACTATTTTTAAGCTTATAATAAGGCACATCAAAAGGAGAGATTTATGTTGAAATTACATTTTGCACCAAATTCAAGAGCTGGAAGGATTCTTTGGCTTCTTGAAGAATTAGAACTACCCTATGAACTTAATAAAATGGCATTCAGTCCTACTGACTTGAAGTCTGATGAGCATAGAGCAAGACATCCATTGGGTAGGGTTCCAGTGCTCGAGGATGGCGATACTCAAATATGGGAATCAGGAGCGATTACAGATTATATTTTAGAGAAGCATAAAAACGGAGGATTAAAACCTTCAGTTGATTCTGAACATTTTGCTAAATATTTACAATGGTTTCACTATTGTGAAGGTATGGTTATGCCACCCATGAACACAATTGTTGTTCACACTGTCATTCTTCCTCCGGAGAGGAGAGATGAAACAGTTTTAGGTCAAGCTCAGAGACTTCTTTCAAATGCCTTGAAGCCTGTTAATGAAAATTTAGAAGGCAAAGACTATTTGATAGGTGATTTCTCAGGTGCTGACATAATGCTTGGACATTCTTGTTTTATGAGTAATAGATTAGGCTGTGTCTCTGATGAAATGAGCAACATAAAGGCTTATGTAGAGAAATTAGAAAATAGGCCAGCTTTTAAAAAGGCTATAGAAACTCAATAAAGTTGAACAAGATTAGGATATTCTCTTATCTTCCTAATCCTAGGGTATGGAAGTCGATTATTACTGCCAAAATTGGTGGTATTGACCTAGAGGTTATTGGAGATAAACCAAATAACATGCCAAATTGGTTATGGGATTTTGATGCAAAGCCAATAACAGACGAAGATAAATCTAAACTTAAATCATTCGAAATCAAAAGCAAAAGAGGCTTTAAAGGCTCCCTATACAAGACAGATGAATTTATAGGTCAACATCCTTTTGGAACTGTACCAGCAGGATTCGTTGGCGAGGGTCGATTGGGAGTTTTTGAATCTAATAGTATCTTGAGAGCGGTTGCCAGAGAGTGTAAAGATAAATCACTTTATGGAGGTGATGATCTAAATTTAACATCCAGAATAGATAGTTTTTTGGATGCTAATCTCGTGTTCTCAAGGGAATTTCAAGTCTATCTGTTAGAGCTTGAAGATATAACTAAATATACTTATGAGAGAACAAAAGCCTCCTATGAGTTTTATCTTGATGGTCTAGAAAAAGCACTATCTCTTTCAAGCTTTATTGCCGGGGACCATCTAACGATTGCTGATATCTCATTTGCATGTGAATTTGCGCAGTTTTTAAGAGAAGGTCATTATGTAGAGCAATTGAAGGAAAAGAATTTAACCTTGATAAGCAAAAATTTTCCTACAGACTATCCTTTAACATTTAAGCACTTTAAAGCTTTATGCAATAAAGAGGAGTTTTCAAATGTTATGGGATCTTATTTAGACTGGTACGAAATGTAAATTATGGACTATGTTGAAATAGCTATACCATTTTTTTTATTGGCTCTTGTCCTTGAATTATCTTACGGGAAACTTATTGGCAACAATACCTATAGATTGAACGATACGATCAGTAGTCTATTCATGGGTTCTATAAGAGGTACGAGCGGGATTCTTAAGATAGGCTTTAGTGGTTATGTGTACTATCAAATTGAAATACATTTTTCCCTCTGGAGAATGGATAGCAGTCTTTGGATTACTTGGATATTTGCATTTATTGCATACGATTTCTTTTATTACTGGTTTCATCGTATAAGTCATGAGAGACAGATATTTTGGGCATCGCATGTAGCCCATCATCAAAGCGAAGAATATAATTTATCCACTGCATTAAGACAGACTGGAACAGGATTTTTTATATCTTGGATTTTCTATATCCCCTTGTTCTTAGTAGGGGTTCCTTCTTATGTAATGGTTTCAGTAGGCACTCTTAATTTGGTTTACCAGTTCTGGGTTCATTCTAGGCATATTCCTAAACTTGGGTGGTATGAATTATTCTTCGTAACTCCCTCCAATCATCGGGTTCATCATGCTCAGAATGATTTATATGTAGATAGGAACTATGGTGGTGTTTTTATTATTTGGGACAGACTATTCTCAACTTATCAGGAGGAGAAGGATGGTGAAAGATGTGTTTACGGAATAAGAAGTGCAATCAAAACCTTCGATCCAGTGAAAGCAAATATCCATATTTATCAAAAGATTTTTAAGGATTTATCTTACTCCATCTCCTTAAAAAATTTCTATTCTGTAATAACTGCTAGAACAGGCTGGTCGCCCGAAGGACCATCTGAGGATAACTTTGATCCCAATGTTTTTGAGAAGCATGATCCGTCTATAAAGCCTCTTACAAAATTTTATGCCTTTACGCAGTTCTTATGTATGTCTTATGCAGCTGTAGTTCTATTTGCAGACAAGAATATGGAATATGACCAAGGTGTTATGTTGATTTGTATAGTTATCTTTTCGATGTTCTGTACTGCAAAATGGCTAGATGCTGAAAAGATAATTAAATTAGAGTATTTAAAGGCAACGATAATATTTCTTTGTGTATGTTATCTTTATTTTTTTAGTCCAGAAATTCTTCTTATTAATGTGTTGTTTTTTTACTTACTGCTAAATATCGCTTTCTTACCTTTTTTAGATAGGGAGTGAATTTATGGAAGATCTTCAAAAATGGATTAAGAGTTACCCTGATTTTCCTTCAAAAGGAATTCTTTTCAGAGATATAAGCCCCTTGTTGGCTGAACCAGCAGCACTGAGCCTCTTGAAAGATAGATTTGTTGAAACCATTAGACCTCTTTCACCTGACTATATTGCAGGTATCGATGCCAGAGGTTTTTTATTCTGTACTTTGGTTGCAGAATACTTAGGGCTTGGAGCATTAATGATCAGAAAGCCAGATAAACTCCCTGGAGAGCTAGTAGAGAAAAGTTATAAGCTAGAATATGGTACTAATTCTTTGAGCATCCAAAAGCTAAATCTAGAGAACAAGTCTATAGTAATCATAGATGATCTATTAGCCACCGGTGGGTCTATGCAATGTTCAAAGGAACTATTAGAGTCTCTGGGTGCTAATGTTGTAGGAGGGGCTGTAGTCATTGAGCTCACATCTCTCAAAGGATCGACTAAGTTAGATATGCCCATTATAAGCCTCATTAGTTATGCAGACTGAGTTAACTAAGAAAAATACGCTCATCGCAGTAGCAATGAAAGAGGAACTGAGTCTTGAACAAGCCGAAGGATGGAATGTCATCTATACAGGAATTGGCAAAGTAAACGCATTAATTTCAGTAAATCGAGCTCTAAGAGAATTTAATCCAGACAATCTTATTAACTTCGGAACTGCTGGTTCATCAAGGAGTGATCTGAAGGGTCTTCACGAAGTAACTACTTTCAAGCAGAGAGATATGGATCTACGAAGCTTAGGACTTCCACTTGGTGTCACTCTTAACGATCATATAAATGATATTTACTTTGATAGGCCCGGATTAAGTTGCGGTACTGGAGATAGTTTTGTTACGGCAAATCTAGAAGTAAAAACTGACTTATACGATATGGAAGCTTACGCACTTGCAAAGCTTTGCTTAATCGAAAAAATTAATTATTTATGTTTCAAATATATTAGCGATGAAGCTAATGAAAATGCATCAACGGATTGGAATAAGAATGTATCAAAGGGAGGCGAAGCTTTCCAAAATTATTTGGAATCTTTAAATGGATAAACTGAAAATAGTTCCTTTCGATGCTGATTACAAATCAGCTTTTGAACATCTGAATAGGGAGTGGATTGAGGAATATTTCGTGATGGAAGAAGAGGACCTGAAGACGCTTCAAAATCCTGAATCTTATGTAATAGAAGGAGGAGGCGAGATTTTTTTTGCTGTATTAAATGATGATGTAGTTGGTACTGCTGCTATGATTCAAACAAGTAAGGGTATTTACGAGTTGGCAAAAATGGCTGTTGCAAAAAACTTGCAGGGGCTTGGTATAGGAAAAAAATTATTAAAACGCTGTATTGATTATTCAAAAGAAAGAGAAGCCACTGAAATTTTTTTAATTACTAATGATTCCCTGAAACCTGCTTTAAATTTATACCTCTCATGCGGCTTTGTTTTAAATGAACAAAATGATGATAATAGATACGATAGGGGAAACACGAAAATGAATTTAATTCTTGGAGAGTAAAATATGATTAATCTTGATTTAAAGGGAAAAAGAGCTGTTGTAACAGGAGCTAGCCTTGGTATTGGAGAAGCAACTGTAAAGATGTTAGCTGAACATGGTGCGGATGTATCTTTTTGTGCCAGAACTATTGAGTCAGTAGAAAATTTATCAGCTTATGAAACAACCAATGGTTCTATCAAAGGTTTTGTAGCTGATATGGGACAGAAAGATTCAACTGAAAATTTTATTGATGGTGTTCTAGCAGAGGGAAATGTCGATATTCTAGTTAATAATGTCGGTGCATCGCCTTCAAGAAATTTTCTATACATGAAAGATGAAGAATGGCAGGAACTACATGAACTAAATCTTCTTTCAGCTGTGAGATGTACTAGATCTTTTCTGCCAGCTATGAGAGAGAACAAGTGGGGAAGAGTAGTGATGATTTCTAGTTCTGCAGGTAAATATCCAAATGCTGCTCTTATCGACTATGGAGCAACAAAAGCAGCGATGATTTCTATTTCCAAATCGTTAGCTAAAAAATACGGATCAGATGGAGTTTTAATTAATTCTGTCCTGCCCGGACTTATTCATACCGCTATGTGGGAGAGAGCAGCAACTGAAATAGCAGAGGCAACTGGAGGAAAAATGGAAGAGGTTATAAAAAGCAATGGTGCTTCAGTTCCAGTAGGGAGATATGGAACCTCTGAAGAAGTAGCATCACTTGTCACTTTTCTTTGTTCAGAGGCTGCATCTTATATAAGCGGTACTTCAATAGAAGTTGATGGTGGTCAGGCAGGTCATATATAAGTGAAAGAGTACTTCGGATCTTGCCACTGTGGCTCAGTACAATTTAAATTTTATACTGATGAAATATTAAATAACCTATACAAGTGTAATTGTTCTTTGTGTTTAAAAAAGTCAATTCTTATGAAACCTATCCCGAAGGAAGAATTCACTCTTTTGTCTGATAAAGAAAATATAAGCGAATATCAGTGGAATAAAAATATAGCAAAACATTTCTTCTGTAAAACTTGTGGAGTTTATACGCACCACATTAGAAGAAGGGATCCGACACAGATAAGTGTCAATATAATGTGTGTTGATGATATATTTGTACCGAAGAATACTCAAATTCAAATTGTAGATGGCGCAAGTCATGACTAAAAGATGGTAATTGAAAAAACGAATAAATATCTTTTCTTAAAGTCTTCTATGGTATTGGGGATAATTTTATTCTTATTTTATTTAGTTTATGACCTTGGAGTTTTAAGTTTAATAATTGACTCCGATAAAAGCCGAATATCTCTTGCCATCCTAGTCATTTATTTCTGTGCAACTATTCATTGGTATATTCTAAGCATCGCATTAAGTAAGCAGATTGATGCAATTGATTCTGTTTCAATTGGTAAAGATATAAAGACTATTTCTTTAATGGAGGATGATCTATCAAATAAACATGCCCTTGGTTATATGATAGTAGATATTCTTTTAAAGCTAGGACTTACCGGGACGGTAATAGGATTTATCTTAATGCTACTTCCTATAGGCGAGATAAAAGACTTTGATACACAAATAATTCAACAACTTCTTTCAAAGATGAGTGGAGGTATGGCTGTAGCTCTTTACACAACTTTAACAGGCTTAATAACAAGTATATTTTTAAGGCTTCAGTATTTTTTATTAGATTCAAGCCTTACTAGTCTTATCAACTATTTATCCTCAAAATTACTGCATGAAGAATAGACTTCTTCAAAAAAATGAAGAACAAGATGTCTTCACTGACTTACTCTTTAATGCACTATTAGGATTTGCCTTCATGTTTGCGATTGCATTTATGCTAATCAATAGCTCTGATGATAGTGGCAAGATTGAATCAAAAGCAGAAGTTATGATTTCTGTGAGTTGGCCAGATAGTCATCCAGATGATGTAGATGCAATAGTAGAGGATCCACAGGGAGGTTTAGTTTGGTATCACAATCGAGATAGTGGCTTAATGCATTTAGATAGAGATGACAGAGGTTTATTTGCGGATAAGATGAATGTTAATGGTGCTGCGATATCTAATCCAATTAATCAAGAAATTGTGACTGTTAGAAAACTCCAACCTGGCGAATATGTTGTAAATTTACTTCATTACAAAGCCAACTATCCCGAACCTCTCGAAGTAGATGTCAAGGTTGAGAAACTTAATCCTGAAGTTGAATTGATCTATTACGGTACACATAATTTAGAAGGTGTGGGAGATGAAAAAACTGCTGTTAGATTTACAGTTGATGCGAGTAAGGATATTGTCAATGTAAATCAACTGACTAAGAGACTTTTAACTAGAGCTCTTAGTGCAGATTCTAAGGACTAAGAAAAGTGATCGAAGAAAGACTTTTTTTGATACTTGCTTATTTAGTTGTAACTACCCTACTGTTATGTTTTTATTTTTATTCTGAATTTTCTAGATTAACAAAGAATTTAACTGTTCTTTTAGTAACTTTATCTTATTTTTATACATGGTTTTCCGTTGAAGGGCTTTTAGGTTGGCCATCTCAAGAAGAAATGCCTAGTCAATTTAGGGTTCTTTGGATTGATGTCAATGAACCAGATAAAGGAGAGTCTGAAGATGGTGAGATCTTTTTCTGGGTTAAGGAATTAAATAAAGCAGATCAGCCATTCGGGAAGCCAAGAGCTTACTCTATTAAATGGTCAGAAGAAAATGCAAAAAAAGCTGAAGAGGCCATAACAAAAATGGAAGATGGTGAAATTTTAAATGGAAATATTAGTAGAAATATACTCACCGGTGACCAAGAAAAATCTGACGGTACTGTTAATGAGAAAGAAGGTACATCCAGCACAGATGAAGGAGAACCTACCTTTCAATTCAAAGAGGTATCTCCC
>OCZA010000448.1_pt1 | contig 14339 bp, 12 predicted proteins | sample 1539021 | NCBI WGS metagenome assembly OCZA01 (sample SAMEA2619376, study PRJEB22493) | marine metagenome | biome: marine biome (ENVO:00000447); feature: surface water layer (ENVO:00002042); material: "saline water (ENVO:00002010), including plankton (ENVO:xxxxxxxx)" | depth 5 m | reverse complement strand
GCCATTTAAAAACTTTTTTTCATTTATATCCATGAAAGAAATGGCGTTGCCATTCTTGCCTGCACGTCCAGTTCTACCTATCCTATGAATATAATCATTTGGATATGTAGGCATATCAAAATTAATAACATATGGTAAGTTATTAATATCTATACCTCTGGCTGCCACATCAGTAGCTACCAAGACTTTAACTTTCTTTTCTTTAAAATCTTTTAATGCTTTAGTTCTTGCTCCTTGCCTTTTGTCACCGTGTATTGTTAAAGTTTTAATATCAACAGCATTTAGCTTCTTTGCAATCTTTTCACATCCATGCTTTGTTCTTGAAAAAACTAAGACTTGATGCCAGCTTCCTGAATTAATTAGATGAGCTAATAGTTCAGATTTTTTGTCTTTATCAACACAATAAACAACTTGCTTAATTGCATCTACTGTAGAATTTGGATTCTGAGCAGTAATTTCTTTTAAATCAGATCCAAGTGTTTTAGCTAGTTTTCTTATTTCATTGGAAAATGTTGCTGAGAATAATAAGTTTTGCCTATCCTCAGGAGTTAAAGCAATTATTTTCTTTATGTCATTAATAAAACCCATATCAAGCATATGATCGGCTTCATCTAGAACTAAAACCTTAACTCTACTAAGCTTTACTGCTTTTTGATTATGTAAATCAAGCAACCTACCAGGAGTTGCGACCAATATATCTAAACCTTTTTTTAACTTTGATTTTTGTGGAAAAACTTTAACGCCTCCAAAAACGGCAGCAGATGTTGTAGAAGTAAATTTTCCATATGTGTAGATACTCTCTCTGACTTGCGCAGCAAGTTCTCTTGTTGGAGTAAGAATTAACACATGTACATGTTTTTTAAATGGTTTTGGTTTATCTAGAAGATATTCAATAATTGGTAATACAAAGCTACCCGTTTTACCAGTTCCAGTTTGAGCTGCGGCCATAAGATTATTACCGGATAGAACAATTGGTATAGCTCTTTTTTGTATTTTTGAAGGTTCAAAATGATGTAACTCTTTTAAAGATCTAAGAATTGGATCAGATAATCCAAGTTTTTTGAATGACATATTTTTATACTGGTAATTTGAAACTTATGAAGTGGTTGCAGAGTAAAGGTTTAATTAACACGGGTCAATAAAAGATTGTTACTTTACCCGGTCGTGTCAGTAAGATATTTTAGAACATATACTCAGCTTTCACGTACAAGCGGCCACCTTGCCATGAGATGCCAGATGTAGAAGGATACACACGACCACAGCAGTAGTCATTGATACTATCCTTATCTGGATACTTATCAAAAATGTTCATCCCGCCCGCTGTGATGGTATAGCTATCACCATAATAAGAAAATGATAAGTCCGTCATGAAAACCTTATCAAATGTTTGAATGGCTGAGTCATCGTCACTCGATCTTCTATTAGACCCTTCTCCCCAGTAGCTGCCACGAAGATTTAATCCAATATTATCAATCCGGTGGTTAGCTTGGACAATAAGGCGAGTATTTGGGTCGAAGTTAACAATGTCATGCTGAGCCTCAGCGTTTAAAAATCCATCTGGGCTGCTATTGAACTTAAATTCGTTATAGCCATAAGTTAACGTGACGTCCGTCGTCCCTAAATTAGAATCTATGGGTAAGGTTATAACAGCATCAACCCCTGATATTCCTACATCATAGGCATTAGTAAACCAGTTAACCCCACCTATATTATCGGCACCAGCAACGCCCGCTGCATTCAGTGCTAGAAAGTTCGTATAAGCATCACCTGCATTAGGATCGTTAGATACATCACGTGTTGACACAGCATTAAAGTAATCGTCCACATCGATGGTGTAATAGTCTAATGTGAAGTCGGCAGAGCCGATGTTCCCAGTTATACCCACAGAGAATCCATTTGATTTTTCAGGTTTTAAATCAGTAGCACCGAGGGTTTGCGCCACAATACTGCTCGCGGGAAACAAACCCACTGCAACCGGGAAACCGTTTGGCAGTCTGGTAGAAACATTGGTCGTTCCTTGTTGCCCTGGCGTAGGAGCACGAAATCCTGTATTTAAAGAAGCTCTCAATCTTATACTGTCGCTTAATGAGTAGTTACCTGCTATTTTGTATATAGTTTCAGAACCAAAATCCGAATAGTCCTCATAGCGAACTGCTCCTTGCACAAACAATGAGTCACCTATGTCTGCGTTAACTTCAACGTATGCAGCAAATGAATCACGTATATATACGTCTGAGAATGCCGGTGAGTAACCCGGGAAACCGTTTGAGCCCACACCAACGGCGCGATACACTGGATCATCAGGATTAGCACAATTAAGGGTGCTACCTGCATCAATGACGGCTTGTCCTGCTATTGTCGGTAGCTCACCATCACAGAAACCCCAGGGATCTGCTACAGCATATGGCCCAATACGATATGAATCAGGTTCTCCTTCACCAATATCATATTCTTCATCAAGATACGAAATACCTCCAAGTATGGTCATTGTGTCACTCAACTCATAACTTAAATCAACTTGAAATTGAAATTCGGAGTTGGTCAAGGTACCTGGCTTGAAAGATTTAGGAGAATCGGGGCCCATGGAAGGATTAATTGTATTAGCAAGCGTGTAGTCAATAAACGACTCACCCATTCTTAAACTAACATCCCATCCAAATGCTATTTCTTGTGTACTTTTAAAACCCGTAACCAATGATATATCTTCGACATCTCCATAAAAGCGAGGAGTAAAGCCTCCTGGATATTTTTCTAATGGGAAATAAATCGACCCATCCGGCTCACGCAATTCCTCAATTGTTCCATTGAAGGGGTAACGATAGAAGAAACTGCCGTCACTTTCACTTTCAGTGAAGTTACCAAATGCATAGAAATCTACTATTTCTGATACAGGCATTCCTGCATTAAAGAAGATACTAGTCCTTTCAGCATTGGGGTTTCCCCAAGGTTGAACCACATCACCCTCAAGGGATGCACGAGCTGCCGCTTCTATAAATGCTGGATCTGTTGCGTAATCTATTCGATCTTGACGACCGTTTGTGATGAAATCATTATATGAAGTTCCATTTGGATCGAGACAAAACCATGGAGCGCAGTATTGGTTTCCACGATAGGTGGCATCAGCACTATAGTGTTCTCCTGATATGCTAAGGAAACCTCCATCACCAAGAGAGAAACCCACATTTCCACCAATAGTTGTATTGAAACCATCTCCTTCATAGTACTCACCAGGAGTAACAAATAGTGATCCACCTGAGTCATTGTTTTTAAGCTTGAAATTCATTACTCCTGCAATTGCATCTGAACCATAAAGCGCTGCGGCACCATCTCTCAATATTTCGAGTCCGCTAATAGCAGCTGCAGGTATTGTTGCTAAATCAGGACCTTGTGCTCCCGATCCACCAATTAGTACAAGCGCTGCACGATGCCGACGTTTGCCGTTTACTAATACAAGTGTTTTATCTGTAGGAAGCCCACGAAGTGTGGCTGGACGAATAAACGTTGCACCATCTGAAATGGGTTGTCGAGATAAATTATAAGTAGGAACTAACGTTCTAACTATGTCATTCATGTCTGTAAACTCAACGCTCTCCAAAACATCAGAGGAGAAGACATCAACAGGTACTGGGGAATCCTTTGACGTGCGAGGCTTTCCTCTAACACCCGTAACAACTACTTCCTCCACATAAGAAACTTCTTGAGCGTTTAGGGGTATAGATAATACAGCTGCGGGAACTGCAAAGCTTAATAGAAGGAGTCCAGATATAATGCTCTGGTGCTTTGGTACTTTGATGTGTAAAGATTTGGACTTTAGAAAGTCTATTTTCATTTGCATCTCCATATAGTTTTTGTTGAATTTCTTTATAATGCGCTTAATCACCGCACCATCATTAATAAAGACAATTATTATAAATTATTTAATGTGTCTAATGTTGTCAATAAAGTATTAATGATCAGTGTAAAATATAATTATGGATAATTCAGTGGATTGGGTAATTATAGGATCAATTATGGACATTATTTTTAATGGTATCGTTTGGTTCATCATTGGGCTATGTTTATTGCCAATTATTGATAAATCAGATGAATGGACAAGAAAAGCTATGTCATTTATGGATAAAGCCGATAAGTTAGTACGTAAAATTTTAAATATTTCGTATGAATGGATTGAAAAAAAGAACTTAAGAATTGTATTTGCTTTCTTTCTTATAATTCTCTTAGGAACACTTGCCGAGTTTGAAATCATTCCTAAAATCATTAGGTAAAATCTTTCATGGCTTTCAAGTTATTTTTAGCTTCTTACAAACAACTTAAAACGCCAATAAATTAAAAAGGCTAGTATTGAATAAGTAAACTTTGCTATTTGTTTTATCACCGGTAAAGAAGTTAGGGTAGCTAACCAGTTGTATCCTTGAGTCCTTCTCCAAACATAGATAAATGCATCTACGCCAACCAATTCACTTCCGTCAGCTAAGATGACATGTAGCTTTTTTAAATATTTATCTTCCATTTCACTACAATCAATAAATTTAATATTTGATCTTTTTTTATAATGTTGAATTTCAATATTACAGATTGAACATTTTTCGTTAAATAGAACCTTGTCTGTAGTTTCCATAGATTAATTAACTATTCCAAAATATACAAAAACAGACCATAGAGCAAAATAAATTAAAGCACCGACAGACAGACCTATAACTATGGTAAGTAATTTTTTAAGAAGCTTCATATTTTCTCTTTAATTATTAGTGACTACATTCTATAAAAAAAAATACTTATATATAATAAATTGATAAAAAAAATGTAATGAAGAATTTATTAATAATATCTTTAAGTTTAGTATTTTTAATCTCATGTGAAGTTGCACAATCAAAAAATATTTATTCCCCACCAACAAATAAAACTAAACCAATTGAAAACTTTTTTTATTATAGCGATCTAAATTCACTAGAAAATATAAAAAATGAAATAAAAAAAATCTTAATAATTAATGATGATGATATCAAAAATATTAAATCTACCGAGATAAGTAATTTCATTGACTGCGGATATATGAATGAAGAGATATATGTCGATTATATAAATAGAATTTTTGACTCATCCTTAAGTATAAAAATTATCTTTAGTGATAAAAAACTAAATGATAAAGATGTAGCTTTTGTTGATTTTAACTACACATTTAAATCTAAAGAAACTGGAACTACTTGGCGTTTTTCAACTGCTAAATCTAAAGATCTGTTAGTTGGCAATCCTGTTTATGACGACAATCCATATAGAGAATGCTCATCGACACAAAAACTAGAATCTAGTTTAAGAAATGTTTTAGAATATCAACTATAGTTAATAAACAATGACAAAATTTCTTCTTTCAATACCCTTTCTTTATGCAATTCTGATGTTTGTATCAATCAGTAAACAAGACAGCTGGAGTACTAATCTTTTTTCTAAGATTCTTATATATCTGATGATAATTATTTGTATTGCAGCTATTTTTGGCATTTGGTATTTATAAAAATATGACCTTTCAAATACACTTATTTATCGCGCTAACTATTGGTTTTATTGGTGCATTAATTTGTATATCTCTTTATAGCTCTAAAAAATATATGGAGGCTCAAATATTTACTTTTTTAACTATAGCCATGATGGCTTTTTGGATGTACATTGCGACAAGATATCTCTTGGTTTGACTGTTTTAGTTCATAAGATAATTTAAAACATAATCAATTCTGCCACCAAAAAATGGTGCATCATGATCTTCTCCTTCAAAAATTAATGACTTAAATTCCTTAGTATTTTCTTCAAAAATAGAATCAACCTTTTTTTGAGGTACTTCATATAAACTATCCAAACCCACAGTACCATGATCAAAATATACTTTTTGATTACCTAGATTACCTATATTTTGTTCAACATATTTAATAATTGCATTTGTCGTATTTTTATCTCCATATACATTTTGAGTAATAGGAAGTAATAGATATGAGCTAGGTTTTATGCCTACCCAATGTGTAGAAATACAGCCTGCAAATTTGAATTTTTCAGGATTTTCTAAAAGAGCATTTAATGCTGACAAACCACCCATGCTTGCACCTATAATCCCAAGATTTTTGTTATCAAGCTTCATCATAAATTTATCTTCAAGAAAAGGGATAAGGTCACGAATTAAAAAATCTAGATACTGAAGGTTTTCTTGGTTTATATATCTTTGATAAAGCCTTTTCTTGAGACCATTTTCAAAATAATCTATAGCTTCTTTAGGAAAATATTCTGCATATCTCTTAGTTTCATCTATAAAAAGTCCTTGACCTTTTTTTGCACTATCTACAGCAATGATAACGAAATTAAAATCATATTCAGTAGCGGATAATTCTTTTAACTTTTCATCAATTCCCCATTCTTTGTTATGCCAACTATCGCCTGCATTGAATAACTCTTCACCATCATTCATTATGATAAAAGTTGTTTCGCTATTTATGTTTTTATTGCTAGGAAAATAAATTTGTATTTTTCTCTCATCGTACTCAGATTTAAAAATTAGTTCTTCAATCTCACCAAATGAAAGTTCAGAAGAACAGTTTAAAGAAATAAATATTAGTAAGAATATTCTCAAATGATAAGCTCAACAAAAGGATATAAATAATATGCAGTTACACCAGAAATTATAAGTAGGCTATACCAAAAAATTCTTGGTCTTATATTTGGAAGAAAATAACCAACCTGATGAAGTAATCCAAAAAATATAACAAAAATCCAGAATAATATTACTTCACCATATCCAATCATGTTTATACTCTAGTAGCCGCTTGCATGTCCGTCTTTTCTACTCTCAGATGCACCATAATACACCTCATTTATCTTCATAATTGCTTGATAGCCACCATATCCACCTTTTTCATCTTTAAGGTTATGACCTAACTTCATTAATTCACTTCGCACTTGGTCATCAATGCCTGATTCAAGACTAAGAAATCCTCCATTAATCATGGTTTCTCCAGTAGGTTCAGATGATCCAAAATGTCTAATTCTTGGAGCATCTCCTGCTTCTTGAAGATTCATTTGAAAATCTACTATATTTACAACAATTTGGGCATGTCCTTGAGGTTGCATACCTCCTCCCATTAACCCAAAACTTATAAATGGCTTGTCATCTTTGGTTATAAATGCAGGAATAATCGTATGGAATGGCCTTTTACCACCTTCTAAACTATTGCGGTGATTAGGATCTAAGCTAAACATTTCTCCTCTATCTTGAAGCATAAAGCCAAGATCTGGAGGAACCATGCCTGAACCCATACCTCTATAATTACTCTGTATTAGAGAAACCATATTTCCGTCTTTGTCAGCAACTGTCATATAGATAGTATCACCATCTTCAAAAATACCACTGTCATAGGTTGATGCAGCTTTTTTTAGATTTATTAATTTATTTCTCTCTAATGCGTACTCTTTTGAAATAAGTTCTTTAACAGGCACATCAGCAAAGTTCATATCAGCATAGTATTTTGCTCTATCTTCATAGGATAATTTTTTAGCTTCAGTAAAAAGATGAATATATTCTGCCGAGTTATGTCCCATGTTGGGAACATCGTATTGCTCAAGAATATTTAATATTTGGAGTGCAGCTATACCTTGACCATTTGGTGGTAATTCCCATACGTCAAAACCTCTATAGTTTGATGACACAGGAGAAATCCATTCTGGTTTATAGTTTTTAAGATCATTAAGGGAGAGAAACCCGCCTTGCTCTAATATGAATTTAGAAATTGTTTCAGCTATATCACCTTTATAAAAACTTTCTCCATAGGATTTAGCAATTTCTTTATATGTTTTAGCTAGACTTTTATTAACGAAAATATCACCTTTTTTAAGAGCTTCACCATTTGGCATCCATACATCTTTAAAGTTTGGATAATCTTTATATCTTTCAGATGACAATTGAAGATAATATCCAACAACCTCAGTTATTGGGAAACCATTATCTGCATAGTAGATAGCATTATTAAATAACTTATCAAAGGAGTTTTTACCAAAACGTTTATGAAGAGCTGCCCAACCAGCAACAGCTCCTGGCACTGTAACTGGTAAAGGACCAAATGGAGGAATTTTATCTATACCCATAGCTTTAAGCTTTTCAATAGTCATATCCTGTGCTGCTGGTCCAGATGAATTCAAACCATAAAGCTTTTTATCTTTTTGAATCCAAACTATGGCAAATAAATCACCTCCAATTCCGCATCCTGTTGGCTCCACAAGACCCAAAACAGCATTTGCAGCAATAGCTGCATCAATAGCGTTGCCTCCATCCTTAAGAACATCTATAGCTGTTTGTGTAGCCAATGGATGGCTTGTTGCTGCCATTCCATTTGTTGCGATCACTTCTGAACGAGTTGCAAAATCTTTTCCTAAAATTCTGTCATAGGAATTAATATGAGTTGAAAGGAATAAAAAAATAGTTAATGTGAGTAATCTCATAATTCTCTAGATCATAACTTAAGAAAAAACGTATCTTCAAGGCTTTCTATAACATTTGATATATTTTCTAAATCACATCCACCATAAACATATAGATCTGGTCTTACTACAACAAAGTCATATTTATCAAAAATATTTTTTAATCGGCTTTCTTTGTCATCATTTGATGTTATTTTTTCAAAATGAAATGATAAATGTTTAAAAATAATTTCAGCCTTAGAAGATAGTTTTGGTAGAGTTTTATTTGAAATTATTGAAAATTTTGAAGCTATGATTCTATCCAATTTTATGGATTTGCTTTCTCTATTAAGTATTGGTTGAGGTATTGGACAACCAGTTATCATGTCAGAAGTATCTCCAAATACTCCTTCTGGTATATGGGGGAATTTTGCATCATAGCTTGGACCCTCTGGTGTGTATTCCTTACCCTCCTCTGCAGCACAAAATCCTTCTATCATTTCTCCAATTGATTTTGTCTGTGCAACAGTCCATTTTGCATGTAAATATCTCTCATTTTGGTAGGTTTTAAAAATATCTTTCGAGCATTTATTTTTAAAGAAAAGATCAACCTTCCAAGCTAAATTAGATACATCTCTAATACCTGTTCCCATACCAGCTCCCATGAATGGTGGCATTTGATGAGCAGCATCACCAGCAATAAAAATATTATCTTCATTCCATCTTTCTGCAATGCATGCATGAAACATATATATAGCTGCTCTTTCCAAAATTGCATTATCTCTATTGATCCAAGGAGATAGAAGCTCCCAAACAAATGATTCACTTTTAATAATATCTTCATTGTCATCAGGCATTACTCTGAATTCGAAGCGAAGATGTCCTCTTCTTCCATGAAGAAAAGTTCCTGGACGAGATGGATTACAAATTTGGACCAACTCATTTTTAAGACCAATATCCTTTGTAAGATGAGCATCACATACAAGCCACTTTTGGTTATATCCTAAATCTTTTAGATCAATATTTAATTTTTTTCTTATAAAACTACTTGCTCCATCACAACCAAATAATAGTTTAGATTTCAATTTAACATTTTGATTTTTTTCATTAATTAATAAATCCACACCATCAAGGGTATTTTTGAAGTCAACTAGCTCACAGGATTCTTTAATTTCAATATTTTGAGAAGTTTTTATTTTTTCCCTTAAAAATGATTCTAGTTCAGGTTGATAAAAAAGAACTTGGTTAGGCCAACCCATCTCCGTATCCTCAAGACTTGCGTTAATTGTCTGTATTGGTTCTAAATCTTTATTTGAAAAATGAACTTTTTCGATTTGATTTGAATTAGCTATTACTTTCTCAGCTAAGTTAAATTGATCAAATATTCTAAGCTGCTCTCCATCAGTATTAATTGCCCTAGCTGTTTTGCATGGTCCTTCATTTCTTTCTATTATCAATACCTTGTAATTATATTTAGCTAATAGAAGAGATAGTGTTGCTCCAACTGGTCCATAACCACATATAGCAATATCAAATTTTTCCATATTGGAATTAGAGTATTTTTGTTGTATCTGGTTCCTGGACTATTTCGTTTTCAATGAAACCAATTCCATCAATTTCCACCTTTACTTTGTCGCCGGGAACCAACCAATTTTGTGTTGCCAATGCAGAACCTTCTGGTGTTCCAGTAGGAATTAAATCTCCAGGCTTTAAGGTAAAAGCAGTTGATAGATATTCTATTAAAGTAAAGCAATCAAAAATCATCAGACTTGTATTAGTATTTTGACGCTCTTCATCATTAACGTATGTTCTTAAATTTAGATTATGGGGATCATCTATTTCATCTGATGTAACAATATAGGGCCCAAAAGGACAGTGCGTATCCCAAGACTTACCCATCGTCATTGTATGAGGAGGTCCTCTAAACTGCCAATCTCTTATAGTAAAATCATTAACGACAGTATAGCCATATATAGCTTTATGAGCTTGATTATAAGGTACGTGTCTGCATGTCTTACCAACAACTATTCCAAGCTCGCCCTCATAATCAAGCCAATTGGAAGCATTTGGTCTGTGTACTTCACCAAACGGATCATTTACTGAGGAGTTTTGTTTGTTGAAAATATTTGGGAATTGTTCTTGCAGCTCAACCTCATTACTATGATGATCTTTAAGGTCTTTGGCTTCCTCTACATGTTTTTTGTAATTTAAACCAACCGCAAGAATCTTTTCAGGAGTTTCGATAGGTGCTTTGATTGTTATATCTTCTGGCGATATACCAGTAATACTTGATTCAACATAATCAGTGGCTTTATCAATCCCAGCATCACCTAAGCTAATAAACTCAACCATATCAGTTGGGAGCTCTGCATCAGATAAATCCACAATATTTTCATTCTTAAAAGCTCCTACTCTCAAGTTTTGTTCTTTTTTTAATGTAAATGTTAAAAGTTTCATATAAATTAATATTTCAAAGTATAAATAGTTAAGTCTATAAGTATAATAAATTATATGGAAAAAATTTTTAATAAAGATTTATATTTAAATTACAAATCTGACTTTTCGCCTGATGACTTTCATCATGTGGCATTCAAAACTACCAATTATGAAGAAATGGTAGAGTTTTATAAAAAACTTTTTGGTTGTGAGCCTCTTTATCAAAGTGATCAGATAACATTCTTAGCATTTGATGATGAGCACCATAGAGTAGCAATTGCCAATACATCAGATGTTTTAAAAAACTTAGGATTCATTCCAAAGTTAATTATGAACTTAAAACTATTTCTCAATAAAAAAATACCAACTATTGTTGGCCTTGATCATATCTCGTATAGGATTAATCCTATCGATAGGTGGTTTAACTTTTATTTTGAAGCAAAAGAACGAGGCCTAGATCCACTATGGACAATAAATCATGGGTGGATTAGTGGTATATATTATAAAGATCCTGATGGTAATTTAGTTGAGATATTTTTTGAACATTTTTCATCAGCTGAGGAATTTAAAAATAATATTTCACCAGATTTTGAAGATGAGCCAATTGGAACAAATATGGATGTAGAAGTCTTATATGAAATGTATAAAGCTGGAAGTGATTTTTCAGAATTAATAACTAAAGGCAATACTGTTCCTGAAGGTAAAAAACCTGTTTCAGGGTTTGATGCTGTAGTTAATATGAAAAAGAAATTTAAAGATTAATTTCTTTGATGTCTAATCCAAATATAATTCTCTATCATGCAAATTGGTCATTTTGCAGTCAAATGGTTAGAGTGGCTTTGCTTGAAAAAGGTTTTTCATTTGATGAGCGTCATATAAAACTTTGTGATCAATATCCTGAAGGTGAAAATATTGATAAAGAGTATCTAGCAATAAATCCACTAGGTACGGTTCCTGCAATTAAAATAGATAAGAAAATAATTTGTGGAAGTGAAGAAATAATCTATCAATTAGATAAAATTGATTCTAGTAATAACCATTCACTCTATCCAGACAATGTAGATGAAGCTGAGATAAGAAAATGGGCATCAGATACAACGATCACTGATGGAGTAGAGTTTGCTTCTACATTGGGAACAATAATGCCAGTTTTCTCATCGCCACTTCTTCAGTATATGATCAAACAACTTCCCTTTAGCTCAATAATGAAGATTCTTTTGAGGCACCCTAGAAAGGATAGAAAAATGATTTTCATTGCAATGTACTTTGGCAATCCCTCAAAAAGGATTCCATTTATGGGTGTTAATAATTATGTTGATGAAATTCTTAAATTAGAAAAGTTATTTTCTGATGGTAGAAATTTCTTTTACAAAACATTTTCTCATGTTGATATAAATCTGATGTGTGTCTTTAATAGATTAATTGATCTTGGCCTTGAAAAAACAGTGTCATACAAAACACCCTTTATCTATAAATACTGGGAAAATCTTAAATCAAGAAAAAGTTATGAAGATGGAATTCTTAATTACTACACTGATAAAGAAAATGATTTACTAAGTGAATTTTATAAAAACAATAATTCTTCCGTTCTAAAAGCAATCATCGAGGAAATTGATAAAAGAATATGATTAGGAATAGTCTGTTACTAGTTGTATCTATTTTTTTTACTAATTATGGTTTCTCCTCTCCGAATATCCTAATTATTCTTGCAGACGATTTAGGTTGGAATGATGTTAGTTATCATGGAAGTGAAATAGAGACACCCAATATTGATAGGTTAATATCATCAGGAGTTGAACTTGATAGATTTTATGTTCAACCAACATGCAGTCCTTCAAGAGCTGAGCTGATGACTGGGAAATCAGCTATAAGACTTGGTATTACAAGGCCAATATCTAAAAATCAAAAATTAGGCTTAGGACTCAATGAAAAAATCCTTCCTCAGTATTTAAAAGAAATGAATTATCAAACATATCTTTTAGGGAAATGGCATTTGGGGGCTTACACTCCTGAGTACTTCCCAACAAGAAGAGGATTTGATTATTTTTATGGATATCTACAGGGTGGAAATGGTTATTGGGATCATGTGCATGGTGGAGGTTATGATTGGCAAAAAAATGAAAAACTACACAGAAAAGAAGGTTATACAACTCATCTAATTAGAGATGATGCCATTAGAATTATTGAAAATCATGACGATCAATCAAGCATATTTTTAAATATAAATTTTGGTGCCCCTCATACTCCGAATGAAGCACCTCAAGAATCTATAAATAAGTTTAAAAACATAGAATCAGAAAATAGAAGAATTCATGCAGCAATGGTTCATGAGATGGATGATGCCATTGGCCAAATCATAAATGCTCTTAAAGAAAAAAATATACTAAATAACACAATTATTTTCTTTGCTAGTGATAACGGTGGCTTACCACCAAATCTTGAGTTAGATCCTGGGATTCTTAATCTTCCATATAAATTGGGTATTTGTGATTGGGAAAGGCCTTTATCATTTGAGGTATTTGAATGGTTATGCAGTAATTTTGATGGTGCAAGTAGCAACATGCCTTTACCTAAGGGAAAAATGTCAGTATCTGAGGGAGGTATAAGAGTTCCTGCTGCAATTTGGTGGCCTGGTAAAATTGATCAAGATAAAAGTGCAAATTTTATTACAATGATAGATATTCTTCCGACAATTATTGATCTAGTAGATTACAGGAATGAAATAAATGTTGACGGTAACTCTCAAGCAAATATTTTAATGAATACCGGTGATTCCCAAAAAACAAAATATGCTGTAATTGATGTAACAAATAATGTTTTATCATTGATTGATATGCCATATAAGCTAATTTCTAACAATGGAGAATATGAACTCTTTAATATCATTAACGATCCAACAGAAACAATAAATATTGCTGAAATTTATCCAGAACTAGTAGAACAATACTCTGAAGAGTTATCTGCTTTACCAAGGGGAAAAAATAGATCATTACCGCTTCCTGAAATTTTGAGAGATCCAGATTTATTTGGTGGAAAGGAGGATAGAATGCCCTGGGTTGAAAAAGCTTTTGATAATGCTGAAACAAGATAACTCTAAAACCTAGAATTAGTTTAATTTCATCAAAAAAGCTAAAATTACAATATGAAAAAAGTATTATTTTTAATAATTTTTATACTTTCAATATTTGTTGTTGGTCTGGTGTCTTTAAATTCACATTCAGTACAAGACAGAATCTTAAATATTGGTATTAATAATATTTTATTTAGTGCAGAGCCTTTTTTAGATAAAGAAGATAGTTTAAAAGTAGTTGTTTGTGGATCAAGATCACCACTTCCATCCCCTGGAAGAGCTGAAGCATGCATACTTGTGGAAGCTGGTGATGATATATACATCTTTGATCTAGGTAATGGAAGTATGGACAACCTTAATGAGTATCAAGTGCCATGGCCAAATGTAAAAGCAGTTTTAA